>PDWI01010242.1_pt1 | contig 10536 bp, 5 predicted proteins | sample 1430891 | NCBI WGS metagenome assembly PDWI01 (sample SAMN01162508, study PRJNA174530) | Oral metagenome, whole genome shotgun sequencing project. | biome: Marine environment; feature: Marine mammal; material: Swab sample of the gingival sulcus; isolation source: swab sample of gingival sulcus... | reverse complement strand
ATAAAAATAAAATGAGAAATATAAATAATTATGTTCAATTAGTTGGCAGAGTAGGTAAATCTGTTGATTTAAAAGAATTTGAAAATGGGATGAAAAAATCCTCATTTTCGTTAGCTACAAACGAATATTACAATGATAAAGACGGTAAAAAAGTAGAAAAAACTTATTGGCACAATATTATTGCTTGGGGCAATATCGCCAATTGGATGAAAGATTCGCTAAACAAAGGAGACCGTGTTTTGATACAAGGTAAATTAACTCACCGAAAGTATGAAGATACCAACGGCAAAATGAGGTATATTACGCAAATTGTAACCGGAGAATTTATGAAGCTTTGACATGTAATTTTAGGGTAAAAATAGTATTTAGTCAATCTTAAAATTCAATAAAAATGTTATTCAAAACTTATGCAAGTGCGGTAATGGGCGTGGAAGCACGCACAATCACGGTGGAAGTCAATGCCGGCGGGAATGTTCCTGCCGGTTATAGCTACTATCATTTACTGGGACTGCCTGATAGTGCCATCAGAGAAGGTTTTCAAAGAATAGAAGCTGCCATAAAAAATAATGGGTACAAGATGTTGAGACTAAAACTGGTAATAAATCTGGCTCCCGCAGATATTAGAAAAGAAGGCTCGGCTTATGACTTGCCTATCGCCTTGGGAGTATTGGCTTCTACAGGACAGATGAACGGTGAAGACCTTGATAAATACGTTATCATGGGAGAATTGTCGTTAGATGGAAAATTGCGCTCAATAAGAGGTGCTCTACCTATTGCCATTCAAGCCAAGCGCGAGGGATTTAAGGGGGTTCTGTTACCTAAACAAAATGCTAAAGAGGCAGCTATCGTGGAAGGGATTGATGTTTTTCCGATAAAAAACTTGCAAGATGCCATTGATTTTTTCGACGGTGTAAAAAAGCCTGACAAAGTCGAACTCGACATCGACGAAGAATTTCACAGCAACGTCAACAACTACACTGTAGATTTTTCGGATGTAAAAGGACAAGAAAATGTAAAAAAAGCCTTAGAAATATCAGCAGCAGGTGGTCACAATGTTATATTGATAGGACCGCCGGGAGCCGGAAAAACGATGTTAGCGGCAAGGCTGCCAACTATTTTGCCGCCACTTGACTTAGATGAAGCCTTGGAGACAACAAAAATATATAGCGTGTCGGGAATGCTGGCAAGCGACAAGTCTTTGCTATCTACAAGACCTTTTAGAGCACCTCATCATACGATAAGCGATGTGGCTTTGGTGGGAGGAGGCTCTCATCCAAATCCGGGAGAAATATCTTTGGCTCATAACGGTATATTGTTTCTAGATGAATTGCCGGAGTTTAAGAGAACAGCCCTCGAAGTGCTCCGTCAACCCATGGAAAGCAGAAAAGTGACTATTTCAAGGGCTAAAATCAGTGTCGACTATCCGGCTGACTTTATGCTTATATCATCTATGAATCCCTGTCCTTGCGGTTTTTACAATCACCCTGAAAAAGAGTGTGTTTGTTCTGTGGGAGCAAGAAAAAGGTATCTAAACAAAATATCAGGACCACTTTTAGACAGAATAGATTTACACGTGGAGGTAACGCCCGTATCTTATGATGAACTTTCCAATCAAAAATATGAATCGGAAACGAGCGAAGATATAAGACTAAGGGTTTTAAAAGCTCGCGAAATCCAAAAGGAGAGATTCAAAAACTATAAAAAGATATTCAATAATTCGCAAATGTCGAGTAGAATGGCTAGAACTATGTGTAAGTTGGATTCGCAAGGGTTGGATATTTTGAGGCAAGCCATGGAAAAACTGCAATTATCGGCACGTGCCTACGATAGGATATTGAAAGTGTCGAGAACTATTGCTGACTTGGACGGAGAAAAAAATATCAACACAAATCATCTGGCACAAGCCATAAATTACAGAAATTTGGATAGAGAAGGATGGTTGGGTTAAAAAAAAGCTGCCCGAAAAGGCAGCTTTTTTATTTATGAAGTTTGTTTTTATTACTTACAAACATTTTTAATCAACTTATCTGAGTTTTTAAAGCCATTAGCTTTTGCCGCTTTCGCGCTCTTACAAGCCTCTTCATTATTTTTCAAATAGTAGTAGCACATTCCTTTGAAGTAATTTGCATTTCCAAGTTTTATTTTAGCTTTAATCGCTACATCTAAGTCGGTAATGGCATTTGTGTAGTCTTTGATTTTAAATTTAGACACACCCCTTTTGTAATAGTGTTTACCGTCCTTACTTTTTAGTAGTACCTTGTCATAATCCTTGATAGATTCGCTATATTTACCATTATTGTAATTAGCCAATGCTCTTTTTTCAATCAATTTTTGTGAGTTTGGATCTATTTCTAACCCTTTAGTAAATGTCACAACCGCATTATCGTAATCTTTTTTCAACATTTGTGCATATCCTTTGTAGAAATAAGCATTTACATCTTCAGGTTTTTCCTCCAAAGCTTTAGAAAAATCAGGAATAGCTTTATCGTTATCCTTCATCTTCAAATACGATATTCCCCTGTTTAAATACACATTTTTATAGGCGGGATCCATTTCCAAAGTCTTGCTAAAATACTCCACTGCACTTTTATAATCTTTTGCTTTCATGCTGCTGTATGCCACATAATAATAAGCAGAAGTGTTTTTAGGCTCCATTTCTATTGTCTTCTTAAAATCAACTATTGCATTATGGTAATTTTTCGTATTTAGATATGCAATTCCTCTGTTGTAGTAAGCCTTACTATATTCAGGATTCTTGGCAATGGCTTTTTCATAAAAAGGAATAGCTTCTTTATATTTTTTACTTTTCACAAGACCAACCGCCTCATTAAAAGATTTGATAGCTGCATTTTTGTCCTCTACCGATACTTGTGAATATCCGATAGAAATTGAAAATATAAACAACAATAACGTAATTTTTCTTTTTAGACACATAGAATTTAATTTTTTTGTTAAGAAATATTTCTTTAAATACAACTACACTAACTCCCAATTGTTCACACATTATATGTTATACCGAGCTTTTAACTTTTTATTCACACCACTTTTTTGTAAATAAATCAAATATTTCTTTAGAATTTCCTTAGCAAACTTTTTTAACCAAAATCTATTTGCTTAATTTTGTCGGCGTATCAATTACAATTTAATCTATGTCTGCACCCTTAGCTGAAAGAATGCGTCCTCAGAGTTTGGAGGATTATGTCGGTCAATCGCACTTAGTAGGAAATGACGCTATTCTTAGAAGAATGATAGAAGAAAAGCACGTCCTCTCAATGATACTTTGGGGACCTCCCGGTACGGGGAAAACCACGCTTGCAAATATCATTGCAAAGTCGGTGAACACAGCATTCATACAGCTCAGTGCAATTAATTCGGGCGTAAAAGACATAAGAGAAGCCATAGCAAAAGCCGCAGAAATAGTAAAAATAAAAGGCACCGGACCTATTGTTTTTATAGATGAAATACATCGGTTCAACAAGTCTCAACAAGATGCCTTACTGGGAAGTGTAGAAAAAGGACTTATCACCCTCATCGGTGCTACTACCGAAAACCCGTCTTTTGAGGTTATTTCGGCTTTGATGTCGAGATGTCAGGTGTTTGTACTCAAAAATCTGGGAAGAGAAGAGCTGGAAATATTAGTAAAAAGCGCGATAGAAAAAGATTCTATTCTATCGAAACTGAATATTAAATTGAGCGAAACCGAAGCGTTGCTTATGTATTCTGCCGGTGATGCAAGAAAGCTTTTTAACACTTTGGAAATAGTGATAGAGAGCAATAAATCTAATAATGGTATTGAGATCACCAACGATTTGGTATCGAAAAGCATTCAGAACAATTTCAATTTGTACGATAAGTCGGGAGAGATGCATTACGATATTATCTCTGCATTTATAAAATCGGTTAGAGGTAGCGATCCTGATGCTGCGGTTTATTATTTGGCGCGAATGATAGAAGGGGGTGAAGACCCTAAGTTTATTTGTAGAAGAATGGTTATACTGGCAGCGGAAGATATTGGACTTGCCAATCCTAATGCTTTACTATTGGCTAACGCTTGTTTCGATTCGGTACACAAAATAGGTATGCCCGAAGGTCGGATTATTATGTCCGAAACAGCCATTTATTTAGCGGCTTCTCCCAAAAGCAATTCAGCTTATATGGCGATAAATGAAGCAATTTCTACCGTTAAGAGAAACAGGAATGTCTCAGTGCCTTTACATCTGAGAAATGCTCCGACCAAACTTGTAAAAGAGCTTGGGTATGGAAAAAATTATAAATATTCGCACGATTATAAAGATAATTTCAGCAAACAAGAATATTTGCCAAAGTCTTTGAAAAACGCATCTTTTTATAAGCCTCAAAACAATGATAGCGAAAAGAAAATAAAAAATTGGCTTAGAAGCAGGTGGGGAGATAGATTTTTGTAATTGTTATAAAAAGTAAAACAAATAAAAAGACCGAAAATATGACACGAAAAACACTACCAAATATATCAGAAATAGAATTCAAAGAAATTCCTTTTAAGGAATTGATGAGCAAAAGAATATACAATGTATTGATTATTTGTTCTAACTACGACTTTTATCTATTGGAGGAAGACGGAAGAATCGATGAAAAGATATTCAATGAATACACTAGACTTAATCTGCGTTACCCACCGACTTTTTTCCATGCCAATTGTGAGAAAAAGGCTCTGGAAATATTGGATTCCGTGTATATCGATTTGATAATAACTTGGATGGATACCAGCGAAAAGTCTATCGAAATATCAAGTAAAATAAAAAACAAATACCCTAAAACTCCGATTGCTGCAATAGGCTATTATTCCTCGGAACTTAAAAAAATTCTAAACCAAAGCAAATCCAATGATATAGATTTCGTATTTCACTGGAGTGGAAATTCTGAAATTTTCTTGGCAATAATAAAGCTGGTTGAGGATAGAATGAACTCAGAGAGAGACATAAATGAAATAGGTTCTCAAGCCATCTTATTGGTAGAAGATTCCCTACAATTTTATTCTAAATATATCCCGATGATCTATAAAATCATTCTCAAGCAAACGGGGTATTATGTTCAAGAAGGACTCAATGAACACAATAGGATGATGTTTAGGAGAGGTAGACCAAAAATTTTATTTGCGACTACTTACGAGGAAGGTGTTGAATTGTTCGAGAAGTTTAAAAACAATATTTTGGGTGTTGTATCAGATGTCACCTATTATGTAGAGGGGGAAAAAGATCAACTGGCAGGGTTTAAGTTTTTGGAATACGTAAGAAACCAGATCGATGATTTTCCGTTCATTATTCAGTCTGCCGAGCTTAAAAACAAAGAAATTGCAGAGGAAAAAGATGCCCTTTTTCTATATAAACACTCCAACACCCTAAGATTGGATATGGAAGACTATCTTGTCAAAAGTGTTCTTTTCGGTAAGTTTGTGTTTCGGGATCCCGAAAACAATGCTCCTATCGTAAGCATAAAAAATCTAAAACAACTTCAAGATAGACTAAAAAATATTCCTGTAAGCTCTTTGGTCTATCATGCCAAGAAAAATCACTTTTCGAAGTGGCTAAAAGCAAGGGCTTTGTTTGGGTTGGCAAACTTGTTTTCTGAGTTTACTTATGAGGATTTTCTAGATGGTGATGAGGTTAGAGATTTTCTAATAAAAGCAATTAAACAATATAGAATATTCCGCTCCAGTGGGGTTATCGCGCAATTTGATAGAAATACATACGATGAATACCTTATCTTTTCGAGAATAGGTAAAGGATCTTTAGGTGGAAAGGGAAGAGGATTGGCATTTATCGATAATTTTTTGAAAAGACGAAAAAATGAACTGATTTACGACAATATTAAAATTTCAATACCGAGAACAGTAGTTATAAGTACTGATGTTTTTGACCAATTTGTAGAAAAACATGACCTTATAAGATTTGCAGTAGATGCAAAAAGCGACGAAGAGGTATTGAAAAAATTTACATCTTGCGATTTACCTAAATGGGCGGCAAAAGATATAAAACATTTTGTATCGACACTAAACACTCCTATCGCGGTACGCTCTTCAAGTGTATTGGAAGATTCTTTGGAGCAACCTTTTGCAGGAGTTTATAGCACATATATGGTACCCAATGCCGATTTAAAAACAACATACAAATATGTATTAAACGCTATTAAGTCGGTCATGGCATCAGCTTTTTACAAAGGCAGTAAAGCTTATATAAATTCCACTTCTTTCTCTTTTGAAGAAAGTCAGATGGCTGTAATATTGCAAGAGGTTGTCGGTAATAGGTATGATGATGTCTTTTTCCCCAATATATCCGGCGTAGCACGCTCTTTGAATTTTTACCCGATAGGACAAGAAAAAGCCGAAGAAGGTATTGCGAATATAGCCCTAGGTCTTGGAGAGATAATCGTAGAAGGAGGTAAAACACTGAGATTTTCGCCTCATCACCCCGATAAAATATTACAGTTGACTAACACGGCAACCAGTTTGCAGGAAACTCAAAAACACTTGTTCGCACTTGAAATGGATCCCGAAAGTTTTAAAATATCTACAAGTCAAACGGTAAATAAAAGACAAATATCCATACGAAGCATCAAAAATCATAGAGCTTTGAAGTTTGTTGCCTCTACTTACGACCACACCAATCACATTTTGAGAACAGGGGTAAGGGAAGACGGCATAAGAGTGCTTACATTCGATCAAATACTTAAATATAATTCATTCCCGTTGGCTGATATTCTTAAAAAATTATTAGATATTGGAAAGCAGGAAATGCAATCACCAATAGAAATAGAATTTGCGGTTAATCTTGATGTTCCTGAAAATGAACCTAAATTTTTCAGCTTTCTACAGATAAGACCTACGATTAATACATTGGGTTTTGATTCTAAAATTCCAAAGGAAATAAATTTAGACAACACAGTTATTTATTCTGAAAGTGCTTTGGGAATAGGAGCTTTTGACGGTTTAAAAGACGTTGTTTATGTAAAACCTGATGTTTTTGACAAATCAAAGACTAAAGAAATAGCTAAATTGATTGAAAAAATCAACAATTCATTTGAGAATTCAAAAAGAAAATACATTCTGATCGGTCCCGGAAGATGGGGCTCTAGCGATCCTTGGTTGGGAATTCCGGTTAGTTGGTCGCAGATATCCTATGCCAAAATTATAATTGAATCGGGGCTGGAAGATTATCGTATAGAACCAAGTCAAGGTACACACTTTTTTCAAAATCTAACCGCTTTCAAAGTCGGATATATAACCATTAATCCTGCTATTGGCGACGGACACTTTGATGTCGACTATCTCGATAAGCAAGAGGCTGTTTACGAAGACGATTTTGTAAGGCACGTGAGATTTGAGGAAAGTTTAAAGGTATTTATAGATGGAAAAGAAAATAAGGCTGTAATTTGCAAAAGTGGATTGGTTCCGATTCAATCGCAGCATTAAGCGGTAAGGAACGATTTTGGAGAATTGAAAATCGAAATTTTCAATTCTCCAAAATCAATTAATCTCACTTTTTTATCCACTTTCCCGAACCTATTACTCCGGTGTTACCCTCTAGAGTCCATATATATATGCCTTTAGGAATATCACTAAAGTTAAGGTGATTTTCGCCTTGCTTTATGTTGTTTTGTACTCTTATTTTTCTGCCTTGCATATCCGAAATATATAGTTTTGTCGATTTGTGAGTACCATCTACGTGTATTTTAAAATCTCCTAATGATGGATTGGGATATACGGTAATAGTGTAGTCTGATTTTTCAATATCAGCCGTTGATACTGTATTGCCGTTAGGGGATATTTTCATGATAAAGGGACTGTATATGAAATTATCTTCTTCCGGAATATATACCTTGCTATGTCCTGCAACTACAACACAGCTATCGCTTGTTGCTTCCATAGCAACCATTAGATAGCTTTGATTGTCTTTGTATCCTATGAACTTACGCCAAATCAAATTTAAATTAGAATCGTATTTTGAAATACAAAAATAACCGGGAGCACCACCATGATAAAATCCTGCCGTATATATTTGGTCTTTATAATACCAATCTATCGGCTCAAAAAGAAAAGTGAAAAATAAATCATCTCCCTGCGGAACAAATTTTTCACTCTTTATAACCTTCATATTATTATCAAATTTAACTATCTCGGTACCCCAGAAATTAGCACTACCGTTATTGTAATCATAAACAGGAATATCCACGATATAAGTACTGTCATCAAGTCTATCGCCTCCTATATCGTAGCCGCCACCTAAATCAAAACTATCGGCAAGTTCTCTTATCTCAAGTATGTTGAATGAATCATCGTAAGATATAAGTTTGCTTTCTTCAGAATCGTCGAATGACCAATATCCCATATCATTTTGTTTTTTAAGAAGGAGAGAAGATTCTTCACCAATATGTCCGGTTAAACTTGTAATGAAACGTTTGTCAATCAAATTAAGGTCTAAATCAAAACGGGCGACAAATGGAGCGAGATAATAATTATTATATTTTTTTTGCCCCATGCCGGCAAATACACAATACTCGTCTTCATATTGTTTTATCTCTAATGTGCCAATAAAACAAGTGTCCGAGACCTTATAAAGAGTATCAGAAACCAAGTTTAAATCAAAATCCAACTTTTTTACAGATAAGTACGATTTGCCAATTGTGTCAACATAATTGACTCCACCAAAAATATAAATCAATTCAGAATCATAATTAAAGAAAACTTTTTTAAGAGAAGAATTGAATTTAGTTCCATCAATAATGGTATCCTTAGGAAAGTTCGCCCCATTAATTATCTCACCTGTATTCAAATCGTGTATTCTCACGTGGCCGGCATAGGAACGAGATAAACTCAAGATACTATTGTCCTGAAATTGTTTCAGTTCATAAACAGATGCTCCTATATCGGAATTCTTATCATTGAAAACCCAAGGATTTTGAGCGTACAAAAAGATGCTTGAGAGCAGAATGATTAAGGTAAATATCTTTTTCATTTTTACAATATTTAAAATTAACAAAATAGAGAAGTAATAAACATCATAATTTATTGCATTCTTTTGTGCTGATGCAAATAGTTCTCAAAATGCTTCAAAGAAATTCTTGTTTTTTTTTATAACAAGACTCAAACAATAGATATTCAATTGCGAATGGATAAGCCTTTATCTTTTAATTCAATTCAAAACCTCCTAAAATCTAAAGACCAAAGACCAAAAAATTAAATTAATCCATCAATTTTCTTTCGTCATCCGTATTAATTAATAATTGATAATTAACCATTAACAATTAATTACTTATTTGTTATATTTCCATATAAAAAAAAATGTGTTTTTAGTATAAATATATAAAACCTTTTCTATACATTTGTAGCTGAAATTATTTGGAGCCGTTATGAAGGCTTCTTTGTTTAATTATAAATTACATAACTAAAAATTTAAGAATATGGATACCAAGAAAATATTATCATCTTTGCAGGCAAAGCATCCCGGTGAAACGGAATATTTACAAGCTGTTGAGGAGGTTTTAGGATCAATCGAAGAGGTTTACAATGAAAATCCTCAATATGAAGCTGCAAAAATAATTGAAAGATTGGTAGAACCAGATAGAATTCTAACATTTAGAGTGACATGGTTGGATGATAGCGGTAAACCACATGTGAATTTGGGATATAGGGTACAGTACAACAATGCTATTGGACCTTACAAAGGAGGATTGCGTTTTCACCCATCAGTGAACCTTTCTATTTTGAAGTTCTTGGGATTTGAGCAAATATTTAAGAATGCTCTTACTACTCTTCCAATGGGTGGTGGTAAAGGAGGTTCTGATTTCGATCCAAAAGGAAAATCTGATGCTGAAATAATGAGATTCTGTCAAGCGTTTATGCAAGAATTGTGGGCATTGATAGGTCCTGATACTGATGTGCCGGCAGGAGATATCGGCGTAGGAGGTAGAGAAATTGGTTTCCTATATGGTATGTATAAGAAATTGGCGAAAGAACATACAGGAGTTCTTACAGGAAAAGGTCGTAACTGGGGTGGTTCATTGATGAGACCTGAAGCTACCGGATTTGGAAACGTATATTTTGCACAAGAAATGCTTGCAACAAAAGGTGATTCAATAAAAGGAAAAACTGTTGCAATTTCAGGTTTTGGTAACGTTGCTTGGGGTGCTGCTAAAAAAGCCACTCAATTAGGTGCTAAAGTAGTTACATTGTCAGGTCCTGACGGTTACGTTTATATGCCTAATGGAATGAATGACGACATGATCAACTATATGTTGGAGCTAAGAGCATCTAACAATGACGTTATAGCACCAATGGCTACAGAATTTCCTGAGTGTACTTTCTATGCAGGTAAGAAGCCTTGGGAACAAAAAGTTGATGTAGCGATGCCTTGTGCTACACAAAACGAACTTAACGAGAAAGATGCTCAGCAATTGATGGATAATGGCTGTATCTGTGTATCAGAGGGAGCTAATATGCCTTCTACTGAAAAAGCTGTAGAGATATTCTTGAAGCATAAGATTCTTTATTCTCCCGGAAAA
>PDWI01010241.1_pt1 | contig 10536 bp, 9 predicted proteins | sample 1430891 | NCBI WGS metagenome assembly PDWI01 (sample SAMN01162508, study PRJNA174530) | Oral metagenome, whole genome shotgun sequencing project. | biome: Marine environment; feature: Marine mammal; material: Swab sample of the gingival sulcus; isolation source: swab sample of gingival sulcus... | reverse complement strand
TCTTTTGCTACGGGCGAATTATCGTATAAATCTTTGCCCATTCCTACATATTGGGCACCTTGCCCGGGAAAAACGTATGCTTTCATTTATTTGATTTTTATATGGAGAAACCTTTTTGTAACCAAGTGTTAGTTTTTTTGTATTAGGTTTTAGCTTTTTTATATGCAAATTTCACTAAAACCTGAATTTTAATATTTAACACCTTGAAAGTCAATATTATTGAAATGTTTTAATTTGTGAAAAAAGTTAAAATGAGTTCACAATTTTAAAATTGACTATTAAAAAAAGCGCATCTCCTGTTTGACATAATAATTAAAAAACGACTTTTTTGTATGGTTAAATTAATTACGTAAACAAGACCTGAACAGTTTTTTTTATCTGTTAGGTCTTCATCATATAACTTATTAACAGGTAGTTACAAGGTTTTATAAAATATTTCAAAATTGATATATTTTCATTGTACTATCACAATCGACCATGCAACAAAGTCATTTAAAACCACAAACATATAAAATATTATTTATAGTGCAAATATGATTTTTATGGAGTGTGGCTTATCTGTAATGAACAAAGCCGAATTAGCAAAAGTGAGCAATAAAATTTCACCACAAAAAAATAAAAAAGTTTTAATGAATTTTACCGCTATTTATATCTGTAAATCAGTGTGTTAATAATGTGTAATGCAATGTGTTTAATTATATTAAAAAAAAGAAATGCAATAAATTTTTGTCAATTATTAAAAAAAAACTAAATTCGCCACAAAATTATATAATAAAAATTTACAGATATGAGTAAAGTAACAGTAATAGGCGCAGGAAATGTAGGCGCAACAGTTGCCAATGTAGTAGCACAAAAAGACATTGCAAAAGAGGTAGTTTTAATCGACATAAAGAAAGGTGTAGCCGAAGGTAAAGCCTTAGATATATGGCAATCGGCATCTATTTTAGGATTTAGCACACGAGTTGTGGGTGTAACCAATGATTATGCACGTACAAAAGATTCAGACATCATAGTTATCACCTCAGGTTTGCCACGTAAGCCGGGCATGTCGCGCGATGATTTAATCAAAACCAATGCAAACATCGTGAAAGATGTAACCGAAAAGGCAATAGCAGTGTCGCCAAATGCTATTATCATTATAGTAGCCAATCCGTTAGACGTTATGACTTATGCTGCATTATTGGCATCTAAGCGACCATCTAATAAGGTATTCGGTATGGCTGGAATTTTAGACACAGCACGTTTTAAGGCATTCTTGGCAGAAGCTCTCAACGTTTCGCCAACGGGAGTGCACGCGCTATTGTTGGGCGGACACGGCGACACTATGGTTCCTCTTCCAAACCATACATCAGTGAGCGGTATTCCTTTGAAAGAACTTCTCGACAAGGAAACTATCGACAAAATAGTGGAAAGAACCAAAAAAGGTGGTGGCGAATTGGTGGCTCTTATGGGAACATCGGCTTGGTATGCACCCGGAGCAGCAGCAGCCCAAATGGTAGAAGCTATTTTGAACGACCAAAAACGTATTTTCCCATGTTGCACTATGCTTAATGGCGAATACGGACTAAAAGATGTATATCTTGGAGTGCCGGTAGTGTTGGGTAAAAACGGCGTAGAAAAAGTTATTGAAGTAAAATTAGACGAAGAGGAAACTAAAAATCTTCAAGTATCCTCAGAAGCTGTTAAAGGCGTAATGAAGGTGTTAGACGACATGAAACTTTTTTAGTCTAAATTACTGAATATAAGTAGTATATAGCTTTAACTTGTGCTTATACAAGTTATCGTTTTGTAGTAAAATTTCCCTCAATGATTTTTTGTCGTTGGGGGATTTTGTGTTTTTGCTATTGTGTTTATTTGCAAATAAATAAGCTAATCATGAATTTTATTTTAACCGTTTTCTTAATATTAGCCATTATAAAGTATAGCGACAATATATTTTGGTTTATTATCATTTTGCTATTAATAGCATGGTTTCCTTATGTTGTGTTATCTATTTTATGTTTGTTGCCTTTTATTTGGGTTGCAAAATCGGTTTGGAAACACTCAAAAATAGCGGCAATAATCCTATCTTTATATCTTATATTGGCAGAGTTGATAATAGTCGGAATAATTTTACACGAATGCGGAAATTGATGATGGCTACGAAATGCAACGCACAAGCTTATTAAAGGTTTAACTCAGAAATCCTATCACAAAATATTGTCCACTTTGCATCTCGAACTATTAAAGTGAATGAATTTATCACTAATCATCCACTACTTATCATTCATATTATATCAGGCAGTTGTATTTTTTTTTGCAATTATGAAAAAAATACATTTATTTTGTGTGTTTTTCAAATTTGTTAAAATAAAATAGAATTTATGAAAACTAAATTGTTCATTATTGCAAGTTTATTTTTAATTTCTTGTGTAAATATTTATGCCTTAGGTAATTACGAAGGTCGTGAAGTAGATGGTAAAACCGAAAATACACCGGTAGATATGCTTTCTAAAAAGAGTTATTATCAGAGTGTGTTTAGCAAAAAAGAACGAAAAGATTTAAAAAAAGCCGAAAAATATATTTCGACAGCTCATAAATATCATAAAATATACAAAAAAAATATGAGCCAGATTGAGCGTTTAGAAAAAATAGTGGAGCACAGCCAAAATGCCAAAACTAAGAAAAAATCTTTGCGCAAAATCAGTAAATTGAGAAAAAAAGCCTACAAAAATGCTTACAAAGCCATTGATAATTATGAAAAAGCTATTAGCCGCAAGCAAAGAATTTACGAGTTTGCAGCCGATAGAATTAGGTTGAATGATGGCTCGCCCAATGCCGGTGCAGGTCGCCAATTTGAGATGCAAGCTAAGGACGTGTTTGCCGAGGCTGATAATCTGCGTAGTACATCGCTTAATCAGCAGCAAGGCGAAAAAATTGAGACAATGCTAAAAGCAAGTGAAAGAGCTATTTATGCTACAATTCTACAAAGTTTAGCCATTGCGAATTACAAAAATGACACATCGGGAAACAACTTTTTGAAACCCAAAAAAGAAGCGGTGCCCGAAACCACAAAAGAAGAAGCCAAAAAAGTAGCGAAGGAAACCAGCGAAAAAGAGCCGGCTTACGACCCATTGCAGGATAGAAATATCTACCGTTCGCGTGCAAATTTAATCATTCCGAAGCTTAATATGAGCGACGAAGATTTAGCCTTGTTGCGAAAAACGAACGAGAGCCAAGCCAAAGCCGATAAATTATTGAGGAAAGTTGATGAATTGTACGTGAGCATAGATTCTTTGTATGCAGTTGCCGAAAAACCTGAAAATGAGTTTGACAGAGAGCAAATTCATGGTACAGCTACCGAAAAAGAAATGATTGCATTTGCTAAACTGTTGCAAGCAACGAAGTTGTACTCATCAGTAAATCAAAGACGATACGATATTTACGCCAAATATTTGGAGATTATTAAAGGAAATCAGACTAACGACAAAGTTTTGCAAGCCGGCAAATATGTGAATGCTGCCAAAGTGAGTTTTCAAGAGGCAAAAAGCAAGGTGGCAATGTCAAAAAAGACGATGTCGAAACCTGAACAATACATTCAATTGATGGGTGCCAATGAACTTATGCTGCTTGCCATTCAGCTGCAAGAGGAGGCGTTTGCTATTTATCTCGGACTACCGCAAAGTGGAAATATGCCTATTGATATTGACTTTGAAGTGGCTGATAATGAAGTTAATGCAGACACTAAGAGTGATGAAACTGTGGAGAAAAAAGCTAATGGTAAATGGGAATTTGATGCAAGAAAAGTATATTCAACGAAGAAGCCCAAAGCCGTAAAGTATATCAGAAAGAAGGGTGTTGTTTTCACTGTTCAGCTCGGATTTTTCAAAGGAATATTGCCGCCGAGCAAATTTGGCGTTGTGCAACCCATTATCTTCGATAAATTCAAAAATAACCCTGTAAAAAGGTATATGGTGGGCGAATATCGCTCAGTTGAAGCTGCTGAATTGGCACTGAAAAAAGTAAAAAAAATAGGTTATAAAAAAGCCTATATAGTTGCATTGGTCAATGGATATAGGAAATCGTTGAAAATAGGTAAAGCCAAAATTAATACTAAAAGCAAGCAATATAAAAAGTGGAAAACTGCCGAACTTGCTGTGCTTAATAATGGCAATAAAAGCAAAACCAGCGAGCAAACTGAGATTGAGCCTATTGTTAGCGAAAACCCCACCTATTTTACTGATACAGAAGATATTACTCAGACAAAAGGTCTGTTGTATTTTGTTCAGTTAGGCATGTTTGTAAAGCCTGTTGATGTGAAAAAAGATTTCAAAGGATTAGAGCCTATATTGTATGAAAAAACGTCTGGCGAAGGCAGAAAATATATGTTGGGCACATTTGGAATTTATTCGGTAGCCAAGCAAGAAGTGGCTAAATTAAAGTACAAGGGATATAAGTCGGCATTCGTAACTGCGTATTTAGATGGTAGGCATATCAGCCTTGATGAAGCCCGAAAATTAGAGAAAGAACAATATGCCGGAATGCTTCAGCCCTACAATTCGCCCAAGAAAAAGGCTAAAAAAGTAAATGGCAAGGTTACGTTTGCTGTTCAAGTTGGCGCATTTAGCCGAAAAATGAGTGCAGCCGAAGTTGAAAATATGAAACCTAAGTTTTCTTACAGAGCTGTAAATCATAGAGTTATGGCTGGGAAACACGTGTATTATATTGGCAGCTACAACAAATACAAAGGTGCTAAATTCTTGAAAAACAGATTAGCATCAGAAGGGCATAAAGGTGTTTTTATAATTGCATTTAGAAACAATACCAAACTTAAAATTACTGATGCGATGCGCAAATAATAATACGGCTGGTGGGTTTTTGTTAAGAATAAAATGAAACTGCCATGTTCAATGAGCAATTAGGAATGAGCAATTAACAATTATCATACATTACATTTAACACACAACGGCATGATTATACGGCGGCAAACTTAACCGCAAAGAGCGCAAGGAACGCAAAGATTTCGCAAAGCTAAAACTTGTGTAAACTTCGCGCCCCTAGCGTTCTTTCCGGTTAAAAAAAAACTAAAACCAAATACCTAACACCTAAATTACAAACAAATGAAAAACAATGTTATTATTATCTTACTATTGATATTTTTATATTCTTGCGGAAACCAAGAAGCAGAAAATCATAGATTTACAAAAGAAGAAATAGAAACTTTAAAAATTGGAAATGCAAATAAATTAAACGTAAAAACAGATTCTGCTATTACCGTAGATTTAAATCCATTTTTAGGAGAAAAGCATTTTAATTTTGGTTCATTGGTTAGTAAAGTTGAAATTGTAACCCTTGAAACCAATGAGGAGAGCTTGGTAGGTGGAATATATAAGATAGTTGTTACAGACTCTCACATATACATAATGGATAGATTTAACGGACAAGGTTTAATCATATTTGATAGAAATGGAAAGTATGTTAAAAGATTATCTCATGGGCAAGGTCCGGGCGAATTATATAGATTGTATGATTTTTCTTATGATAAAGAAAATGACAAACTTATAGTTTATCAACATTCTTTTATGCTGACTTACAGTGCGGAAGGAAAGTTTATTAAACAAAAGAAAATCCCTTTGGGATTCTATAATTTTGCATCTATTCCGGGCGGATATATTCTAAAAACAATTGGTGAACAAGGTAATGGGCACTTGGGCAATCTGCAAGATTACACACTAATTGTAACGAATAAAGATTTCCAAATAAATTCAGTTGGATTGTATCAAAAGCCTTTTGGAAAAGTACTAGGTGCTGTGTCGTATCTTCAAAATAGAGAAAATAGTTGTAGTGTAACTAAAACTTATACGGATACTATTTACGAGTACGATAAACATTTGAAGCAGCTTAAAGCCAAATATATTATGGATTACAGTAGCAAAAGATTGCCACAGAAATATTGTTTTTTAAATACTTATAAAGAGTGGCATAACATTACTGATAACAATGACTATTGTTATTATATAGGCGAATATCTGGAAACTAGTACAACAAATCTTTTCTATCTTCGTAATTCCTACACAAATTTGAGAATAATGGCATATAGAGATAAAAGTTCCGGCAATATTGTAGGTGGTGCTCATGCTCATTTTAGTAGGGATACAATTCCGCCGATAGCGTTGCCTATAAGTGCTTACAAAGATTATTTTATAACTGTACATAATTTTGCAAAAAGAGATACACTTTTACTTAATAGTAGTATGATTTCAGACAAGGATAAGGAGAAAATAAAGAAACTAAAATTTGATGATAATCCAATGCTTGTGTTTTTCAAAATGAAAAGATTTTAAATACTTTACAAGTTGTCGTAGTTTTATGTCTCATGATAAAAACTAATATCTGTTTTTAGTAAGCGGCTTATTTATAGATACTTGCGAAATATAAACGGATAAAAAAATCGACAAAAAAATTAAAAGATAAAAACAAATGGGGAATAATATTGAACAACATGATTTAGACCAATTGTTTGGTATAAGCCAGAAAGACCGAAAAGTTCTGATTTTATTCAATGATGATTTCAATGAGTTCGATTTTGTGATAGAAGCATTGATGGAAGTGTGTAGGCACACTACCGAGCAGGCATCGCAATGTGCTTTGGTGGCTCATACGCGTGGAAAATGTGATGTGAAAACCGGTGATTTAGAACAACTTAAAGAAATGAAAGATGCTTTAATATCGCGTGGATTAAATGTAATAATTCAATAAAAAATGGGATTGACAACAATTGTAGTACTTATAGTTTTGGGCATACTTCTTATCCTTTTAGAATTTTTTGTGGTGCCCGGAGTTACTGTTGCCGGAGTGGGCGGATTGATTTTGCTGATACTTAGTATTTATTTTTCGTACGATACGTTTGGCTATACACTGGGGAATATCGTTTTGCTAAGTGTCTTTTTATCAATAGCTTTGCTGTTTTTTATAGCCCACAAAACAGGGGCTTGGAAAGCAATTACGCTAAATACCGAAGTGAAGGGGAAATCAAAATCGAAAGTTGGCGAACATATAAAAGTAGGCGACTTGGGAAAAACCGTATCGCGATTAGCTCCGATGGGAACAATTATGGTGAATAAAGAACTATGCGAAGCAGCCACAAACGGTACGTTTCTTGATGAGAATGTTGAAATAGAAATTGTGAAAATAAAAGGGAATAAAATTATTGTTAAACAAGTAAATTAGTATAAACTTTTAAATAAATAAAACTATGGATGGATCAGTAGGAATTACATTAGTATGGATAGTTGTCAGCTTTATAGGGTTGATGATATTGTTATATTTCGTGCCAATAGGTTTGTGGTTTCAGGCGCAAGTTACGGGTGTACGAATATCTCTATTGCAATTGATTGTTATGAGGTGGCGAAAAGTTCCGCCATCGATTATTGTTAGCGCCATGATTACCTCAAAAAAGGCTGGATTAGACCTAAGACGCGATGATTTGGAAGCTCATTATTTAGCAGGAGGACATGTTCAGGCTGTTGTAAATGCTTTGGTATCAGCATCTAAGGCTAACTTAGATTTAACTTATAATGTTGCAACTGCTATCGACTTGGCTGGTCGCGATATTCTGGAAGCTGTCCACATGTCTGTAAATCCGAAAATTATAAACACACCTCCTGTGGCGGCTGTTGCCAAAGATGGTATTCAGCTTGTAGCCAAGGCGAGGGTGACGGTTCGTGCCTCTATTGAAAACCTTGTTGGAGGAGCCGGCGAGGATACTGTTCTTGCGCGGGTAGGCGAGGGAATTGTATCGTCGATAGGTTCTTCTAATTCTCATAAGGAAGTTTTGGAAAATCCCGATTCTATTTCCAAAGTGGTGTTAGCCAAGGGCTTGGATGCCGGAACAGCTTTCGAGATACTATCAATAGATATAGCCGATGTAGATGTTGGTAAAAATATTGGTGCCGAGTTGCAAGAAAATCAGGCAGAAGCCGATTTGAAAGTAGCCGAGGCAAAAGCCGAGGAACGACGTGCTATGGCTGTGGCTCATGAGCAAGAAATGAAAGCATTAGCTCAGGAAATGCGCGCAAGAGTAATTGAAGCCGAAGCCGAAGTGCCAAAGGCAATTTCACAAGCATTCCGCGAAGGCAATTTAGGTATTATGGACTACTACAATATGAAAAATGTAATTGCTGATACTGACATGCGTGAGTCGATTGCTAAGCCTCCACAAGACAAGAAGAAGTAACGAAGTTATTAGTGTAAAAACGAAAGTTTGAATTAAAAAGACCGAAGTAGTTCACAAACTTCGGTCTTTATGGGCGTATTTAGAAAACATATAAACATTTGTAAATCAGAAAAATACTTTTAAGGTGGATTTGCTAAAGAAAACAAAAAATCCGAGCCAAAAACTCGGATTTAATTTTTTGATGAGTGTATTTTCTGAATACGCCAAATTAAAGTTTAGGTTTTAAGCCTAAAATCTGCAAAATTCCGAAAAGTATTTGTTTCCAGTTTTTTATGAAATAAATTAAACTTGATTGTTCTTTTAATAAATTTTCTAAAAGATTTTTTTGTATGATGTAGTGCTCATTTGAAAACTGAGGTATATTAATTATATTTTTTTGTACTAAGGCATAGAGTTCTCCTTTTTCTTCTTTCATATCTATTATAGAAAAACCTGTTATGTCAAACAAATTTTTGAAAACAAATTTATTAAAATAAAAAGTATGAACAGCCCTAAACCAGCTTTGTTTTAGCTTTTGTGTGGGATTTAAATTGTTTGGTACCGCAATGTAAAGTATTCCATTGCCTGATAATGTTTTTCTCACTTTTGACAAAACACTTATTGGATTCATAAAATGTTCTAATACGTGTCGCATAATTATTATATCAAATTTATTAGTATAGTTTTCTTCCCAATTAGTATCTACACTATTACTAATTATTTGAATATTATTGTTTTGTAATATTTTTTGGCACTGTACAGAAGTTTCTATTGCAAATAGATTAATTTTATTAAAACTATTTCGAAAGTTAATTAAATTATCACCTTTGCCACTACCAATATCTAATATATTTTTTGCACATTCTTTATAATTTAGGGGAATCCGTTTAATTATTTTATTATCTACATTTAGTATGTTGTTTTCTATGTGTGAGGCTCTATAAAACTTGTCATAATATTGAGCATAGAAATTAAGATATGAATTTTTATTCCAGCGAGGATTTAAATAAGTTAAACCACATTGTTTACATATTACCACATTGATCGGTAAATAAAACTGACCTTTATTACTTATGTAATGAGTATTTTCACTCCCACAAATAGGGCAACATATCTCCTCAAATTTATATTGATTAGTTGCAATTTTATTATCCACCTCATGCTTGGCTTTCAGTTGCACTTTGTTTAGTTTTAAACGTGCTATTCCGTTATTTTTTAGTTGCTTCATTAACATTTTTATTCTTTTATAGCCTCAACATATAAAGATATTTTTGGGTGAGTATTATCAAAAAGTACAGTATTCCTAAGTACAGGAACTCTGCTTTGTCCGTATCCCGATTTATATATTATGTTAAATCCTGCTTGTTTAAGCATTCTGGTAGTCTTATCCATATTCCACCAATTCATATGATTGCCTGGATATTGCTGTTGTTTTTCTATTGTACAATAAGACGTACACAGGTTTAAAGCATCTTCATACTTATTATTTACAAAGATATCTTGTAACTCTGTGTCGCTTATTTTTTTTTCTACACCATCGGCGTGTAACGTTGTTGTAGCAGCAGCAAAACGCTGTAAAAATAATTGTTCTATTGAGGCTTCGGTTAAAGGCTTATTTATAAAAATACGTTCGCATGCTTCAGCCTTTTCGTACCATTTTTGCCAATAAAAAAATGTTCTATCATTTTGTTTATAAGCCCAATAATGCAAATCGATATCAGGCATCGTTACTCTAAAAACACCTTTTTTCTTTAAAATTCTGTATGCTTCATCAAACAACACTCTTACAGCATCATCTGTTAAGTGTTCAACTATATGGCTAGAATAAACGATTTCTGCACTATCAGTTTTAATAGGTAGTTTCTCTTTGGTAAAAAAATCATGATTTATTCCTCGTTTGATTGCTTCATCATTAACTTTATACCAATCAGAAAAGTAATCTACATTGGTCCAATAGGGATGAAAGAAATCACCTGTACCTAAATTGTAAAACTGTTTGTTTTCTAGAGCTTCGGCTGAATATAATTGTTTATATAGCTCTATTTGAAAAATATCTTTATCTTTTTTCTCTACAGTATAGCCCAATTTATCTATTAGTTTTAATATACTTGTTTTTATCATGTTTTTTATATTTTAATTTTTCTCTTTGTACTTTTTCAATATCTAAAATATCTGTGTTCTTAAATCTTAGAGCTTCGTGAGTTGCATTTAGGTTACGCACTAATTTTCTTAAGCCGTCAGGCTCTAACGATGCAGCGTGGTCGGTACCTTTCCAAGTACGGTCTAAGGTGTAGTGTCGTTCAATATAACTTGCCCCTAATGTGTAGGCAGCAATATCTACC
>PDWI01010238.1_pt1 | contig 10539 bp, 10 predicted proteins | sample 1430891 | NCBI WGS metagenome assembly PDWI01 (sample SAMN01162508, study PRJNA174530) | Oral metagenome, whole genome shotgun sequencing project. | biome: Marine environment; feature: Marine mammal; material: Swab sample of the gingival sulcus; isolation source: swab sample of gingival sulcus... | reverse complement strand
TTTCAAAAAAAAGAATGGAACAATTGAATTAGAATTGGCTGTTATGTATTTTGGTGTTATTATGGTAAATCTTGTGTTAAATTATAAATTGTATTTTTAGATATATAGAGTATGATTTTAATTAGTAAGAAGAGTAAAAAATACTGAAAATTCAATAAAAAGATGGATTATAGATTGGTTATTTCTATAAGTCATTTTATTCATGTTGTAAGTGTTCTTGTTAGAGTATATTTAGTCTGATATCTGCACTTATTAATCGATAGAGAATATTGTTTTTTATGGTATTTTACTTGAAATAACACAGAAATAGTCTATGATAAATATAGAATTTATCCGAATAAGATTCAAGCAGAATGAATGCAAAAAAAATTCGCTTGTTGTAGAAAAATATGGAACTTGATGTTATCCGATACAATTGATTCTTACAAAGAAACAAAAAAACATTACAAACACCACCTGCACAATACAAAAAGCGTATCCATACTTAAAAAAAGTGGATAGCCTTGCACTTTCAAATTTTAGAAAGAGCATATAAAAACTTTTTTAGAGAGAAAAGAATCGGATCGCCACGCTATAAATCAGCAAAAAGAAATAAAAGCTAAACTACACAGAAAACCAAAAAAATTGGAAGTTAAAATCAGCACTATCAGTCAAGAAAAAGATGGTATCAGGTTACTGATGAGTGCATAAAAAAGATTATAGTAGGGTAGGAACGAACCGAACTTATTTTGTAAGACGAAAGAATAATTTTTAGATTATAAAGCACAGGAGAGGTTGAAGGAAGAAGCACCTAAGCTTTAGCTTAGTGTGTAGCTCACATGAGGGGCTATGCTATACGAACAGAAAGTGTTTTGTTTTTTCAGTAAATAAGAAAATTTTGTTATATATGTTTAAGAACAAATCAAATGGGTATATATATACTAAGAGATATATTTAAACTTTTCATAATATAATATATTTTGTAAACCTTTTGAGAGATAATGATTGTTATCTCTATTTTTTATAAATATTTTAGAAAATATTATAATAAAAATAAACCTTATGTTATAATTATATATGTGTAAAAGAGGTAATATGACAGAAGAAAGAAAAGAAAAAACAGAAGCAGAGATTAAAATAGAAACTCTAGCGAGAGAAGTGCTGAATTTAAGTAAAAATATCCTTACCGTGAATCTAAGGTTTATGGATATTGCAATTAATAGGCTAGAAATGATACCATATGAAGGAACAATTTGTACGAATGCAGAAGCAGTATATTTTGATCCTATGTATGTTTTAAGTGAATATCAAAAAGATTCTAATATCTTTACATCAAATTATTTACATATTATACTACACTGCGTGTTTAGACATTATATGGCGCAAAAAGACTTTGATGAAGATATTTGGAATTTAGCTTGTGATATCGCAGTAGAAAATGTAATTAATGAACTAAATATATCTTGTTTAGAACATAGAAAAAGAGCATTTCAAAGGAATATTATTAATAAATTAAAAACAGAAATTACTGCGATGACAGCAGAAAAAATTTATAAGTATTTTATCAGTAAAAATATTCATTCATCAAGGATAAAGAATATCCATAAATACTTTAAAGTAGATGATCACTCTTTATGGTATAAAGGATCTTCAGAAAATTCGTTTAAAGAAGATAATAAGGGTTCTGATGATGAAAATGAGAATGATGAATTTTGGAAAAAGGCAGCGAGTAAAATATCTGTAGATTTAGAAACTTTTTCAAAAGATAAGGGGGATGCCCTTGAAGAAATGGTTCAAAATCTTAAAGCAGTGCATAAGGATAGATATGATTATTCGAGCTTTTTAAAGAAGTTTTCTTCTCTATCTGAAACCATAAAAATAAATGATGAGGAATTTGATTATATCTTTTATTCTTATGGGCTGAGTGTATATGAGAATATGCCACTGATAGAACCCCTGGAATATAAAGAAGAAAAACTTGTAAAAGAATTTGTTATAGCGATTGATACATCAGGCTCTGTAGAAGGAGATGTAGTTCAGAATTTTATTGAAAAAACCTATAATATCCTAATGCAGGAAGAGAGTTTTTCTAAGAAGATTAATATTTATATTATACAATGTGATGATGAAATAAGAGAAAGTATCAAAATTACATCAAAAGAAGAATTTGAAGGCTATTTAAATACAATGGAAATCAAAGGTCTAGGCAGTACGGATTTTAGACCAGTATTTGAATATGTAAATGATTTAAAAAGAAAAGGTGAATTTAAGAGTTTAAATGGACTGATTTACTTTACCGATGGATATGGTAAATTTCCTAAGAATAAACCAGATTATAAATCAGCATTTGTCTTTTTAAAAGATGATTATAGTAAACCAGATATACCGATTTGGGGTATTCGACATATATTAGAAGTAGATGATTTAAGAAAGTGAGAAATTATGAATATAAAAAAAGCAAAAGAGCAAATAGAAAATGCATTAAGAGCATATTTTACAAAGGATGAAGATGGACAGTTTATTATACCACCAGAAAAGCAGAGACCAGTCTTTTTATTAGGTCCTCCAGGTGTTGGTAAAACAGCTATTATGGAGCAAATAGCAGAAGAGATGGGAGTGGGACTAATTTCCTATTCTATGACTCATCATACACGTCAGAGTGCACTTGGTCTTCCTTTGATTGAAAAGAAAGTATATGATGGAAAAGAATATCATATATCAGAATATACAATGAGTGAAATTATAGCTTCCGTATATGAAATGATGGAAGAAACAGGCGTGAAATCAGGAATTCTTTTCTTAGATGAGATTAACTGTGTTTCGGAAACGCTTTCGCCTATTATGCTACAATTTTTACAATATAAAATATTTGGTAAGCATAAAGTACCACATGGATGGCTTGTAGTTACTGCAGGAAACCCTATAGAATACAATGACTCTGCAAGAGAGTTTGATATGGTAACATTGGATAGGCTGAAGAAAATTGAAATAGAGCCTGATTATAAAATTTGGAAGGAATATGCGTATAGTACCTTTGTACATCCTTCTGTAATATCGTATCTTGAGATAAAAAAGGATAATTTCTATAAAGTAGAAAATTCTGTTGATGGAAAGATGTTTGTTACACCTAGAGGGTGGGATGATTTAAGTCAAATGATTAAATTATATGAATCTCATGATTTAGTGGTGGATAAAACGCTTATTTCACAGTATTTACAAAATAGAGAAATTGCAGAAAACTTCTCTGTATACTATGATTTATTCAATAAATATAAGAGTGATTATCAAGTTGATCGAATCCTTACAAAAGAGTATTCAGATGATATTAAAGATCGATTATTATCTGCTTCATTTGATGAAAGACTCTCTTTTATCAGTTTGGTGCTAGATAAAATAACAGATGAAATAAAAGAAGTTATTTACCTTGAAGATATTTTATTAGAATATAAAAAAGCGCTTTTAGATATTAAAGCAGAGCTTAAAGAAGGAAATGATTTTAAAAAGGCCTTAGAATATACTATTAATAAAAATAAAACAAATCTTGAAAATAAACTAAATAGTCATAGCATTTCGTTATCCGATAAGAGAAAAATGACGAAGGTGATTGATATTTTAGTTAATTACTTTGATAAAGCAGTAGAAAAAGATGAAATTAAAGATTCATTTGAAGTGTATAAAAGACATTATTATGAGCTAAGAGATACGTATAAAGAAGAAGGAAATAAAGTGAGTGATTATCTCAGCAATATCTTTGTATTCTTTGAAGATGTATTTAAAGCTTCTGATGAAATGCTGATATTAGTGACTGAAATGACGATTAATGAATATACAGCACAGTTTATTAACCGTTTTGGTTGTAAGGAGTATTTCAGATATAATAAGGAATTATTATTTGCTGAAAGACATAGAAATATTGTAAGTGAGATAGAGAATTTAGAAGTATAGTATGAAAGATTTTAAATATATAGAATATGGGGATAATTATTTAATTGATGAGTATATTGGCCCTGAGAAAGAAGTTATCCTACCAAAAGAAATAAACGGCATAAAGGTAGTCGGTTTAACAGAAAATTTCACATCAAATAATAATATATCGTCCATTGTTTTTTCAGAAAACATAAAAGATATTCCTAGTATCAGGTTTCATAGGCTCGATAATTTACATAGCATTACAATAGAAGGAACCGATGTAATTATTAGTGAAAGTGCTTTTTTCAATTGCAATAAGCTGATTAATGTTAAAATTACAGGAAGCGTCAAAAAAATAGAGGCTTATGCCTTTGAAAACTGTAGAATACTAAGAGAAATTACTTTTCCAAAAGGACTGAGAGAGATTGAGCCTTATGCATTTTATAAATGCAAGAAATTAAATCGAGTGGTTTTTTATGAAGATTTAAAATCCATCGGCTGCTCTTGTTTTTCTGATTGTAAATCCCTAAAAGAAGTATGTCTTCCAGATGATTTAGAGATTATGGGAAGTGCTAGTTTTAGAAACTGCACTTCACTTGAAAGTGTTCAGATTCCCAAAAGTATTAAAAGGCTAGAATACTTTGTGTTTGAAGGCTGTAAATCGCTTAGTGATATTAAAATACCAGAAGGAATCGAAAAAATTTCTAAGTTTGTTTTTCCCTATTGTAAATCTCTTGAAGAGATTATTATACCAGATAGTGTAGATCAAATTGGTGTTAGAAGTTTTGAGAGCTGTGATAATTTAAAATATATTTATGTAAAATATAGTAATATTGAAAATTTAGACCTTAGAAGTCAGGAAAAAGCGATATTTACTTATTGTACTGAAAGATATACTTATTCTAAAGAAGATACTCTTTTATATCAAAAACATATCAAAGAGAATAAGTTCTTTATTCTGAGTAAGATGATTAAAACAAATTATATTGAAGGACTTCAGTATTTTATTAAACGAAAAGAAATTACAATAGAAAAAATTGATGAGTTTATTGAACTCGCGAGTAAAGAAAAATCAGTGGATGCTCTTACTCTTCTTTTGGATTATCAAAATGCTACATTTTCTGTTGATGATTTAATGGATGAAAGAGATAGAAAGTTTGATGAAGAATTAGAACTTGATTTTCTATAATAATCTTCTGAGAAGAGGATTATTTTCTTTGTATATGAGAATGTGATTGTAGATAATATAATGGAAGTGTTCAACTAAGAAATGGTTAGAATATAAGTTATATTAAGTATAAAAATAAGTTCTATTATTTAGATGGAATACCTTGAAAATACTAGAATGCAACTGCCAGTTTACAATTTGAATGGTGCTAGTTGGTGGAAAGAAACTGAGGATATTGATAGAATAAAGCAAGAATAAAGATTTTATATATAACATAGGAGGAAGAATGATTTTTGCAGATAAATTAATTCAATTACGTAAAAAAAGTGGATGGACTCAGGAAGAACTGGCAGGTCAAATGAATGTAACAAGGCAGTCTGTTTCTAAATGGGAAGGAGCTCAGTCTGTTCCTGATTTAGAAAAAATAATAAAACTGTCCTCTTTATTTGGGGTTAGTACAGATTATTTACTAAAAGATGAAATAGAAGAAGAGGCTGGGATTCATATAGCAGATGATTCAGTAGAGAAACTAAGAAAACTATCGTTAGAAGAAGCGAATACCTTTTTATCAATAAAGGAAAAGACTTCAAAGTCAACAGCATTTGCCGTATTTTTATTTATATTATCACCCATGGTTCTTATGAATCTAACTGTAATGGGTGAATATAATATGTACCATTTATCAGAGAATATGGGTGCAGGAATTGGACTGATTGTACTATTCATAGTGGTTGCTATAGGCGTAGGAATGATTATTTTAGATTCCAGTAAGCTATCTGATTTTAAATATTTAGAAAATGAACTCTTTGAAGCGGAGTACGGCGTTATTGGTATGGTAAAAGAGAAAAAAAATAGATATAAAAATACATATATAAAAAATAATATTATAGGTGTAAGCCTTTGTATTTTAGGAGTCATTCCTCTTTTTATTGCATTAATTCTTGATGAAAACAATGATGTTTTAATGGTAAATATGCTTTCAATTACTTTATTTATAGCGGCAATAGGTGTTTTTATGATAGTTCAAACTGGAAGCATCTGGGGAGGTTTTCAGCAAGTTTTGGAAGAAGGAAATTATACAAAGAAGAATAAAGAAAGAAAAGGATTATTTGCAGCAATAGAAGGTGCTTACTGGACTGCTATTGTAGCAATATTCTTAGGATATAGTTTTTATACTAATGATTGGGGTAGAAGCTGGATTATATGGCCAGTAGCAGGACTTTTATTTGCTAGCATGATTTATTTTATCAATATTTTTAAAGGGAAAAAAACAGATACTCATTAATGGGGGTAATATGAATAGAAGAGTAAAAAAGACTGTTCTTGATACAGCAATCTTAGTTTTGATTCTTATTATAGTCTATTTTTCAATGAATTTATATCAGGAATATGAATTTTATTCAGAAGGCAGAGAGAACTGTACAGTGTATATAGATGATATTTCAAGAGAGTTTTCACCCTCACATGAAGGATTTTTTGCAAGTTATCGAATAAGTTATAGAGTATATTACGAAAATGCAGAAGGTTATGGAGTATATCACGCATGCTTTAGACCTAATTTTAATGTAGGTGATAAAATGGAGCTAGAAAAATTAGACTTTTTCTACACACTTATTATTGAAATTGAGGCAAATATTCAAAATTTACAAATTACTATTAGTAGTCTGATTCTTCTTTTTATTTTATTGTTATTTGTAAGGAAAAAATTCTATGCTAAGACAATAGATACTGCTAGCTTAGAAGAAGTAGAAGAGAATAGCATTAGAAATCCTTCTAAACATTCTACATTTATATTAGGAACTGTGCTTATTATTATGATAGAAGCAGTAACAGCTTTTAAGATAGATATTGGAGAAATATTATTTATTCCTCTCTTTATTATCATGCTTGTATTTGGAAAATACTTTTTTCTAAATAGTCTAACGCTACTGATTAGCTTTATTGTATTTTCAGTTATTTCTGAAGTGATTAGTCCACTACATGGACTAGAAGGACTATGGTATTATTTTGCATTCGGTTTTAATATCATTTTAATACTCTTTGCTGGATTTATTCTCTGGCGATATAGAAAAAATAAAACTTAATGACAGTTTTTTGACACTTTAATGGCAGTTTATTGGTAGCTGTCATTTTTTTTATTTGATACGATAGGGATACAAAGTAGAGAAAGAGGAAAATATGAAAACGAAAAAGATTATGATGGTATTAATGCTTACAATAGTTGTGTTATTTTCAGTAGGAAATATGGATAGAGCATATGCTAATGAAGCAGTCAATAGGGAGTATTTTGATATATTTAAAATACTAGATTATTATTTTCAATGGGAAGAAGATTGTTATTTTTCTTATGATGATGATTATGACTTTAAAGATGGTGGTGATAGAGCGTATATTGAAAACTTATTATCTACATTAATTCCAAGTGATAAATTAGAACGAATTGTAGAAATTAAAGAAGAGTCTGATGGTGAGTTTGGAAACCTTGCAGCAGTTGAGCCAGTGGATGATAAAGGAAAAGAGTGGCTATTAGTTTATGATCCAGCAGATTTAAATCTAGGCAAAGAAGAAATTATACGAACGCTCATCCATGAATATGCTCATATTGAATCGTTAAATGAAACGCAGGTTAGACATGGAGATATTAATCCAAATAAAGGAGAATTTGTAATATCAGAAGGTGTAGTGAAAGAGGCTTCTTATCTTTTAATATTTATAAAGAAATTTTGGACAGATGATATGATTGATAAAGTAAATAGCTTATTAGATGATGAAGGGGTAGAGATATTTAATAGTCATCCGAATCATTTTGTTAGTGAGTATGCGGCAACTAATTTTGTAGAAGATTTTGCAGAATCCTTTGCAGAGTTTGTAATGAGTGATAAAAAAACAGATAATACCATAGCTAGTCAAAAAGTGAACTTCTTTTATCAGTTTAAGGAATTAATAGAGCTTAGAGAGTTTATGAGAAAAGGAATAAAAAGGATGAACAATGAAAAAGATGAAATTAATGGTATGTATAGTGGCATCTACGATAATAATTTTTAGTATGATATCATGTAAGGAAAGTAGAAGATTTGGCATCTTTAATGTATTAGAAGATAGAATTGAAATGAATGGAGAGATTGATGCAAAAACGCTGAAAGATTTTGAAGCATTAGAAAAAGCATATCCTCATATTAAAACCATTCATATTGTTAATTGTAAAGGTTCTTTGGATGATACAGCAAATATTAAGCTATCGAAAAAAAATCATGATAAAAAGATTGATATTCATGGATGATGGTATGATTGCATCAGGTGGAGTAGATTTTTTCCTTACAGGAAATAAAAGGAGCATTGGAAAGAATGTGAAAATTGGCGTTCATTTATGGTCAGGTGAAAATGAAGTAGCTACTGATTTTGAAAAGGGGCATGAATATCATTTAGAGTATAATATACTTAGTAAATAATATATTATTTTATGTTATAATATAATTGGGAGAAAAAATATGGAAAAAATATATTTAGCAGATGATGATAAGGATATTCTAAGATTACTTGCAATCTTTCTAAAAAATGAAGGATATGAGGTGATGACATTTTTAACAGGAGATGATTTATATCAGTATTTTTTAGAAGAAGAACCGGATTTAGTAATACTGGATATTATGATGCCAGGAAGTAGTGGGCTGACAATATGTGAAAATTTAAGAAAAATTTCTTCTGTACCTATTATACTTCTTACAGCAAAAGATACGGATGCAGATTATATAGCAGGAATTACATTAGGCTCTGATGATTATTTAGTAAAGCCCTTTAATCCTACAATTCTTGGAATGAAAGTAAAAGCACTTCTTAGAAGAGTTCATATGATGAAAAATGATCAAGAGGATGATTTGCTCTGCGGTGATTTATTATATAAAAAGAAAGAACATGCTATCTTTATAAAGGATGAGGAGATTGAACTGACAAAAACAGAGTTTAATTGCCTTAAATATATGATGGATCATTTTGAAGAAGCAATAGCTAGAGAAAGACTGTTAGAAGATGTGTGGGGATTTAAAACGGTTGTTGAAACGAGAGTAACAGATGAGACCATTAGGAAAATAAGAAAGAAACTAGCTAGTTTAAATAGTAGGGTGATTATCCGTAATAAATGGGGATATGGTTATATCTTAGAAGAGAGAAAATAATGAAGGATGTTAAAATTAAATTAACTGTAGTGATGATATGTACCACACTGATTCTATTTTTAATTACTTTTTTTACAATAAAAGTATATCAACAAAATTATATTTTAAATAGTGCTATTACTGCTTTAAAAAGTGAAGTAAAGTTTTTTGAAAATCCAGAAAAAGAAATGGATTATTTAGATTATGATAGACTATTTAATGTTGAAGTATTTCCTTTAGATGGGTTCGAGAAGTATTATAGAGATTCAGAAGATTATTTTAAAACTTTATATGAAGGTTCTAAATTTAAATATAATGAAATTATAAGAGATTCTAATGAATTTGGCGAATTTTATCTTGCATTTACAATGGCAGATGATTATTTTTTTAGGGAGAAACCAAATAATAAATTGATACCTGTAGTTTGTTATATTGATATTACTGCTTCAACAAATGTAGTTCATAAAATAAATAATATATTCTTTATACTACTCATTATAATTATTATAGTAGAAGGGCTTGTGGGACTTTACATCGGCAGTAAATTTGAAAATAGTCAAACAAAGTTAAAACATTTTTTCCAAAATGCATCGCATGAATTTAAAAGTCCTCTAATGTCTATTGAAGGATATGCTGAAGGAATAAGAACAGGTGTAATAGAGGATCAAGAGATGGCAAGTAATATTATCATTGATAAAAGTAGAAGTATGAAAGTGCTTATTGATGAGATTTTAAATATTTCGATGCTTGATAGCAATTCTTATGTACTAAAAAAAGAAATTGTAGATATTAGAGATATTATTGAAGAGAGTGTCGATAATTTTATGCCTTATGCGACAGAAAATAATATTGAATTTAATTTAGAATTTAATGTAGAAGAATCAGAAATTAAAGTAGATCCTCTTCAGATTTATAAAGCAATTAATACAGTCATTGATAATGCTTTTAAATTTTCATTATCAAAAGTTCTTATTACATTATATGAAGATAAAAAATATTTATATATTAGTATTTATGATGATGGTGAAAATATTAGTGAAGAAAATAAGAAACATATATTTGAGCGGTTTTATTCAAAGGATAATTTTAGCTCAGGAATAGGACTTTCTATGGCTAAAGAAATTCTCCATTTGCATAAAGGAGATATTGTACTAGATAATAAAGAGGAAGGTACTTTATTTACTATTAGTATTCTAAAATAAATTCGTTGATAGATGATTATTTTACTGATATAAAAAGGAGCATTCCTGTATAATAAAAAGTGAAAATAATCAAAAAAATACTTAAAAAAAAGAATACCTCAATGTAAAATGTAATAAACAACAAAAGCAT
>PDWI01010237.1_pt1 | contig 10539 bp, 8 predicted proteins | sample 1430891 | NCBI WGS metagenome assembly PDWI01 (sample SAMN01162508, study PRJNA174530) | Oral metagenome, whole genome shotgun sequencing project. | biome: Marine environment; feature: Marine mammal; material: Swab sample of the gingival sulcus; isolation source: swab sample of gingival sulcus... | reverse complement strand
GAACAGTATTTAAATAATTCCCATCAGCATCAAAAATATCAAAATAAATTTCTTTTTTACAAGAACCATCTACATTAGCTTTAGATGCTAAGATCCAAACTCTATCTTTTTTATCAACCCAGATCCCATTGATTGCTTTACGGTAATTAGCTTTCATTTTATTTTTCTGATTATTCATTTTGACTGTTTTTTGAATCCTTTCTTGTTCCTCTTTACTTATTTCTACTTTGCGGTAATTATTACTAATAACAGCCTCTAAATTCCCATTAAGATCGTATTTATTGAACTTGTACTCGTAGTCGCTAATTTGGCTCATGTAGATATGTGATTTACCTGCTCCGTAAAAAGGAGTATTATCGGTAGGGTCTAAGCTTAATTGTCCGTTATTGAACCGAACATCAATTTTACTTAGATTTTTCACTTCTGAAAAATTTTTAGTATCGTAAATAGAGAGAACCATATCAAATCCGCCTTCTTTCATATTAGCTCTAATTCCTAAAACTCTATTATCGCTTACCCTTTTTAAAAATTTTGGAGGCCTCTTTGGGATATGAAAATTTTTTATAAATTCTCCGTCCAAATTAAATTTAGCTATTTTTTGAGTACGAACAGCATCAGTTACAAAAATAGTGTCATTAATAATTAAAACGCCGTCTATTCCTCCAAGTTCTCCCGGACCACCACCTCTGTTACAGAAAGTCGTTATAAATTTCCCGGTAGAGTCAGTTTTTATTACTTTACAAGCTCTTGGATCAGCGAGAAAGATATTACCATTAGCAGTAGTAATATCTGTTAAAAAACTAATTGGAATATTACTAGTTTTTCTCAAATCTGCGAGAGGTATTTCTCTAACTTTTGTGAAATTAATTTTGGAGGATTTGTCATTTGGTTTAATTTTGTTTCTAATCGTTGTCACATCTTTAGTGTTTGCTTGTTTTATAGAGTTACTTGGAGTATTTTCACTCTTTTTACTGCAACCAATCAAGACTAGAATTAAACAGGCTAGTAGGATGAACTTTTTCATTTTTTTCTCCTTTTTAGATGTTTTTAGGATATGTCTTATTAAATAAGATAAGTATTTGATTTTGTTTTGTCAAGATTTTGTTTTAAAATATTTTAGATGGGTTTTTGTTCAGTGGGGCTTTTTTATAAAAAGAAATACCGATTCTACCAATATGCTCTTTTAAATTTTCATTTTCAATCCGGTGATAAATGGATAAATCCACTTGATGGGGTAAAGTTGAATCTTCTAATTCCATTTGGATCTTGACAAGAAGAGAAAGATCTAGTTTTTTACCTTTAAGGGTTAAGTCTATATCTGAACCATTGCGGTAATTTCCATTAGCTCTGGAGCCGTATAAAATAGCCTCGTCTATTTCTTGATATTTTTCAAAAATAGATTTTATAATTGTAAGATGAGTTTCTTTTAATCCATATTTCATTAGTTTTCTTCTTCTTTAGTTTTAAAATAATTCATTCTTTTTTCAAATAAAATAAAAAGTGGATAAAAGATCTCTACAATATTTCTGTAAATTTCTTCCGAAGTTTCTTCATTATAAGTATGACTGGTTAAGTTTCTATTGTGAATCATTTTTAACCAATTATCGCCATCTTCGATAAGTTCTATTTTAAAAGCTTCTCTAGTGGCATCTCTTGAGCCATTAATTTCTGTATTTCCTTGAAAGACAAAATAATCTTTCATTACTTTCCATGCTAATTCGTGAGTATATTCAAAAGATTGGATTACACCCTGCTTTTCAAGTTCGCTAAGTTCTCTAGTTTGAGTTAATTCGATGGCATTGGTTAATTGTGCTAAGGCTCTGCTATAATTATCTAAACGCTGGATCCAGCGAATATCTTTATTTTTTTTCATTTTTTTCCTTTTTTTTGAACAACAATAATGCTCAGCTAGTATAAATCAAAGTAATGAGGTTGGATGCTAAAATCAAGTATTTTTTAGTATCTTAGGTTAATTTGAAAAGGAAAATGAAAATTTTGAAATTCATTTAATGAGTAGTAATTTTTTAAAAAAGGAGGAATCCCATGACCAAATTCAGAATTTTTGCGTTAATTTTTGCTTGTTTAATTTCTTTGATGCTACTTAATAGTTGTAGCGATGATAGCAGTACAGAGCCGGATGATGATCTGAATTTTGCTCCAAATGCCAGCTTTACAATATCTTCTGAGGGTAATACTTTTTCGTTTGATGCCAGTGCTTCATTAGATGTTGAAGATGATAATGCTAGTCTAAAAGTTCGCTGGGATTTTGAAAGTGACGGTAAATTTGATACAGGTTGGGCTTTGGAAAAAACTATTAGCCATGAATATTCTGCCGGAACTTATAAGGTAACTCTTGAAGTTAAAGATAGCGGGGGAGAAATAGGTACTAAAACTAAGAAAATTACTGTGAAATAGTTTTTTATTTGGGTCATTTATTAGAGACGCAAGGCATTGCGTCTCTACGATAATTATTTGTTAAATTAAATTTATTTTTATTCCATTTTTTAGGGTTATTGATAATATAATTCGATATTTTATTTAGAGATTCCTCGTTTCTTATTATATGCTCGTAATATCTAGATTGCCATGCAAAATTTTTATTTATTAAATGAGAGTTCTGGGTAACGCCTATTTTGAAACCACGAATAATAGATGCTAAATTTTTTGATTGAGGTCCAAATTTATTTTTACGATTATCTGTAGAGACGCAATGCTTTGCGTCTCTGTGGTATATTGTGTCGCTATTATTAGAAGAATTATATTTATTTTTTCCAATACCGATAATTCCATGAAAATGATTAGGCATTACAATATATTCACCCATCCATAAATTCATATCAGTACGCATCTTAAATGATTTTATCCATTCCAATTTTACAATTTCTCCAATTTTAGATAATTGCATTTTATTTTCAATAATATTTCCAAAAAAATATTCACAATTTTTTGTACAAATGGTTATAAAGTATAAACCCTTTGAACTATAATCCCAATGAGGTAAGCGAGTAGAATTAATATTATATTTATTTTTGTATTTATTTTTCATTATTATATTGTAAAATTTTTATAATCATTTTAATACCATTACTGTAGAGACACAATGCTTTGTGTCTCTATTAATATTTTGTTGTTGTATCTAATATCCATTATCGTAAATATGATTAATTTAGGAGACGCAAGGCACCTGCGTCTCTACAGTAGCTATTCTCTACTTTCCAGCTCCTTTTTAACCTCCATCCCAGTATAACTTCTCTCTTCCTTAACAATATCTTTCATCTTACCCTGGTAAATAATCTCTCCGCCCTTAGGGCCTCCCTCAGGACCAAGATCAATCAGATAGTCAGCATTAACAATCATATCCATATTATGTTCAATTAGAATGATAGTACTGCCTTGATCTCTAAGCTTTTCCAGCACATTTAAGAGATGCTGAATATCGTAAAAATGTAGTCCCGTCGTTGGTTCATCTAAAATATAAATTGTTCCTTCTTTTTTGGTTCTAGAAAGCTCTTTGGCCAGTTTAATTCTTTGAGCTTCTCCTCCTGAAAGAGTATTAGATGGCTGACCAAGTTTAACATAGCCCATTCCAACTTCCATTAAAGTTTCCAATTTACTTTTTATTTTAGGAATATTTTGGAAAAACTCATAAGCTTCTTGAACATCCATATTTAAAATTTCATTAATATTTTTATCTTTGAATTGAACTTCTAAGGTTTCGGCATTATATCTTTTACCCTTACAAACATCACATTCTACAAAAACATCAGCCAAAAAATGCATTTCTATTTTGATTACCCCGGAGCCCCCACATTTTTCGCATCTTCCGCCTTTAATATTAAAAGAAAATCTGCCCTTAGTATAGCCTCTCATTCGGGCGAGTTTAGTTTGAGCCATCACCTCACGAATACTATCAAAAACTCCCACATAGGTTACAGGATTAGATCTTGGCGTTTTGCCAATTGGGCTTTGATCAATTTTGATTAGGCGAGGTTTAAAATCAGAAATAGTCTTATTATTTTTGATTATTTTTAGGGATTTATACTTGCAGGCTGCTTCATTTTCAGATTGGCTTTGATCTTTAAAATTTTCAGAAATATTTTTAAGGGCAGGGTAGAGAGTATCCATTACTAAACTGGATTTTCCCGCACCACTAACTCCGCTAACAATCGAAATTTGTTCTAAAGGAAATTTAGCAGTAATATTTTTGAGGTTATTAGTCGTAACGCCCTCTAGTTTGAGATAACTCTTGGCTTCTTTTTGGGAAGGAGCAATTGTTACATTTTTCTTTCTAAAGATATAATCAGCAGTATGAGATTTTATTTTTTTGAGTCCCGCAAAAGAACCGCTGTAGATGACTTCTCCACCAAAAATTCCGGCTTCGGGTCCAAAATCGACAACTCTATCCGCTTTTTCAATAGTATCTCTATCATGCTCTACTACAATAACAGTATTGCCTTTATCTCTTAGTTTGACTAAATTATCAATTAGTCTTTGATTATCTTTTTGATGCAGACCAATACTAGGCTCATCTAAAACATAAATAACTCCCGTTAATCCACTTCCAATTTGACTAGCCAACCTAATTCTTTGAGCTTCCCCACCTGAAAGAGTTCTAGCAGGCCTATCTAAAGTTAAATAGCGAAGACCCACATTATCCAAGAATGATAATCTTTCGATCATTTCTTTACGAAGCTCTTTAGAAATATATTGATCTTTTTCGGATAAATAGCTAGGTAATTCTTCAATAAAATCTAAGAGTTTATCAATATTAAGTGAAGTAATTGAGGTAATATTTTTATCATGAACTTTAACGCTCAGAGATTCTTTTCGCAGTCTATTACCACGGCACTCATCGCAAGTTTTTTCATACATCAAAGAATCATAATAATTTCTGGCTCCTGTTGATTTTGTTTCAATATAGAGGCGATTGAGGGTATTAATAAGCCCCTCGTATTTATTACGAATGGCAAATTTATATTTACCTTGACGATATTTTTTAGGACTTTCAATCCCATAGAAAATAGCTTCTTTGACATCTTGATCGTATTCTTCAAAAGCTAAATTAGGATCTATTTCTAAAATTTTTAACATTGAAACAATGTTGCGGTAAAGTCTTCTATTATAAGAAATATAAGGAATTGCACCCTCTTTAAGAGTTTTATGGGGATATTTAACCAGCTTTTTAATATCAACTTCTTTCAAGACCCCAAGTCCGTGGCATTTACTGCACATTCCGGCCGGAGTATTAAAAGAAAAAGAGTTTGGAGAAAGATCGGGCAGAGAAATATCACAAGTCTGACAATAATTCTTTTCGCTATAAAATTTATCTTGATTTTGACTCAAATTTCTAATGACCAAATTTCCTTCTGCCAAATTTAAAGCTGTTTCTATAGAGTCTGCTAATCTTGATTTCTTGGCAAGATCCATTTTTAGTCTATCAACAACTACATCAAGATTATGTTTTTTATTCTTATCTATTTCAATATCTTCATCAAAAGTTTTTTCTTCGCCATCTAAAACTATTCTATGAAAACCACTAGTTTTTAAGAAGTCGATCGCTGTTTTTAGATCTCCGCGTTGATTTTTAACATAGGGAGCGATAACTAAAAATTTATCTCCTTGATTTAAAGAATTAGTAATATTTCCAACAATTTCATCAAGCGACTGTGAATCCACAATTTGTCCGCATTGATAGCAATATTGTTTGCCAATTCTGGCAAAGAGCATTCTCACAAAATCAAAAATTTCGGTAACAGTTCCAACTGTGGAGCGAGGACTGGAAGAGGAGGTCTTTTGTTCAATAGAAATAGCAGGAGAGAGACCTTCAATGCTATCAACCACAGGCTTTTTCATTACCCCCAGAAATTGTTTGGTATAATTTGATAGAGACTCCACATATCTTCTCTGCCCTTCGGTATAAATCGTATCAAAAGCCAGAGATGATTTTCCGCTTCCACTAATTCCGCTAAAAACAATTAATTCATTTTTATCAAGCTCTAAATCAACTGCTTTTAAATTATGTTCCATGGCTCCTTTAACTATGATTTTATCTTTTGTATTATTCATTTAATCTCCTGATTTAACTCTAGCTTCGTATTAAAATTTATAGAGCATTCTTAAAAACATTAAGAATTATTACTCTAATTCAGCTTTAAGTTCTTGAAATAATAATCATTTTAGAATATAATTTTCTAAAAATATCTGGAAGGTAATATAGCTAAAATATTTATGATTTAAAAGTTAAATATAGTTCAAATAGAAGGGGGGAGTTTATAGTTGGAAAAGCAATAAATTACAAATATCGGTATCGTCACCTACCTATTTAAATCCTTTTACAATAATCATAAGCGATATTTCTAGATCCCAAATAGCTAGATTGTTTTCAACAAAAGATTTTCGTTTGGAATAACGCTCTTTGATCAGTCTTTTCAGCTTGGTTATTTCCTTTGGATTTAAGGAGTCTGTTTCAAGCGTAATTTCTTTAATATTACTTAATTCTGACCTATAAGCATTTTTAATTAATGATAGTTTTTGGGATTTACTATTTCTATTATCGTCTATTGCATCTACAATAGCTATGGAATCCATTTCTATTTTATTAAATCCTACTTTAGTAAAAGCTAGAGGTAGTTTATGCTCTTGAGGCCAATACTTTGCTACATCATACATTTTATCGTAATCAGGAATATCTTTAACAAGCTTATTCCATAAAAACACTTCTTCGGTTGTTTTTTTGAGATCAGGATGCTGAGGAGTTCTAATAAATTTATCGGGTCTAAAATAAGCTACAGCAGTATTTCCTCCATTTTTACAAACTCGATACTGCTCTTGTAGGAAATCTTGGTTTGGAAGATGTTCAATAACTGTAGTAGAAATACAAGAGTCGAAGCTATTATTGTCAAATGGAAGATTGAGAGCATCTCCTTCCAAATAATGAAGATTAGTTTTGCCCATTTTTTGAGATTGACAGTAAGAAATAAAATTACTGTCTCTATCCAGTCCATAAATTATTGTCCTATTTCCTAGCCACTTAGCAAGTTTGCGAGTGAAAGTTCCCGGTCCGCAACCTATATCTAATATTTTTGATCCCTTTTTTAGTCCAAATGCTTTTAAAAATAATTCTTTTTTATCATCTCTAAATCTTTTTTCTCTTGAAAAGTCTAACGTTTCTATAGTTTGTAGTTTAGTGGACCAAAATGTATTTTTTTCCATTGAATATACCTTTTTATCTCTGCTAATCAGTATTTTTATTTTTTTTCTGATCACTTTGCAAACGAGACTTCACATACTCAAAATTACCATCTACTTCCATATTTCCACCTCCTAGATTTCCACTAAGATATTTTGGCATTACATCCCAAAGAGGAACCTTTAAAAAATCTGATAGAATTTTCCCTGCTTTGGTTATACTTTCAACTTGAGATGCAACATGAATCCTTGAAGCATCTTTTAAAACTAGATTTATCTCATCAATAACGACAGAGCTATAACAATCTCCTGTTCTATTTTTTAATAGCTGAACCGCATGAATTTCATCCAATCTGCAAACAACTTCCCTATCTTTTATAAAATTATCTTTTACAGGGTTATCATTTGTGAACTCATTATTGTTTTTATCAAAAGTTTTCCTTTTAAATGCAGATTTTAACATAAAATAACCAATTCCTAAAAAGCCTAATCCTATGAGATAGCCGGTAATTTCTTGAGATCCTTCGCTGAAAGAATAAGTAATGATAGCTAATCCTATGATGAAAATAATTATAGGTATAATTCGTTCTACTATAGTAGATCCAACTATTAGCTCATATTCATTTTTCTGCTCTAATTTCTTTTGAGAAAAACTTTTACTTTTAGGTGCTAATAAATCCCATTTTGTTTTTAGAGCAATTTCATCATTAAAATCTTCAGGTTTTGGGGTTTTATTTTTCTTATTTTCTTTTATTTCTTTTTCCATATTTTATCCTTTCAATTAGCCTATTTTAGCGAAAGATGCTTTTTAAGATTTTTCAAGTCTAAAATCGATATTAAGGAGCTCGTGGTCAATACTAGTAACTTTTATTTTAACTTCTTTACCAATAAATAGCTCATTTCCCGTTCTCTGCCCTTTTAAAATGCGTTTTTCTTCGTTATAGCTGTAATTATCATCTGTTTGGTTTCTCAGATGAAGCATACCCTCAATTGGGATTTCGTTTAATAGGACATAAGCTCCAAATGGAGTGATCGAATTAATAACTCCGGTGTAAATTTTACCGATTTTAGATTCCATAAATTCTACTATTTTGGTATCTCTAGCCTCGTATTCAGCTTTAATATTTTTGATTTCTCTAATTGAAATATGTTTACATTTTTCTTCAATACTTTTAAGATTATCATCTTTTTTATTAATCGAAAGTTTTTTAAGATGCTTTTTGATCAGCCTATGGACCATTAAGTCAGGGTATCTTCTAATAGGGGAAGTAAAATGAGTATAAAGATTAAATCCCAGTCCAAAATGACCAATATTATCAGTAGAATATTTAGCCTTCATCATGGATCTTAAGAAATATTGGATTAAAACATCTCCCTGAGGATTGTTTTTTACCTTTTTCAAAATATTTTTAAGAAAGAAAGGATTGGTAATATCGTCTGTTGGAGGAATTTTAATTTTATTTTTGTTTAATTCTTCTAAATAAATTCCTATTTTTTCGACAGATGGCTTATCGTGAATCCTATAAACGGCAGGTAGTTTTTCAATTCTCTTAGTCAAGAAATCAGCTGCAGATTTATTGGCTGCCAGCATAAATTCTTCAATTATATTACAAGATTCATAGCTTACATAATTATAGATTCTAGTTGCTCTGCCCTCATCGTCTAGTTCAATTTTAACTTCCGGTAAATTAAATTCAATACTTCCTTCTTTAAGTCTCTTATTTTTTAGAATATCTTTTAGCTCTTTAGAATACCTTATTTCGCTTGCAAAATTTTGTAATTCTCCGGTAAGTTCTTCTCCTGCCTCCATTTTATCAATTGATTCTTGGAATGTTTTATAATCAAATCTCATCTTGGAATTAAGCACAGTTTCTTTAAAGGAATAATTTTGAATCTCTCCCTCACTATCAATTTTCATAAAACAAGAAAGAGCTAATCTATCAATATTAGGGTTTAAGCTACAATATAAATTTGATAATTTCTTAGGAAGCATTGGGATTACTGATGATGGTAGATAGAGAGAAAAAGATCTTTCAAGGGCATCTTTATCAAGAGAGCTATTTTCTAAGACAAAAGCTGAAACATCGGCAATATGAACACCTAGATTAAAATTACCATCTTTATCCTTGCTAATGGAAATTGCATCATCAAAATCTTTGGCATCAGTAGGGTCAACTGTGAAGATTTTTTCATTTCTAAGATCTGTTCTTTGATTAGCTTTAAAATCAATATAGGCTTGGTCAAAAGAAGCAAGTTCCGAAATAGCCTCAGGACTAAAATCTTTTTGATAACCATATTTTCTGGCAATTCTTAAAAGAGAAACATGAGGATCGTTTTTATCACCTAAAATTTCAATTACTTGACCTTTAAAAGGCTCTTTAAATTCTGTGATATTAACAACTACAATTTTGCCATGTTCTACATTTTTAAATTTAGCATTTTTTTTATTTTTAAGTTTAATTCTAAGCTCATTATCACATTTTACAAAATAGCGATTATGCTGATTTACTACTTCTCCCACATAGACTAAAGTATTGCGTTTTAAAACTTCTTCAACCTTTCCCTCAACTCCATGGATTTTGGGACTTTTGATTAAAGAAACTTTAACCTCATCGCCACTAATAGCAGTTTTAGTGAAAATTCGAGGAATAAAAATGTCTTTTTCGATTTCATTAGCAACAACCCAAGCGTTGCCCGATTTTTTGATTTCAATTATTCCTGTATAAAATTGGGTGTTTTTTTCTTTTCTAAGAAAGAAATCTTTCTTTTTCTTTCTGGCGTTACGGTGTTTTCGTCCCATTTTTAGATTATCCTTGATTATAAACTTGTTAAATTAATTATAATATGCTATATAATATTTTTTTAGGAAAAGATCAAGAGGGAAATAAAGCAGATTGCTAAATTATTAGTGCTAAATTAACGTGAGTTCGATATAACTATTAGAATAATACAGGCTGAAATATGTTTTTATTCATTTTACTCAAATTTAATGAAGGCTTTTTTGAAAAATATGAATATGATAATAATCCTGAAAGCAAATTTGCAAAAAAGTTAGCAATTGATCGATGTCTAGAATGTTCTATCTGACATATATTTTTTAATTCATCGTTTACAGTTTCAATTAAAGATCTTTTTCTCAGCAAAACTTTTTCAGAATTTGTTAAGATTTGTCCCTTCATATTTTTCTTAAGTTTTGTTATCAAATTTATTCCATCTACAAATAAAAGTTCTTTTAATGCTTGAGAAATGTATCCTTTATCACCAAATATTTTACCAAATATTTGTTTAATAAAACTTTTATTTTTAAGAGGTTCTCTATCATCTACATTTCCTGGGGTTAATTGAAAAGTT
>PDWI01010233.1_pt1 | contig 10544 bp, 9 predicted proteins | sample 1430891 | NCBI WGS metagenome assembly PDWI01 (sample SAMN01162508, study PRJNA174530) | Oral metagenome, whole genome shotgun sequencing project. | biome: Marine environment; feature: Marine mammal; material: Swab sample of the gingival sulcus; isolation source: swab sample of gingival sulcus... | reverse complement strand
GTAAAAATTGCCAATTTTATTCATTTTATCAAGGCTAACAACTATCTCGCCATTGCTTGCCACTGCCCCTGCCGATAGCCCTGTACGTCCGCCACTAGGAGTAATTACCATCTTATGTTCATTAGCAAGTTGTACTACTGCCTGTACTTGTTCGGTACTTTTAGGAAAGACGATGGCAATGGCATTGGGTTCAAACAGGGTAGACCAATCTTTACCCCAATGCTGTAGGCTATCGGCATCGGTCTTGATTTGGCTATCGTCGTAGCCGTGCTTGCTTTTTAAGCTAGTTAAAAGGCTTGCTAAATTGGTATTCATAAATGTTCCTTATTGATTAAATTTTACCATTAAACATCAGTTATCATAATAGCAGTGACAGTATTCTTACCTGTTTCTTTTGCGTAATACATGGCTTCATCGGCATTATTATAGAGCTTATCGGTATAGTAATACTCATTATTTTTTTTGATTTGACTATAATTAGCTGTAACTCGTTCGATAGCAGTCACGCCAAAACTGCCTGTAATGCTAATTTGTTCATTGTCATTAATATTCATGGGTAAATCTTCGGTACATTTACGCATATTTTCGGCTATTTGTTGAGCCGTAGCTAAGTCGGTATGAGGTAAAATAATGGCAAACTCTTCACCGCCAATGCGTGATAGTACATTACTCTCGTGCAGTTGTGATTGTAGTCGTTGGGCGAATTGTTGTATAACACTATCGCCAACATCATGACCATATTTATCATTAATATTCTTAAAATTATCAATATCGCAAATAATCAAAGCAATAGCATTATCATTGACTAAATTATCATGACAAATAGTTTGGATTTGACTCACAAAGTGTCGTCTATTATAAGCACCTGTCAGAGGATCTTTTACTGAGTTTTTATAATGGATATAAGCATTATCCGAAGTCACTAATAGCATCAAAGCACCAGACCACAAGATGTAATTAATGGCTTGCACACCAATCACAAACAATGATGTCCTTTCTGCACCTATGACAAAAGTAGCAATCACAATAACCAATATATACAGACAGGTTGTTCTTATTAAGTTAAAAATTATCTTTTCTGTAAGATATTCACCACGCACATATTGCAATCCACCAAGTAATAAGTAACAGATATACAAACAGATAAAAGTTATCATATACAGATTAACATCACCATCAATAATGTATAAACTGATGTATAACAATGAGGTAAAGAATGCATGAAGATAATAGCGTGCAGTCTTGATAAGAGGAGTATAGGCTATTTTTTGCTCTATCGTACGATTGCTGGTATCCTTGATATTGGCTATTATCTGTTGTTTAAAGACGTGTCGCAGTCGCAATCCTTCGGTCAAATGCAAGGCTGATACCACATACAATGATGCTGATATGCCAACGGTAAAGGTATTGAGAAAAACATTATCAACCATAAAGTTGGCAAACAGGATAAACATGACAAAGCCAAAAGATGCCGTCACAAAGAAGTAAATAAACTGATTAATAAAAAGGGTTTGGTTATGCTTTTCGGCAAAGGTTTTGTCACTATTGAGAGACGATTTGGTAATAAAGGAGATCACAAACTTAAACAATATGCCAGCAAATAGCCCCATTGCTAATACCGTAAAGGTAAATCCTATATATACAAGGCTATCTATATTCACAATTGCTTCCCTTGTATCCAAAATTGCTAAATTGTATTGGCTTCATAACAAGACTCATGTACGGTTACTCTATTTTTACCACTTTGTTTGGATTGATACATTGCTTGATCGGCATATTTATACAGTGTTACGGAATTAAGTTGTGCCAGCCCTGTCACCGCCACCCCTATACTAGCAGTAATAGTGACTTTTGTCTTGTCGTTATAGCTATCACTGTCAAGATCATCTATAGTCATAGGTGTAGAGTACAGCTGAAGGCAAATCGTTTCTGCAAGCTCTGTAGCAGTAATCAAATCAGTATCGGTCAAAATAATAGCAAACTCTTCGCCACCGACTCGTGCTACAATATCACCATCACAGGTATATAACTGTAACACTCTGACAAAATGCTGAAGAGCCATATCGCCCACACCGTGACCATAATTATCATTAATACGCTTAAAATTATCAATATCAAATACTAATAGCGAGGTCATACTATCGCTATCATTCTCATCACAACACTTTTTTAATTCACTAGAAAAGTAACGTCTATTATACACCCCTGTCAAAGCATCTATTACTGAGTTACGATAATGAATATAGGCATTATCAGACATAATCAAAAACATCAATACCCCAGACCATAACAGATAGTGAATACCTTGAGTGGTAATGACAAAGATAGGATACATCTCTATACCAAAATACAAGGTCAGCACAATAACCAAGATAATAGAGCATATAGTAGCAATAATTAAATAAAAGATAATGCGTTCTGTTAAATACTTTGTCCCAACATACTGCAAGCCTTTGTATATCAAAAATATCAAATAGCTATTGATAAAGATTATCAACGGATAACTCAGGCTGACACTACCAAGACCTATATAAAAGATGCTATAGATAATAGTCGCTGGTAGGGTATACAGATAGTAGCGTTTGGTTAATAATAAATTTTTATACTGTATCTTTTGTTGTTCAGCCTTGCCTAATTGCTTGTCAAAAAATTGTTGCTTAAAAAATTGTCGCAATCGCAAGCCTTCCGCCCAATAGAGCATAGCAGAGCTATACAAAAATATTATCAGTGCTGAGAGCAATACATGAAAGCTATCATTTTTGGTATACAAGTGATAGATCTGATCATGATTATAGGTAAAATCCAAAAAGGTCAAAAAAGCAATAAAACCGCCTGAGCAAGTAATATAAAAGTAGATAAATTGATTAATGCATTGCTTTTGATTGGTTATCTCAACCTCATTTTTATAACTATTGGATCGAGAATTGGTAGTAAAGACAGCGACAAAGCGAAACAATAGCCCTACTGATATACCCATAGCTAATATGACAACAATAAAGCCTATATACAAAAAATGATCCATTGTTACGATAGTTTCCTTGTTCTCAAGAGAATGTTTTGCCTGTTTTTTGAGTTAATTTTGTTCCTTGTACACGTTTTACGCATCAATTATAACAAACTTATAAAAATTGTCGTGTGCAGAGAATTTTGTTATACCTATGATAGAACTACACATTATAGAAAAAATTGAGCAAAAAAGACAGTTAAAAAAAACAAGCCACAAAATTATTTTGCGACTTGCTTTATAACGATAGCTTTTTTTTGATAAATACTATTTATCTATAATGATGTATCTCAACATCTACCTCTACACGACGGTTTGGTTGCAAGCACTTGATCTCTTGCTTCGGTGCTAGGTTCATTGGGCATTGTACTACTGGATAGTTTTCACCCAAGCCTGTCGCCATCATGCTCGCTGGGCGGATACCGTTTTGAGCAAGGTAGGCTAATACAGTGTTAGCACGGTTTTGCGACAAGATCATATTGTATTGATCTGAGCCTTTTCTATCCGTATGTCCGATAATATGCATACGCACATCACCATCTTTTGCATACTCTTTAAGCTGTCTAGCAAGCTCGTCAAGTTTGGTTCTACCCGCTGGTAACATGTGGTTGAGCTTGTATTCATCAAAGTCAAACAAGGCATCGGCATCGAGGTTGATCTTTTTGTGCGTAACTCGTGGCATGTTCACTGGAGCAGGTATAACAGTTGGTTGTTTGGCTTGCTTCGGTGGGCAGTCTGATGGTAACCAATAAAACTCCTGTCCTTTAAACTCATCATCAAAGATAACCTTGTATTGACAAATCTTGACACTATCATCTGCTTGATAAAACTTCATGATGTAGTCCCACTCTTTAGCGTGCTGTCTTTCAGAAAAGTGAGGACGACCGATAAGCTGATAAAGCTCATCTTTGGCAATGCCTTTTTTGATCTTAGACAAGTTTTCACTGTTAGGGAATTGTCCCTCTTTTTGCCATGCATCATCGAGAGCAGGCCATACAATGTTGGAGGCTTCTACATGTCCATCTTGAGTAATGTCGTGGCTCAGTGCCGTTGTGCCACAAGCTGTCAATGCAGTAGTTGAAAGAAAGCCCAAAAGAGCCATGCTAATAATGTTTTTTGTAAAAAGTTTCATAAAAAAATCCTTATGCTAGTAGCCAATCTTAACCCCTATGATAAAAGGTAACAAGAGGTTAAGACTGGTATAAATGGTTAATGTCTATTACTACATGGGTTTAGAAGTGCATACCAAAGCCAACAGTACCGCCAACTTCGCCCTCGGTATCTGCCGATACACCTGATTTAAATATCCATCTACCATTATCAGAGAGTTTTGATAGACCGATAGCAATAGCACCTTCACCGTTGTAATAAGAGGTTGCACCAACTGCCATGCTCTTACCTGTAATGTATGCTTGTGGTAAGCCAGCCATTGCCATGGCACTTGCTGTACCAGCATTCGCACCATCTGCTAATTGATTTAACTTAGCATCGATATTGGTAGTATAGCCTTTTAACTGAGAGACATTGACCGCATCAGTTGGCTCTGTACCTTTTGCTACATTGGTGATTTTCTTATTACCAGCGTTAATGCCGTCAGTAGTTAATGAAACAACATTATCACCCACTGCATCACCTAGCACTACTGAGTTTAAGCCTGTTAGGTCTTTGCTTAACTTGTAAGTAAAGTTTTGCTTATCTTGGTTGATGATGAGGTTATCACCAGCGTTAAAGGTTACTTTTTCACCTGGTTTAACTAACTCTTCACTCTTGCTACCTTCTTGTTTACCAGTGCCTACTACACCTGAGGTAGCTTTCCAACCAGAGTTATTAATAGCGTCGGCAATGTTATTAGCACTGACAAAGCCGTTACCTTTATTATCACTTGCTTGAACATTAATTTTACCGCTACCATTAGTACCTACTTGATCATTTTTTGCAGGTTCTGGTAGTAGTACGTCAGTATCTGCCTTGCGATAGGTGATAATAGACTTTTTACCATCAGTTGTGTTATCAATCACTAAGCCAGCACCAGCTTTAAACTCAACAGTATCATAAGGTTTGACAAAATCGACATCTTCGTCTTTTTGCGAACCATCGGCTCTATTACCAGCTGTCTGTAAGTTCCAGCCTGTATTGAGTACGTCGGCAACAGTTGCAACATTGCTTTCTTCTATATCGTCAGCTTTTGGAGCTTGTTGAGATTTGGTTGGTTTATCGCCTTCGCTAGTAGTGTTTGGCAAGTTGCTTGCTACACCTGTAAAGGTATCGCCACCCATATCAACCGCTGGTACTTTGTCACTTGGTTTGCCATCTTTATCAAGTGCCTTAGTGCTAGCAGGTTTCATCTCTACAGCAGTATCGCCTTCACCTACTGTTAGACCTTTTTTGGCAGTGACATTGTTGGCAGTGACAGTGTCAAACTCGACGTCTTTTTTGGTTGAGAAAGTAAATTTATCACCTGTCGCTTGTACATTGAGGTTTTTACCTGCTTCAAAGGTTAGCTCTTCGCCCGCTTTTAACACTTTTTTACCATTAGTTGCACTAGCTAGCACATCACTATTATTTGCTTTGATAGTGTGGCTTGCGTTATTAATAGCATTGGCAACATCGCCAGCTTTGGCAAATGAGTTTGGATCGTCAGCTTTGGCTGTACCATTTGGCTGTGTGGTCATTGGAGTAGTTTTTACCCCCAATTTTTTCGTTTTTGGATCAATCTTCATAGTATCATCAAAGTTTACTGCTACTTTAAAGTCTTGATCTTTATCCTTACCATTTGCTGTAACTGTGATACCCTCGCCTGCAGTCACTGTTTCACGAGATTGGGTATTAGTATCGATAACTACTGGAATGTCTGCATAGATAGTACCATCAGCTTTTCTCTTGATAGTCTTATTATCGACATTAACAGATAAGTCAAAGATGTTTGATCCGTCTTGTGCTTGTGATTTAACCACTTTGACAGATTTATCATCAGATTTCACATCTTCTTTAGCCGAGTTTACACCTGTAATCAAGTCGCCAACATTGACGGCATTTTTTAAGGTATCGCCTTTGGCTTCTTTAAGTGGTTTGTCATCTAAGCCACTAGCCACGCCTGTGATTTTTTTATCACCAGCGTTGATACCTGTGTCTTTATTGATTACTACATCACCGACTTTGACATCGTTAAATTCAACTTCGTCTTTGGTAGCGACTGTGTATTCGATAGTACCGTCTTTTTGAGGTTTTGGTTCAACCTTGATGTTTTTACCCGCTTTGGTAGTGTTTTGGGTATTAGTATCGACAGCTTTTGGTGGAAGAATAGCCTCTAATTTGCCGTCTTTATTGACTTTCATAGTCTTATTATCGACATCGATTTGTAAGCCATCAGCACCAATAGACATACCGCTATCTTTTTTAACTTTTACACCAACTTTGTACTCGATACCACCACTAGCATTTTTATCAGTGTCTGTCACTTCGACAGAGGCATCTTTTGCTTTAACGGTATTGTGTTTTTTGGCTTCTTCTTCGTTGGCTTTGATATTGTTTTTGATAGCATCATCAAGAGCGACAGTAAAGATACGGTCGTCATCACCATCTTTACCTGTTGGGGTAACTTTGATTTCGCCCTTAGTACCTTTTACTACTTCACGAGATTGGGTATTAGTATCGACAACTTTAGGTATGACAGCCTCTAATTTGCCATCTTTATTGACTTTCATAGTCTTACCATCGACAGCAACATCATATTTAATAGTGCTAACATTGTCTGCAGTTTTGACAGATACGGTCGTACCAGCACCATCGTCAAAGTTTACGGTATTACCAGCAGTGACGAGGTCTTTAAGGTTATCTTTACCTTTTTCTGTCAATTTCCAACCAGCAGTATTAATCGCATTGGCAATATCGCCAGCGGTTGCTACTTTATTTTTATCAGCATCAGCCACTGGATTAACTGTACCTTTGTTTGGATCGACCGCTAAAGGTGTGGTTTGTGGTGTGCTATCTGCTTTAATTCTTTCTGCGACGGCGAATAATTGTGAGCCGTTAATAGCATCGGTAGAAGTTGAAGAGATTTCACCCGCACCGACATTTTTTAGCTGTCTATATGGTACGGTTGCACCTTTACCACCACCGAATGATACTTGATGACCCTCATCGGTGACAACACCTGCAAATTGAGCATTGCTATAGTCGATATTGTTAATTTTTTTGCCTTGTGGTAATAGGGCATCAAAAGAGGTGATAGCACCAGTGGCTGTAGTAGCGTAAGAACCAAGAGCTACGGCATGTGCTTTATTGACAAGTGATTTGCGACCAAGAGCAATACCGTTATCCGCACCTGTTTCAGACTTAGAGTCTGTACCCATAACGATAGAGTAATCAGCATCTGCTTCGGCGGCGAAAGTAGTCTCTTTAGGGTTAGTTTTAGCTGTATCTCTATATCCACTACCAATAGCGATTGCAAAATCACCATCAGTGGTATTAGGTGGATTATAACTACCTGCCACCGTACCTTGATGACCGATAACAGTAGTGTTTTTACCTGTTGCTACCACATCACTACCGATAACGATGGTTTGATGTTCACCAGCGGTCGTTCTTGTACCAAGTGCGATACCTTCAGCACCGCCTGTTACTTTAGCTACATTACCAATGGCAATACGTCTAATAGGATCAGCATTAGTACTAGCTGTAGTAGTATTTTCAGTTTCAGTAGATGCTCCATAACCAAGTGCAATATCTGACAGATTGACCGCTTTAGCTATATGACCAATAGCGGTAGATCCTGTACCTTTTGCTACAGCACCAGAACCTTGAGCAATAGCTCCTTGACCTTTTTTACCATCTTGATAACCCGCAGATGCATCAAGTTCACTTGCCACAGCACCTTTACCGATAGCAATAGATTCATTGGATTTAGCCTTTGTCTCTACACCAACTGCTACTGAATTATCTCCTGATGCCTCTGCCTTCTGAGCTACAGCAGTAGAATTACGTCCTGAGGCAGTCGCACTCTGACCCACAGCAGTCGATTTATCAAAAGCTTCAGCACCAGAACCTACAGCAACCGCTTTAGTACTTGGAACAAGAGTCTGACCTACTTGCAATGAAGTTATTTCTGCCTCATAACCTATAGCGACACTATCTTCAGCGTTTGCCTTTGCCTTTTTACCGATAGCGGTACTTTGTTGTGCATTAGCTTCTGAACCAGTACCCATTTGTAAGGTATCACTGGCTGAAACGTCTTCTTGCCCATGAACCGTGCCAGCGTATGCCGACTGCCCAAAAAGAACAGATGTTAATGCTAGACTCAAAGTAGCAAGTTTAAAATTTGGTTTATTGATTGTGTTACCCATTATGATAACCTCCCAATGAAAGAAATAAAAAAAACTATTAAGATAAATTACAAAGAATTGCTACTTTGAAACCTAACATTAATAACGCTTAGATTAAAAACTAACTCCTTCTTTGTATTACTCACTTTACCATATAAATTAACATCAGCAAAAAACGTTCCAACTACCGACAACCTAATAATAACACTTGCAAAAAGTGCCATTATCTGAGATAATTATCCGTTATACCATCAATATGGCTATAAATAATACAAAACATCCCCTATCTTTATCTATATTGACATAAGATAATGGTTTTTAAAGAATTAATTAATAAAATAACCCTACCAAACATATCATCACTCCCTACAAGTAATACTACCTTTATGTATTCATAATGTATGTTTAATAAAACCATACTAGCATTTTTTATTACTAAAAAAAGCCCTTTCATGTATCGCTAATGTATATTAACCTTACGGGATTGTTACTGCTTAGGGGGGGGTAAAATACTTTTAATATCAATTAGTTATACTAAAATATCTAAACATTTTATCAATATTTGTTCATTAATTATACAATTTAATCATTCCTAAAAGTTATCAATCTATACTAGTACACAAAAACAAAATTATACAAAAATCCTTGATAATGACTAATAATTAAGCATATTTAGCCATTTTTGTAGCTTGTATTATCATCAAAGATCATCATACTATTTTTTATAAAAGTCGAATATTGTTGAGTAGTTTTGTAACTTTATGTAAGTGAGAATGTGTCGTAAACAAAATATTTACTTTTATTGATAATGTGATTAGAATGTAGAAAATAAACCGATGGAGCATATCATGATTACTTTAGACGTTTCCACCCAACAACAACAGATTATCCAACAAGCAAGCCAAACCCTAGGTATGGATATGAATAGTTTTATTATTCGCCAAGCCTATGATAATGCCGTAAAAATCTTATCACCAAAAGGGAAATCAGAAAATTTAGAAAAAGGGTTACTTACCGATTTATTAAAAGGCAAAAAACAACCGAATTTTTCTCATGATTTTGTAGCAGAACAAAGAGCAATGCGTAATGAATGGGATTAAATATTTACTAGATACTTGTTTTATTTTAGTTTTATTTTAGTAGGGTGCGTTCCACGCACCAATAAATCAACGATTGCGTATTTTAAAGGTGCGTAAAACACACCCTACAAAAAATTGTCGTGTACAAAGATCAGAAAGTATAAATATTTACTTTTATTGATAATAGATTTGATGACAATGAACAGCGTTTTATCACTATTGGCATGAGTAACCAAGCTCGGTTACTTGTGGTATCATGGACACAAAGAGGTATGAATTACCGTTTAATTACAGCAATCAAGGCGGAGAAAAAACATGAAAGACACTATAACCGAAGATAATTACTTCGATGATTTTGATTTTGATAATGCAACTGTCATCAAACACCCAATGGTTCAGCAATTACAACAAAATAAGCAAAAATATGAAAGAGTTTCGCAAGATATATTAAGTAAACTCGATCAAGATGTTTTAGAGCTTATTAATGAACATTCTAGCCCAAAAGATATTGAACGCTTAAATACTATGGTAAGGGTGTTGTTTACCTAATGTTGCTACTAGCAAAATCTATATTATATCAGTGTAGGCTAGGCATTTGCCTCGCACCTTTAAAAGGTACAGTCTTCGCTATAATCGGTGCGTAAAATTGCCATGATTACCTTAGATAATAAGCAAAAAATAACATTACAAAATCTGATAGGCTTGATTTTGCATCGCCATAAATTGCCTAATAACGGTATTAATACAATCCTTGGTATTATCATCTTGCACCACCAACCAATCTAATACATCTTTATCAAGAGTATTTTCTAAACTTGGAAATAATCCACGTTTTGCATTACTCCAATCGGTGATTTCAGCAATATCTGATACATCAATGTCATCGTCCGACATTTGTGCTAATGCCTGTAACCGTATAATTTGTTCATCGGTTAATTGTGGTTTGCCGTTGCTTATTTTTCTAATTACGCTCATATGCTAATCTCTCCTTTTTGGTTGCTCGTCTAGCACTTATTAGACGAATAATTTCTTGTTCGTGATCATCTCGATAGGTGTAGCAAACAAATACAATGACATAACCACCAACACTGCCAATAAGGTGATACCTCTCTTCATCATAATCAAATCTGTCATCTTTTT
>PDWI01033554.1_pt2:7500-10545 | contig 10545 bp, 7 predicted proteins | sample 1430891 | NCBI WGS metagenome assembly PDWI01 (sample SAMN01162508, study PRJNA174530) | Oral metagenome, whole genome shotgun sequencing project. | biome: Marine environment; feature: Marine mammal; material: Swab sample of the gingival sulcus; isolation source: swab sample of gingival... | reverse complement strand
GAGTAGTTGTACGGCTTGACTTCTTCGCTGGTATGGTTTGTCGTGGTCTCGGTGGGGCTACAGTCCGTTGTCGATACTCACCGCACTCCACACACACACACGCACACGCACACGCACACGCACACGCTCGCACTCGGGGTGTTGCATGGAGTAGATGTGCCCGAACTCAGTTTCTTTATTGGATGGCCATGGGCTCCACCCTCGCCCCCCCTCCGCCCCCCCACCCGCCCGCATTCCCCCGAGCCCCGCCTCCCCCATCCCCCACCCCCACGCCCACCCCCGCCCGTGGACTGTGGTCAGTCCATTTTGAAATCCATGTTTTCTCGTGACCGCGGGTGCGTTTTCCCCACCCACGCACCCATGTGTTGTCTTTGGACTTTGTCGCCGTCCGGGCAGAGATAGTTGTTTGTTTCCGCTTGTATGTGTGGGGTCGGAGGGTATCCTTCCTTTCCTTTCTAGGTTCTGGGCTTTGCGTGTCTGCTTCCGACAGACCTCCACCGTTCGAGAGAGGATGAATTCCTGCGTTGTTCTCTGAGTGCTTGCCTGGTTTCGGTTTGCCAGTCCCCGCCTTCCCTCCCTCCCTTCCTCCCTCCGTCCGGGCAGCCGGGGATCTTGCTCGTGACCCTCTGGGCACCCCGTGCCGGCCGCCCCGGGCCCCGCCGGCGTCTCCGTGGGATTCGCCCCCGCCGAGGAGTCGCGTGGGGAGCGCGTTTCCTTCGAGGCGGCCTCCCGGCGACGTCTTCCCAGCTTCCCCGGCCACCCCCCCCCACCCCCGTCTGCTGCCGGGGTCGCGCCGTGTCGTGCCGTCCCGGGAGCTAGCTCCGAGACGGACGCCTCGGGGCCGCGCCAGACGCCCGCCGGCTCGCCCCGGCGGGCTGAGCTCGGGCGTTTGGGCGGCCCGGCGCTGCTGCATCCTCGGTGGCCGGCCGGCGACAGGGAACCCGGCCCGGGGACGTTGGAGCCGTTGTCGGGAGCCACCTGGCGGCCGCTTTTATATTGTCCCCTGTCTCTGGAGCTTCGGCGACCTTCGTGAGGGCTGTGACTCGGCCGCCGGGCCCGAGGCAGAGTTCCGGGAGCCGGGCGACGCTGGCGGTGACTGTCCCGGTGGCGCCCAGGCGTGGGCGCCTGCTGCTGTCGCTTGAGATTGGGCGTGCAGGCCTATGAGGGTGTGACTGTCGCCGCGCTCTCGAGCCGGTCTGTGGGGCCGCCTGGCCTGGTCGACCAGCATCCGGCCGCGGGGACCGACCCGGCCACCCGACCCTCCTTCCTTCCTTCATTCCTTCCTTCCTTCCCTCCCTCCCTCCCTCCCCCCCCCTCCCACCGCCCGGTCCCCACAGCGCCCCGCTCCGGAGGTGGGGACCGGCCCGTGCCCGTGCCCGTGCGTTTAGGCCGGTGGAGGGCGCGACGGGCTCGTTGGCGGGCGCGCGTGGGTCCCGGGGGTCGGATTCTTTCTGACCGATGCTTTTCCGAGTCGGACTCCGGAGGTGGGGACCGGGCTGGGCCGCGAGGGGTGACCCGGAGAGAGAGGCCCGGGCCCGGGTGCGGTCCCTCGTGGGCTCCGGTCGCCTGGGAGGTGCCTCCGTGCGAAAATGTTTCCAAGTCCCGCTGGGTCCGGGGACGCGGACGGGCCGGGACCTGCTCGCGCGGGTGGCCGGGGAGGGCGCACCCGGCCCTTCAGCGGGCCCACGTGGGTCCCGGTCGGCGGACGCGACTTTTTCTCACCCTCCCCCGCCCCCTCGTCCACCGCGAGTCCCGGCCGGGGTGGGGGTGGCGGTGGGGACCGGCCCGAGTCGTACTGGGCGGCCCGGATAGGGCGGCCTGGGCCCGGGCGCGGTCCCTCGTGGGCCCCGCTCCTCAGAGGCGGCAGAGTGGGATAGTTCCTTTTCTTTAACCAAGTCTTCGCCCGGGGACCCGGAGGGACCGCGGTACGGTACCTGCTCGCGCGGGCGATCCGGGGAGGGCGACCCCGGCCCGCTCGCTGCCTCTGCCACGTTTTCCCGCCCCTCCCGCCCCGCTCCACTCTGCCGCCCCCGCTCCTCGGGTCGACCAGATGGCCCCGAGAGAGCTCCGGGGCTGCTGTGGATGGGGAAGTGTTGGGGAGAGGTAGCCGGGCCGAGGTCCCGGGGAGCCCCCCCGAGGTTCGTGGATGGGCCCCGCTGCCGGGCGCCGTGATTTTTTTCGCCTGAAATGGGCCTTTTTTACCACCAGATAGGTGCTGACACGGTCTCCTCTGGCATCTCTCGCTGGGGGTTCTGGGACTCCGGACGCGCGCAGGGCGCTGGGCTTTGGACCGCCGTCTGGCGCCCGAACCGGCCCTTGCCACTTGAGCCGCCCGCTTGGGCCTGCGCGCCGGCTCTCGTGTGTGCGCCCGGCTGACCCGACCCGCGGTGCCGCCTCCGGTCTCTGGCTCACCCGAGGGCGGCGGGGCGAGGTGGTGCGTGGGTCTTCTACCCCGTGTGACCCCCCTTCCCCGCCGCAGGCACCCGGTGGTGGCTGAGACGACCCCACCCCGCAGGCTCCGTGCCACGTGTCAGGCGTTCTCCTCGCGGGGTCGTCGGCCACTGTTGCCCGAGAAGGCAAGAGAGAGAGAAGAGGGGGCTGGGTGCCGGCTGAGGCTGAAGCAGGCTCCTCCGGTGAGGGTCCTCGCCGTGCCCCTCCCCCCTCGGGGCCCTCGTGGCCCCTGGCTCTCTGGATTGACTGATCGATGTGGTGATGTCGCGCTCTCCTGGGCCGGGCCTTACGTCGCGCCAGACGAGGGACGGACGTTCTTGGCGAACGGGACCGCTCTTCTCGTTCTGTCCGCGGGCCCCTCGCCTCTCTTGTCACGCCCTGCCGGCCTGCCGAGGGGTGTGTGGGAGGCAGGGGTGGTGGTCTCCGGCCCGGACCTGCGGTCTCCCGCCTCCTGCCTCACGGCGTGGGCGGGGCCGTGGTCCTCGGACGCAGCAGACGCTCTCGCTTCGCCTCCTTGGCGTGTGCCTCGCGGGCGGTCCTCCCCGCGTCGGTGGGGGCCGTCCCGCCGCTGCGCCGCGCGCCCGCTGCTGGCGC
>PDWI01033554.1_pt2:0-2500 | contig 10545 bp, 7 predicted proteins | sample 1430891 | NCBI WGS metagenome assembly PDWI01 (sample SAMN01162508, study PRJNA174530) | Oral metagenome, whole genome shotgun sequencing project. | biome: Marine environment; feature: Marine mammal; material: Swab sample of the gingival sulcus; isolation source: swab sample of gingival... | reverse complement strand
GTCTCTCTCCCGCCCGACCTCCCCGCCACGTCGTCCCCTCGAGGTCTGGGTCCGAGGAGGAGGAGGGGTCCGGGGTTTGGCCGGGCCCGGCCTCCCACGCGCGCCTCCGTCCCCGGTGCCGGTCACGCCCAACCCCGTTCGCGACCGCCCCACACCCCGCGCGGAGCCTCCGGTGCGTCTCGGGGTTGGGTGGCGCGGCGGCCGCCCGCCCGCCCGTCGCCTTCCCGCCGCCGGCCCTGGGCCGGTTCCCCGCCGGTCGGTCGTGGGTCCTCCGCTCCGTGCCCTACGCCCCCTCGGCGGGCGCCTCTTTTACCTGTGTCCCGAGCCCCGGGACCTCGCCTCCCTCCGTCGTCCGTCCGGCTCTCTCTCGCTCTCTCTCTCTCTTTCGCGCCCTCCCTCCCCGTTGCGCCCCCTGCCCGCGCTCGCCACCCGCTTCCCGTCGAAGCTCCCCTTACGCCCTCGGTGGCGACAAGGGGTGCCCCGGGAACGCGGGCGCGGGCCGGGCTAGGGCCGCGGGGGCCGGGCGTTTGGGGTTCAGGAGCAGAGAGGGCCGCGTCCGGGCGCGAGCGTGGGGAAGGTCTCCGCCCGGTTTCGGGGACACGGGTGTGGGGGCGTCGTCGGGCGGTGGCCGTGGTGTCTCGTGTGGCGGTCGGCCCGGCCCCCCGGCCGGGGTCCCGCGTCACGGGCCGGTAGCGCCGAGGCCCCCGCGTGTTGCGGGCGGCCGCGGGCGGAGAAGCGTGTCGGTCGGTGTCGGGGCGGCGGTGAGCGTGGGGGCGCCCCGCGCCCAGCCCCACCCCCCACGCCTCGCCCGCCTCCCCCCTCTCCAGGTACCTAGCGCGTCCCGGCGCGGAGGTTTAAAGACCCATGGGGGGTCGCCCGTCCGCCTTGGGGTCGGGGCGGTCGGGCCCGCGGGGAGTCGGGAGGCCCCTCCCTTCTCCCCCAGGCTCCGCTTCACCCCCCCCCACCACCACCGGCACCTCACCACACACGGGGCCGGGGCGCCGCGCCGCCGCGGCGCCGCCGGTCCACCCCGCCGCGGCCGTCGGGAGGGGGCTACCCGGCGGCCGTGGTGCGGGCCGGGGCCGTGCGCCGCGCGCCTGCGCGCCCCGCGTCCCCTGTGTGTGCGTGCGCGCGCACGGTCGGGTTGGGGGGGGGCAGGTGGGAACCCCCCGGGCGCCTGTGGGGTGTCCGAGCCCGCCCCGCCCGCGGGGTCGGTGCCGGGCGCCCCGTGGTGAAACCCTCCGGCCCCCTCCGGTCTGCTCGGTGGATCACTCGGCTCGTGCGTCGATGAAGAACGCAGCTAGCTGCGAGAATTAATGTGAATTGCAGGACACATTGATCATCGACACTTCGAACGCACTTGCGGCCCCGGGTTCCTCCCGGGGCTACGCCTGTCTGAGCGTCGCTTGACGATCAATCGCCCCCCCGGGGTGTGCGTGCGCGCGCGCGCGCCTTCCCGGGGGTGGCGCGGCTGGGGGTTTGCTCGCAGGGCCGCCGGGGCCCTCCGTCCCCCTAAGTGCAGACGCGGCGCCCCCCGTCCACGGGGGCGCGCGAGAGAGAGAGAGCTCGCGACGAGGCCCTGGCCGCGTGGCCTCCGCGGTCGGTCCCCCTTCGGGAAGCGCCCTCGCGCCGCAAGCGGTCTCTGGGCGCTACCCCCGGGGTGTCGGTGGGCGGGGACGGTCCCGCGCCCTCGCGGCCGGGGCCGGCGGCGGTGGTTGGGCCGCGTCCGTTCCGCCGTCGTACGCCGCCCGCCCCCGGCGGCGTCCCGGCGAGGTCCGGCCCGCCTCCTCCGCGGGGCCCCGACCCGCGCGTCCGGGGTCCGTGCCCGCCCCCGCCGCCTCGCCTCGCCGTGTCGGGGCGGGCGTCTCGGGCCGAGGCCGAGTCGTGCGTGCGCGGCCGCGCCCCGGGGATGCGTGCCCCGGCGGCGACCCGCGGGACGCCGCGGCGTCGCCTGCCGCCGCGCGCTTTCCCCCGGGCTGCGGCCGCGCCGCTCGGCGCTTCGTGCACGCTCCCCGAGCCGGCCGGCGGTGGGCGCCTGTCGGTGGCGGGCGGGGGCGCACGGCGTCGTCCGTCCGTCGCTCGTGGTGGCGGGGCCGTCTCGCGGCTGCGTGGAGGCTGTGTGGCGTCGGCGGCGTGAGGGGTGGAGAGGCGGAGAGCGGAGACGGGGGGAGAGAGAGGGGAGAGCGAGAGAGGGTTGGGAGTCGGTCGGTTCGGTCGGTCGCGGAAGGAGGCGCGGGAGGAGGGCCCGGCGGTCGGGGGGCGACCGCCGGGTTTTCTCCCCACCGCCTTGCCTTCCGCGCCGCCCGCCGCCCTCTCCCGTCCGCTGCTCCCGCTCCTCCTCCTCCTCGTCCTCCCCGTCGTCCTCTCCCGTCCCCCCGCCCCCACCCCCGTCGTCTGCCGTCCTCCCCTCCGTGACGGCGCCGGCTCTGCGGCGCGCTCGGGTGTCGTGCGTCTCCCGGCCGCCACCCCCGGCCTCCCCGCCCCGTCCGTCCGTCCGTCC
>PDWI01010231.1_pt1 | contig 10545 bp, 9 predicted proteins | sample 1430891 | NCBI WGS metagenome assembly PDWI01 (sample SAMN01162508, study PRJNA174530) | Oral metagenome, whole genome shotgun sequencing project. | biome: Marine environment; feature: Marine mammal; material: Swab sample of the gingival sulcus; isolation source: swab sample of gingival sulcus... | reverse complement strand
AAGGAGATACCTATGAGCTAAACCTTATTGATACTCCCGGTCATGTGGATTTTTCTTACGAAGTTTCAAGGTCGATAGCCTCTTGTGAGGGAGCATTACTCGTGATAGATGCGGCACAGGGCGTTCAGGCTCAGACAATCTCAAACCTTTATCTTGCAATAGAACATAATTTGGAGATAATCCCAGTCCTAAACAAAATAGATATGCCAGCAGCACAAGTTGATGTCGTAACTGATCAAGTTTGTGATTTGATTGGCTGTGATCCAGATGATGTATTCAAGGTATCAGCAAGGACAGGAGAAGGTGTAGCACCTATCTTAGATGCTATTGTAGAAAAAATACCTGCACCGACAGGAGACCCATCTGCACCACTACAAGCACTTATTTTTGACTCAGTTTTCAACCAATTTAGAGGTATTATTGCATACTTTAAAGTGAAAAATGGCTCAATCAAAAAAGGAGATAAGGTAAAGTTCTTCAATACTGGTATGGAGTATGAGGCAGAAGAAGTTGGTGTACTAAAAATGAAACTCAATCCAAAAGGGGAAATCTCTTGTGGAAGTGTGGGCTATATCATTTCAGGAATAAAATCAGCAGTTGAGGTAAAGGTAGGTGATACCATTACGCACAAAGATAAGCCTTGCGATAAGGCTATCGGAGGTTTTGAGGAAGTGAAGCCGATGGTTTTTGCGGGAATGTATCCAGTTCAAGCAGACAAATATGAAGAACTAAGGGCAACCTTAGAAAAGTTTAAACTAAATGATGCCTCATTCACTTACGAACCAGAATCTTCATTGGCATTAGGTTTTGGTTTTCGATGTGGCTTCCTTGGACTTTTGCACTTGGAAATTGTACAGGAAAGGCTGTTTAGAGAATTTGGTATGGATGTGATAACAACTGTACCTAACGTATCATACAAGGTATACACCTCAGATGGAGAATGTTCGAATGTGCATAACCCATCAGGCTTACCTGCACCTACACTTATAGATAAAATCGAAGAGCCTTATATCAAAGCTCAGATTATTGCTAAAACAGAGTTCTATGGTCCTATAATGAAACTTTGTATGGACAAACGTGGAGTTTTGGTAGGAGAGCATTACATAACATCAGATAGGGTAGAGCTTACCTATGATATGCCTTTGGCTGAAATCGTATTTGATTTCTATGATAAACTAAAATCAATATCAAAGGGTTATGCCTCATTTGACTATCATTTAACAGAATTCCGTCCTGCACGTTTGGTTAAGTTGGATATTCTACTAAATGGAGATCCAGCTGATGCACTTTCTTCATTGATACACGAGGGTCATGCCTATGATTTTGGTAAGAAGATATGTCTAAAACTTAAAGACCTTATTCCTCGCCAACAATTTGACATAGCTATTCAAGCAGCAATTGGAGCGAAAATCATTGCAAGAGAGACAGTTAGGCAGATACGTAAAGATGTTACTGCAAAATGTTATGGTGGTGATGTTACGCGTAAGAGAAAACTTCTTGAAAAACAAAAAGAGGGTAAGAAGAGAATGCGTCAGATAGGTTCGGTAACTGTGCCACAATCTGCTTTTATGGCTGTGCTTAAATTAGATTAATAATGTCAGAAAAATTACGAGTTGCTATATTGATGTCTGTGTTCAATAAAAAAGAACAGGCACTCAATTGTTTGTCAACTTGTTATGAACAGATTGAGACGATAACTGCAAAAAATGATTATATCTTTGAATTTTTTGTAAATGCTAATAATAGTAGTGATGGCTTAGTTGATGACTTGAAAGCTCAATTTCCTAATGTTCAGATTGTTAGAACTTACAAGAAAGAGCATCTAAGCAAAGCTCTGGTGACTGCTTGGCAGGAGGCTACAAAGCAAGATTTTGACTTTTATTTACTTATGGATTATTCCTTAGAGCTAAAAGATAATGCATTAGATAGTATTTTAGAAACCTCACGTTTTTTGAAAAATAGATCTATTGTAACAGCTTCAATATTAGGATATTATAAGGACTTAAAGGAGGCTACGAATAAAACTTTAGAATTGAAACATGGTGGAAGAAATAAGCAATTGAGACTAATTAGCCCTAATGAGATAATTCCTCTGTCATGTTTTAGCTTTGATAGTAATTTGCTGTTAATCCCTAAATATGTATATGAGAAGATAGGAACATTAGATCCTAAGTATGATTTAATGGCTACCTATCATTATGCAAAAAGGGCAAAGAATGCAAATATTACAAGAGTTGTTGCTCCTAAAATATTGGCAGTAAGTAATAGAACAGATAGTTTAGCAATATGGCTTGACCCAAAATATTCTTTAAGACTTAGATATAAAGCAGTTCTTTCAAATAAGGCAAGGGTTATTAGAGAAAAATTTGGAGAAGATCGCCGTTCAAAAGGTATATTGTCTGCTCTTTATGGTTTTATTGATTTGAACATCAATATTTTATTTCCAGACTAGAAGATTATGCAAAAACTTAAATCATATATTAGATCATTTAGACTCAGAACCCTACCATTATCTCTTTCAGGGGTACTTTTAGGCTCTATGTTGGCTTATGCAGACTATAAATTTAGTTATAGCGTAGTCCTGCTTATAGTGCTTACTACCATATCATTACAGATAGTTTCAAATCTTGCAAATGAATTAGGTGATTTTCGTAATGGAACAGATAGAGAAGATAGGCAAGGTCCACAATATGGTATACAAAGTGGAAATATTACTGAGGTAGAAGTTAAATCTCTTTTACGCTTTTTTGTCGTGATGTCTTTATGTTCTGCTATTAGTCTAATTTATGTCTCATTTGGTTCTCTATTAAATTTAGAAGCAATTTTACTTGGGCTTTTAGCTGTCTCTGCTGTGATGGCTGCAATAAAATATACCTTAGGTCGTTCTCCTTATGGTTATAGAGGGCTTGGAGATATTTATGTATTTATTTTCTTTGGATTGGTTGCTGTTCTTGGTTCTTATTTTGTTTGCTCACATCAGATTGCAAATTATTATCTTGTTCTTCCAGCTATTTCAATAGGTCTACTTAGTACAGCAGTGCTAAATGTGAACAATATGAGGGATATGAAAAGTGATGCAAAAACGAGGACAACAATCGCTCTTAGATTGGGACTTAGAAATGCCCGTATTTATCAAACCTTATTAGTTGTCTTTGCTTGGGTCTCTATGATTGTTTTTTGTCAGTTTAGGTTTCCTGATCCTTGGCACTATCTTTTCTGCATAACTTTGCCTTTGTTTGTTATACATATTATTACTATATGGAAAAAGAAAGACGCAGATTTGGATTCATCTTTGCCTTTCTTAGTATTATCTACATTTGCCTTTGCCCTGCTAACAGGTATTGGCTTTCTGTTATTCTACGTATCTTAGCTCCATATAGGTAGCACCAAGTTCTGCACCGAATACACCACCAACGAAGCCAACTAAATCTCCTTTTTCTAATTTCTTTTCATTTTTTAGAAGATTAAGTGCGTATTCTGCAAATTCTTCCTTACCTGCAACTTGTTTGAACTGGTATGATTCAACTCCATAAACCAAGGATAACTCTCTGATAGTATAGTCGTTATAGCACATCGCATATAGAGGAACTTTTGGTCTAAATGAAGAAAGATAGCGACCAACTCTACCTGTATAGGTATCGAAAATTACAGCTTTGATAGGAAGTCTTGATGTATTTTCGATTAGGGATCTGGTAATCACTGCTGCAACAGGTTTCATCACTTTTTTTAGCTCCAAATCAAGGTGCATTTTTGTGATTTCTTCTGTCTCGTGAGCAACACTAGTCATCGTTGCAACAGCTTGTACTGGATATTTACCATAGGTAGTTTCTCCACTTAGCATAATCGCATCAGTTCCTTGTTGTATAGCATTAGAGATGTCGGTAAGTTCTGCCCTAGATGGATGTAGGTTGTCTATCATACTCTGCAACATTTGAGTTGCCACAATCACTGGTCTTCTTCTTGTTCTACATATCTCAACAAGTTCTTTTTGCACTATCGGAATCCTTGCTGATGGGATTTCTACTCCAAGATCTCCTCTTGCTATCATAACTCCATAGGTATTGTCTAAAATCTCATCAATATTGTCTATACCTTGTTGGTTCTCTATTTTTGCTATGAGTTTGATATGACTATTATGCTCATCTAGGATATTTTGTATTGTGATTAGATCCTTTGCATTTCTAACAAAAGAGTGAGCGATGAAATCAAGATTTTGTTCTATTGCCCAGATAATGAACTTCTTATCCTTGTCAGTTATTGCTGGTAGGTCAATATCGACATTAGGAATATTGATACTTTTGTGACTTTTGATAACGCAGGTATTCATCACCTTACAAGTTAGAGATGTATTGTCTTTGTCAATTACTTCAAGATTTATACATCCATCATCGATTAGAATACTTGCTCCTACTGGTACTGCTTCTACTATTTTTGAATAACTTGTATACAAAATCTCATTTGTACAGGTTTTCACAGAGTCATTAGCAATTTTTACAACATCTCCAGTGTTAAAATACAAGCCCTCTTTGTTGATAGTTGTTCCAAGTCGAATTTCTGGACCTTTTGTGTCTATCAAAATCGCAATATCTTTGGAAACTTTTCTGGTATTTTCTACTATTCTACTTGCTCCCTCAATACTTGCGTGGGCAGAATTTATACGGACAATATTCATTCCTTTTTCTCTCAAATCTTTAAGGAATTCATAATCACAATTATTATCTGCAATAGTGCAAATGATTTTTGTCTTTTTATACATAGTCATATTATTAGCAATTGAACAAAAATTACTCCCTGCAAATATAATAAAAAATATCCCTAACTTTTTTAAAAAGTGGTGAGAGTTTTGTTTAATCTTATTGCTATATTTTTAAATGGTTTAAATAGGTTGTCACTAAAACTTTGATACTTCTTGTTTTCTGACTTGCCTATGCCGAAAGATAGGCGAGTGACATCTTTTGACAGATATAAAGTGCCAAACATCCAATCCCAAATAGCTAGTCGAGAGCCCATATTCTTATTCCAATGCTCCCGAGATTGACTGTGATGAATTTGATGTTGTAGAGGACTGATAAAAATATATTCTAAGAAATTGAAATATCTTAACTGCACGTGAGAATGTCTTAAATTAGCTCCACAAACAAAGAAGATTAAAGTTAATACATCAATGCCCAAAAACATCCATTTGTTAATGCCACCAGATACCAAATAGGTAAATACTCCCGTCACAATACCAAAGATTATTATGTTTAATATGTTGTTGAGTATCAGCTCTATAGGATGTAGTCTATATTGAGTAAAAGGATTCATCGAACGGGCAGAGTGATGGATTTTATGAAATTCCCACAAAATAGGGTATTTGTGCATAGCCAAATGTAAAAGATATACAGCAAAATCAGTAAGAATGGCTAGACTTAGGCTATATAGAATAATTGCTATTCCCGTATTTAATGGACTTCCAATATAGCCAAGATGAGTTACCAAGGCTTCATTAACATAAAAAGTAATAAGGAAACCATAATGGAGAAAAGGAATGATTAAAAGAATTTTAACTAAAGCATTAAACACAAAAAACAGATAATCTACATAAGCAGATTGACTTAGCCAGACTCTTTTGTTGAAAATATAAGAGAAAAAACCATTCTTATTAGCTCTTTTGTGATATACATAATAAGCTAAAATCACTGACACAGCTAAATAAGGCAGATAAATACGTTTATCAGGAGTATTAAAATATCCTATTGTTCGTTGCCATAATTGATTTATGAAAATATAAACTGTATCTTTCATGACTAAGAATTTGCGTAACTATTCCATAGCTCTTTAGGTAGATAAAATGTCTATTTTTCTCCAATGTACATTCTGCAAATTCCAAAAGTTAAGGCTTTGTGTTTTACTTTTTGAAATCCGCAATCTTCCATAAATTTTATCCACTCTTTTTTCTGAGGAAAATCAATAACTGAATCAGGAAGATATTTGTATGCTGTTTTGTCACCAGAAATATTCCCTCCAATGATAGGTAGTATTTTTGTGAAATAAAATTTGAATAGGGCTTGAATGATTTTTGAGCTTGGTAGAGATAGTTCCAAGATTACTAAGCGACCGCCTTTTTTGAGTACTCTCAACATCTCTTTTAGTCCTTTTGCTCTATCCTCAAAGTTACGGATACCAAAAGCGATACAAACTCTGTCAAAACTCTCATCAGTAAAGTCTAATTTTTCTCCATCTCCTAAATTTATGGATATTAGGTCATTAAGATTTTTCTTTTGCACCTTTTCTTTCATAACATTAAGCATACCAGATGAGATATCTACGCCTGTTATGTGTCCAGTGATGTTAGGTTTTGCCTTTAATTTTTCAGCTATTTCAATAGAAAAATCTCCAGTACCACAAGCAATATCAAGTACTTGCACATCTTTACTTACATCAAGAATCTTTTTTACAGCTTTTCTTCTCCATCTTTTGTCTATGTCCAAAGATAGAAGATGATTAAGTTTGTCATATTCTGGAGCAATGTTATCAAACATTGATTGTATTTTATTCTTTTCTTGCATAGTCTATCTATTTTAAGGTACTGGGTCGTATCCATTCCCTCCCCAAGGATTACAGCGAACTATTCTTTTGATACTTAGATATAGTCCTTTGACTAATCCATGCTTTCTGAAAGCGTCTAAACTATATTGAGAACAGGTTGGAGTAAACCTACAAGTTCCCTTTGGTTTTAATGGAGAAAGGCAGATTTGATAAAATTTTATTAAAACTACAAATGGAAAAATCAATATTTTTCTTATACCTTTCACTTTGAATTGATCTTCTCTATAATATTGCTAATCTCTTGACTAATAGTATTGTACTCTTTAATTTCTTTTACTTTATAAATAAAAATAAGTTCCAAACTATCACTCTGTTTTAGTAGATGTTTTTGAAGTCTATAAGCTTCTCTAATACGTCGCCTTATTAAATTTCTTTTTACTGCTCTTTTAAAAAGTTTCTTAGGTACAGATATTACAATCTTATTTTGTTCTTTGCTTGAAGTATCTAAGTAGCAACATTTTATAATGTCAAGATTTATCCATTTACCTTTATTGATAACATTGGCAATATTATCCTGACCACATAGATGTTCTTTTTTTGATAAAGATCTATCTATCATTTTAGTTTTTCTAAATAAGTTTCAATAGCCTTGGCTATTGATGTAATCTCTGCTGTTGGGGCAGCTATCTCTGTATTTAATTTTGCTTGTGTCATAGCCTTTTGGATAGCTTTTCCGTAGGTTATGAATTTAATCTCTTTTTGTTCAAAATTAGGAATTTTCTCAAACAAAGATCTAACATCATTAGGATTGTGAAGTACAATAGCAGAATAAGAATCTAAATCCATCGCTTCAATGTCCTGTGCTACTGTTTTGAAAAATACTCCTGTATTACAGTCTATGTTATTGTCCTTGAATAGGTTATATAGCTTGTCGCTATTTGATGAATCCGAGGTTACAATTAAAAATTTCTCCTTGCTGTGCTTAGTCTTAATGATATCCAAAAGAGATTGAGGAGTGCCTATTCCTGAGAATATTTTTCTTTTTCTAAAAACTATGTGTTTTTGTAGATAAACAGCAACGGCTTCTGTTGTACAAAAATATTTCATTGTGCTTTCTATCTTTATTCTAAGATCTTCACACACCTTAAAGAAAGCGTCTATCGCATGTCTTGAAGAAAAAACAATTGCTGTAAAATCTAAAATATTAAGGCCAACTTTTTCTCTAAATTCCCTTGAATCAAGAGCTTGTATTTTGAAAAAAGGCTTAAATTCTATATCAATATTGTATTTTTCCTTTAAACTATCGTAAATTGCTGTATTTCCTTGTATTCTTTGAGAAATTAGTATTTTTTTATCTGCCATCTTAAATCAAGCCTTCTTTTGTTTTACAATAAAAGTGCAATAGATATTAGCATTGCACTTGGTATTACTTCAAGAATGCAAAGATACAAAATACTTAGCAAAGGAGAACATAAGAAAAGTAAAATTTGCATTTTTCTAATTAAAAATATGCTATAAATGAATGAAATAGAGATTAAAATAACATTTTTTATTATTAGTACATCATTTGTAAAAGCTAAACTTAGACTTATGCTTAGGCATAGAAAAAGGCAGAGTATAATAAAGAATGTATTTTCTAAGTTGCTTATTACTAAATATTTGTCCTGTTCTAGCTTGTGCTTTAATATATAGTTGTGTAATAAGGAGCGTATGATAATATATATTAGAATAATTCCAAATATTATGGCTAATTGTAAAAGGTTATTGCTTATATTTAAAAGTTTGAAACTAAATAGATTACATTGATATAATAGAACACAAAATCCACTTAGAAGAGCAAGACTAAGTCTGTTTCGAAGTCTTGCAATTTTCATATTATCTTCTAATTTAAAATTATATTTATATCTAAAAAAACATCTCCATAGATAAGTTTTAAGCGTTATAATTGGCTTAATACTTAACAAGGCAAAAATTATTGATAGGAGAGTAATTCCTGAGATATATAAATTCATTTTAGTTTCCTCTTTTGGCTTTGTATCCCATTTTTGTTAGTAGTTCAACAAGCTTGTCTCTAAGGTCGCCTTGTATTGTAATCTCTCCATTTTTTGCACTTCCTCCTACTCCACATTTTACTTTAAGCGTTTTTGCTAAGTTCGATAAATCTTCTTGTGTTCCTACAAATCCTGTTATTAGGCTAACTTGTTTACCTCCTCTGTTACGCCTATCTATACCTACTATAAGTCTTTGGTTATGAGGTTCTAAGGTCTGTTCTTTCACTGTCTCTTGCTCAGAATAGCTATAATCTGTATTGGTAGAGTAAACAACACCTAAGCGTTTTTTCCAATCATTTTCTTTCATATTATCTCGTATAAAATCCTAATATTTACAAAGATACGAAAATGAATTATTATATTTGTATGATATTAAAAGATATAATCAAGAATATGAATAAGAGAACATTTAATTTTTATAATAGAATATCTGCTGTTATTGTTTTTGTAATAGCATCATTTACATATTTGTCTACTATTGAGCCTACTGCTTCTTTTTGGGATTGTGGAGAATTTATAGCCTCTTCATATAAATTAGAAGTTGGACACCCACCGGGGAACCCTGTTTTTCAACTTTTTGGTAGATTATTTACTCTTTTTGGCTCAAATACACAAGCAGCAGTTTTGGTTAACTCAATGAGTGCAATTGCTTCAGCATTAACGATATTCTTTTTATATCTTACAATAGTCTTTTTTGCGAAAAGATTATTTATTAAAAAAGAAAATTTTGACCTTGGACAAAGCATTGCAATCATAGGTAGTGGTCTTGTTGGATCACTTGCTTACTGCTTTTCTGATACATTTTGGTTCTCTGCTGTTGAGGGAGAGGTGTATGCAATGTCTTCTTTATTTACGGCCTTGGTTTTCTGGTGTATGACCAAATGGTATGAACAAGAGGACAGATCGACTGCCAATAGATGGATAGTTCTGATTTCATTCCTAATGGGACTTTCGATAGGAGTTCATCTTCTTAACTTATTGGCTATCCCTGCATTAGTCTTTATGTATTTTTATAAAGTAAGGGAAGACAATTCTTATACTTTGTGGGAGTATACAAAAATTACCTTGCTTTCACTTGTGATTTTAGGTTTATTAGTATTCTTCCTTATTCCTTATTTGCCTAAATTTGCAGCATATTTTGATTTATTTTTCGTAAATGTATTATCCCTACCTTATAATAGTGGTGCTGCATTTTTCCTTTTAGGACTAATAGGATTATGTTTCTGGGGCTTGTTTAAGACATTAAAGCAAAATAAGGTATTGCTAAACACTGTACTACTTTGTCTTACTACAATTATTATAGGCTTTTCAATTTTTAGTATAGAAATCATACGATCTCAGGCAAAAACTCCTACAAATGAGTATCAACCAGACAATGCTTTTACACTTGTAAGATATTTATCAAGAGAGCAATATGGTAGTAATCCACTCTTCTATGGTGAATATTTTGACGCTCCTTATACGCTTGAGCCTCAAAAATACTGGGCTCCTCTTAATGGACGTTATGAAAAGGTAGAAGGACCAGCTAAACCAAAATATAAACAAAGTGGTAAAATGCTGTTTCCTCGTATGTGGGCAGGGGGAAATCCAAGATACACAGCTTTTTATGAATCTTATATGAATGGAGGAGGTAGAATTGTTAGAGGTGCTAAGCACAAAAAACCAACTTTCTTCACAAACATTAAATTCTTCTTAGATTTTCAAGTTTCTTGGATGTATTGGCGTTATTTTATGTGGAATTTTGCAGGTCGCCAAAATGACATTCATAGTCCAACTCCGGGAGCTATTTTTGAAGGTAACTGGGAATGTGGTATTCCTGCTATTGATAATGTGAGATTAGGGGATCAGTCTAATGCTCCATCTTTATTGAAAAATAATAAGGCGAAAAATCATTATTATCTTCTTCCTTTATTATTGGGATTATTAGGTATTTTCTTTCAATATAATAGGGATAAAAGAGGTT
>PDWI01010230.1_pt1 | contig 10545 bp, 9 predicted proteins | sample 1430891 | NCBI WGS metagenome assembly PDWI01 (sample SAMN01162508, study PRJNA174530) | Oral metagenome, whole genome shotgun sequencing project. | biome: Marine environment; feature: Marine mammal; material: Swab sample of the gingival sulcus; isolation source: swab sample of gingival sulcus... | reverse complement strand
GACCATATAAAAGCAGGTGAAATATCTACAAAAAAAGAAAAATTAGAAGTAGAATTAGAGGCGCTTTATGAACAGTGGGAGATGTTACACGAAGAGTAATTTTTAATTTAATACTTATTTTTTAGGGAACTGAAAACGGGAAGCCCAGTTAATAAAAAAGATACAGATAAGTTTATCTAAATATATTAGCGAGGATACTTCCCGTTTTCAGTTCTCAATAAACAATAGGAAAATTTTATTTAAAAATAGTATAATCTTATTAATAACTATAAAAAATAATTAGTTACTCTTCAAGTCTATTACTTTTTAATTCCTTTTTACCTAAAACATAAAATCCTATACCACATATAACAAACATTTGAACAAACATAATCATAATACTTGCCCAGAATAAACCATCAAATACACCAGTATACTTATCCATATATGTAATGTAATTATTTATTGCAAATTTAATAGTCAATGCTACACTGCTTAAAAACGTTGATAATAAAATAACCTTTTTATTAATCGTTTCTGAAATATTCACTAAGTTACATAACCATAAGTTTCTTAAAATTATGTATATAATAACAACAAGCAACCCAACAAGTTCATCTATATAACTTTCAATTCCTTGTTTTAAAACAAATGATTTGTCAAAAAAAGACATTAATAAAACTACAATCAAAACATATAAAGCCTCTTTATAAACTTTTAATTTTGATGTTTCAACTCTTTCATCTATAATTTTCTTTTTCATTTTATTTCCTCCCAAAATATTTCATCTAAAGTTTTATCTAAAGCTTTACATATAGCAATACACAAACTAAGTGATGGATTATATTTTCCTGTTTCAATCAATCCTATAGTTTGTCTAGTTACACCAATTTCATCAGCTAAATCTTGCTGTGTCATATCCTTTGCCACTCTAGCTAATTTTAATTTTATATTTTTCATAAATTCTCCTTCATAAACTCTCCTTTAATCATATATTTTTAACTCGTTGATTAAATTATAGCATATTATATTGCTTTATGCAATATATATCTTTCTTTATACAATATAAAAAAGGCTATTACACTATGAAAAACATTCATTTTGCAATAACCCCTTATTTAGCAAGTAGTAGTTCCACTTTTTTCAATGATGCGGACTATGCCATTAGAACCATCGACTTCTATTAAGTCGCCGTCTTTAATTATCTCCATTATTCCCATTAAGCCACTTACGCAAGGTATACCGTATTCTCTGGCAATAATGCCACCGTGTTGCAAAGGTCCACCGATTTCCATTATTACTGCGGCGGCATTGATGAAGATTGGTGTCCATGATGGCTCGGTAAATTTGGCAACTAATATTTCACCATTATTTAGTGGTTTTTCATAAGGCGAATGAAGAACTTTGGCTTTGCCGACAACTTTGCCAGCAGCAATAGCTTCACCAATATAATCGCCGTCTTCTATTTCTAATTTTGGTCGATAAATCTTGCCCCTACTGTCGATAACTAGCGGCCAAGTTTTGACATTGTTTAAATAGCCAGCTAAATTTTTTGTTCTAGCTTGACGTAGGTCAAAATTGTTATCTTTTTGGGCTTTATCAATTTGTTCAGCTTTTAAATCAAATATATCATAAACCTTATCTAATCTTCCATCTGCTACGAAGTTATTAGCGATTTCTAAACAAATATCGTGTAGTTTAGCAATGATGATTACTATTACATACTTTGGGTGTTCTCTATAACCCAAAAGGGCTTTAAGCCTTTGGGCTTGTTTGATAAATTGTTTTTCTTTGCCCTTGCCCCTAGCGATTTCTAATAATTTTTGATAGGCCTCTCTTCTTTTATTTTCTACTTCTAATATTTGATTATGCTCTGTATTGATTTCTTTTAACTTATCGTAGAGCATTCCAATATCTTCGTAAATTCTTTTCGCAGCAATATCGATTTCATAAAACCCTCTTGCCGAAAACTTTTGCATAAATTGTTGATACAAACTTAAAAACTCAGCATCAAAATCTTTTAATTTGGCTTTTTTAGTAAACGCCTCTCTTGATGAAATAGACTTAAAACATTCAGAGCTTGCCATCGCCAATAGCAAATGTCCCATTTCACTAGTCGGATTACCCTCTAAATCCATATTTAGGGCAGTAATATATTGTTCAACATTTTCATTTTTAAATATTTTATTCAGCCTAATTTGGCTGACCATTCCGCCAATTAAAGTCGGTGCTGTAGCCATAGCTTCTACCATTATTGCTAAAGCATTATTTGCCATTTTCTCAAAATTATCATCGGCTTTTAAAGTCTCTGTTCGTCTTAAAATATCATCGACTTGAGCCATATATTTTTCTATTCCTTTTTGATAATTACCAAAAACACCACTTATCATAGCAGGCATCATTGTTAACAGTGATTGAAATGCTTTCCATTTAAAGTCGGCAACACCATCAACCTTCCCCTCAAATCTATTGGCGTCAATATCTATATCTTGAAATATCTTTTTTATGTTCTTATCGTAATTGCTAATTAATTTATTGGTGCTAGTTTTGCCAACCACTTTGCTCATTGCCGTAATACTTAAATATTGCTTACCATTGATTGCTGGCGAAGTGCCGTTAATATTTGGCGATAGCATATGCATTTTAATTTCATGAAGCATAGTTGACCAAAGTTCCATTCCAAGTACACTCATCGGCTTTTCAAAACCTTGAGTCATCATCATTAAATCAATATAAAAACGTTTATGTTCCCCTTTTTTTGTTAAGAGTTGTTTAAAAAAAGGAAAATAAGTCGTAATAGGACGACATTGCAATAAATACAGTTTATCGGCAACAAATGCCCACTCTGTATCGACTGGCATTTGATAATGTGTTTCGCAGGCTTTTATTAAATTAGCCAGTTCAACAATCTGTTTTTCGTTTAATGAAGAGTTATAACAATCTGGGTTTTCTTCTGTTCTTATTCCACCATCAGGATTGAGTTTAATAGCTATTTTTTTATCATTTATCTTTTGGCTGATGATTTTATTACTGGCAGTGTCTACGACATAGCTATCAGCAGTAACTATGCCTGAAACAATCGCCTCACCTAAGCCAAAACTAGCATTTATTAGGACTTCATCAAAGGCGTTGTTCAGCGGATTTAAAGAAAAACCAACACCGCTGACAGTAGCATCTAACTGGCGTTGAATAATAATTGCAATTTTAGTTTGACTTATATCTAAGCCATTTTGTTGTTTATAGCTGATTACTCTATAGTCAAAAACAGAGGCAAATATTTTTGCGATTGTTGCCTCTAAATATTCCCGTTTTACACCGAGTTCACTCTCATATATACCAGCAAAGCTCTGTCCTACTAAATCTTCTTCTGGCGATGAAGAACGAACGGCAAAGAGTTCACCATTAAGCTTTGCAATAGCAGTTGTAAATGTGTTTCTTTGCTGACTATTAAAACGTAGCTTTTGAGCTTTAGCTTTTATTTGTTGGCATAACTCTTGGCTAGGTGAATTTAGAAGTTTTTGCCAACTGGCTTGATTTTTCATCTTACTTAACCAGTTTTCAAAAAAATCAACACTTAAAATAATTGCTTCTGGTACTTCAAAGCCAGCTTGATATAGCTCAACTAGGGATTGGGCTTTTGCTCCAATTTGTTTAACGCTAACATCATTATTTTGTTTAAAATTATATATCATAATAGACTCTCCTATTATCTATTTTCCCAGTTTATTTTATAACAACCCATTTACCAAATGTATTCAAAATAAGTTGTAAAAAGTTTGTGCATTTGCTATTGCAATCTAGTTTTTTATATTTATATTAAAATAATACTAAAAATTAAATCTAGGAAGATTTTTGTATTTTTCAGGCAATTTTTCATTTAATTGAATATTTATAAAACCTAGATTTTCAACTAATACAGATTTTTTATTAGGGAATATATAAGTATTCAAATATTCAATAAAATCTTTCTCATTAAAAATTAATCCTCCTCTTTTTCTATACTTTTTAGCTTTTTTACTATTAAATATCCAATTACAACAAAATTCTTGGCAATAATCTTCTAAATTATCAGCAACTATATTTGGAACAGAATATACATATAGCTCGGCATCTGCACTTAAAATTACATTTTTCATATTAATTAACTCCATCAATTTTACTTTATACAAACCAATAATATACTATGAACTTTACCACCTACACAATTTTCTATTAATAACAAAAAGTATGGAACTCACCTTATATAAGAACCATACTTTTTAACCTCTTTATTTTATTCTACTACACTTCTTTTTCCAACTATTATAGGAAACTTCTTCTCACCCACTAATCGTTTACCCATCTTTACTACTACGTCTTTATCAAGTATTACGTTTTCAAGGTAAGCACCTTCTTCTACGAGTGAGCCTTGCATTATGATACTATCTCTTATTACAGCACCTTTTTTGACTACTACTCCTCTTGAAAGCACAGAATTGTGAACTTCTCCCTCTATTATACAACCATCGGCTACTACTGAAGATTTTACCCAAGCCTCTTCATTGTATTTTGCTGGAGTTTGGTCTTTAACTTTCGTATGTATTTTCCAATCAGTTCCGAATAACTCTTCCGATACTTCTGGTTGAATCATCTCCATATTACATCTATAGAACATAGATACAGAGTTGAGCGCCCTCCAATATCCTTTGTACTCTACACCTTTTATATTTAATTTTTCAATATGTCTAATCAATATATCTTTTACGAAATCATATCTTCCTTTAGCATAACTTTCTTCTAAAAGGTCTATTAAAAGCTCTCTTTTCATTATATATATTCCAAGTGATGCTTTTGTACCTTTTGGATTTTGAGTCTTTTCATTGAAATCTACTATTTTTTCGTTTTCGCCTAACTCGATAATACCATAATTTGATAAATCTGCTCCTTCAAGGTCAGACATATCTCTATATACGACACTTATATCTGCTTCATTTTCTAAATGTCTTTCTAGTAAAATTCTATAATCCATTTTGTATACACAGTTTCCAGCAGCTACTACTACATAATCTTTTCTAGACCTTCTTAAAAAAGCTATATTCTTAAAAAGCCCCTCTGCTGTACCTCTGTACCAACCAGCATCAGCATCTGATAAATAAGGAATAAACATAAATATTCCTGCGTTTTTCCTGTCTAAATCCCATTCTTTTCCAGAACCTATATGGTCCATTAACGAACGAAAACTGTATTGTGTAAGTATACCTACTTTATGAATTCCAGAATTAACCATATTGGATAAAGTAAAATCTATAGCCCTATATTTACCACCTACAGGCATAGCACTAACTGAGCGTTTAGCAACTAATTCTTTCATATTAGGCTTTCTGCCACCAGTCAAGATTACTCCTATCATATTGTTACTCATTATTAGCACCTCCTCTAAATACAGTTTCTCCTGAACCTACATAAGTAGAGTCAAAATCTTCTTCTGTTACATCTTTATGCAATACTACATTTTTACCAATTTGCGTGTCATTAGGAACTGTTACATTTCTAGCAAAAACTGTTATTCCTGTATTATAAAGGTCTGGTCTTTCTTTGTTTATAGTATCATCATGAATTCCAATATTCACATTATGTCCTATATGACAATTTTCTGCTATTATAGCTTTATTTATATAAACGCCATCTCCAACAAAAGTACCTTGCATTACTACTGAATTTTCTATAGTAGTTCCTCTACCTACAGTTACTCCTGGGAATAAAATAGAATTTCTCACTATTCCATACACTTTACAACCCTCAGCAATTATAGAACGCTTAGTCTGTGCTTCTGGGCCAATATAATGTGCTGGCATTACAGGATTTGGAGTAAATACTTTCCAATATTTATCAAAAAGGTCAAACTTAGGAACTCTTTGAATAAGATCCATATTGGCTTGCCAATAAGAATCTATAGTTCCTACATCTTTCCAGTATCCATCAAATCTGTATGCATACATACTCTTTCCATCAGCTAACATTTTTGGTATTATATTTTTACCAAAATCTTTATCTGAATCTTCATTCGCCTCGTCTTCTATCAGATACTCTCTAAGTACTTTCCATGTAAATATGTATACACCCATAGACGCTAATGTGCTTTTTGGATTTGCTGGTTTTTCTTCGAATTCAAATATTTTTAAGTCTTCTGTAGTGTTCATTATACCGAATCTACTAGCCTCTTCTAAAGAAACATCTATTACCGAAATAGTAGCGTCCGCATTGTTCTTTTTGTGATTGCTAAGCATTTTCGCATAATCCATTTTATATATATGATCACCTGATAAAATTATTACATATTTAGGATTTAGACCATCTATATATTCAATATTTTGATAAACAGCATTTGCTGTACCTTTAAACCAGTCTTTATTTTTATTTTTCACATATGGCTGAAGTATAGTAAGTCCACCATTTAACCTGTCCATTCCCCAAGGTTTACCAATGCCCATATGTGCGTTTAATTCAAGCGGTTCATATTGTGTAAAAACCCCTACTGTATCTATACCAGAATTGGCACAGTTACTTAGTGGAAAGTCAATTATTCTGTATTTACCTCCAAATGATACTGCTGGCTTTGCAGTATTAGAAGTTAAAACCCCTAATCTACTCCCTTGTCCACCTGCCAAAAGCAATCCGACAATTTCTTTGCTATGCATAGAATCCTCCTTATTCAACTACATTATGAATGAGTCTTTAATACTAAAACACCTAGTAATAGTACTTACATATAGAATTATAAAAAACTAATTCTACATAATAAAATTATAAAAATAGCCGAAGAAAAATATCTCATATTAATCTTCGGCCGATGTCTTTACGCTTTATCTATTGAACCAAAGAGTTCCATTTTCTCTTTTACTGTAGCTTTAATAGCTTCAAATCCTGGTTTCAATACTTTTCTAGGGTCAAATCCTTTACCCACTTTATCTTTACCTTCTTCAAAATAAACTCTTGTAGCTGCTGTAAATGAAAGTTGGCACTCAGTGTTTACGTTTATTTTTGAAACTCCAAGGTCTATAGCTTTTTTAATCATTTCGCTAGGAATTCCTGTACCACCGTGAAGTACTAAAGGTGTCTTTCCTGTAAGTTTTTGAATTTCATCTAGAGCTGTGAAATCTAAGCCTTTCCAGTTTGCTGGATACTTACCATGAATATTTCCAATACCAGCCGCCAAAAAGTCTACACCTAAATCATTTATTTTTTTACACTCTTGTGGGTCTGCTATTTCTCCAGCACCTATTACACCATCTTCTTCTCCACCGATAGAACCAACTTCTGCCTCTACAGAAATACCTTGTGAATGTGCAAGCTCTACGATTTGAGTTGTTTTTTCAACATTCTCATCTATAGCATAGTGAGAACCATCAAACATTATTGATTTAAAACCAGCCTCTATACATTTATGACAACCTTCGAAAGTACCGTGGTCAAGATGAAGTGCTACTGGAACTGTTATGTTTAACTCTTCTATCATTCCATTAACCATTCCTACTACTGTTTTAAAACCACCCATATATTTTCCTGCGCCTTCAGAAACTCCTAAAATTACAGGTGAATTATTTTCTTGAGCCGTTTCTAATATAGCTTTAGTCCATTCTAAGTTGTTAATATTGAACTGACCTACAGCATAATGACCAGCTTTTGCTTTATCAAGCATCTCTTTTGCCGAAACTACCATAAATACCTCCTAATGTATCTGTTTTATTATAATTTAAGTGAATTTGTTATTATAATCAAGTAATTGTTATATGAATAACTCACTCTTATTAACAATTATAACACATTAATATAATTAAAACTACCAGTTATATTATACATTCGTACAAAATTTTATAGTAAATTTAGCTTATGTGTCGCAAATACTAGTCCTATAGCACAAAAAAACTGTTACACAATGAAAATATCCATTTTGCAACAGTTTTTTATTTTTATAAATTACTTTAACACTTCAACTATGTCTTTCGCTGCTAATTCATCTAAAATAACAATTACGTCTTTATGCATCTGGAGTATAGATGCTGGAACTTGTGGTGTTATACCACCAAATACCATCTTCTTAATAGCATCTGCTTTATTTTCTCCATTTGCCATTATTATTATTTTTTCACTGCTCATTATGTTACCTACGCCCATACTAACAGCCATAGTAGGCACATCATCTATACTATCAAAAAATCTTGAATTGCTTTTTATAGTTTCCTTATCTAATGTAACTTTATGAGTGCCTAGCTTAAAAGTGTCATCTGGTTCATTAAAACCAATATGACCGTTAGTCCCTATTCCTAACAGCTGAATATCTACAGGGCCTTTTTCTTTCATCATATCGTTATACTTTTTACACTCTTCTTCTATATCATCGCTACTTCCAGATGGTATATGTATATTTTCATCTTTTATATTTATATGGTCAAATAGCTGCTTTCTCATAAAATACGAATAGCTTTGATAATTGTTAGGGTCTATAGGATAGTATTCGTCTAAATTAAAAGTTACGACTTCTTCAAAGTCCACTTCACCCACTTTGCACATATCTATAAGTTTGTTGTAAGTACCTATAGGTGTAGAACCTGTAGCAAGTCCTAGTATGCTATTAGGCTTTAAATTTACTTGTCCTGCTATCATATCAGCACATTTTTTGCTCATTTTGTCATATTCGTCATAAACGTATATAGTCATATTATTATGTTTATATTTCATACTGTGTAGCTCCTTTTACAATAGTTTTTATTACATCTAAATCTTTATTTAAAAGCACGATATTGCTGTACTTTCCTACATCTAAAGTTCCATATTTGTCATCTATTTTCAAATATTTTGCTTGATTTTCAGTTACTAGCTTAATACTTTCTTCAAGCGTGCTATTAGAACCCTCTATAAAATTTTTAAGCCCATCTTTTAATTTCAAAATACTTCCAGCTATAGTTCCATCATCTAGCCTACATATTCCATCTTTAACCGTTACTTTTTGTCCACCTAAAGAATAAACGCCCTCTTTAAGCCCACCAGCCATCATACAGTCTGTTATTAAAAGTACTTTATCTAAACTTTTTGCTTTTTTTACTAGAGGATATAGCATAGGGCTTACGTGTTTATTATCTGCTATAAGTTCACAATAATTTTCTCCACCAAGTGCAACAGCAGCAAGACCTACATTTCTATGATGTACTCCTGTCATAGCATTGAAAAGATGTGTAACGCTTTTAGCTCCTTTTTCAAAACCAGCTTTAGCTTGTTCTCCTGTAGCAGCACTATGTCCTAATGAAAAACAAATCTTATCACCATATTTTTCTATCATTTCTAATGCTCCATCTGCTTCTGGAGCTATCGTTATAACTTTCAAAATGTCTTTATACTTTTCCACTAGCTCAAAATCGGGTGCTACTATAAACTCTTCTGGTTGTGCTCCTTTATACTTTTTACTTATAAAAGGACCTTCAAGGTGAACACCTAAAATAGTTGCTCCCTTTGTCTGCTCTTCTTTCGTCTTTATTACGTTATCTAAAGCTCTTATTATAGAGTCATAATCCATAGTCATAGTAGTAGGTAAAAATGCTGTAACACCGTTTGAAGTAATACCCTCACTTATTTTTTTGACGCATTCGCTATCGCCGTCCATAGTATCAACTCCATCATAGCCATGAATGTGAACATCTATAAATCCTGGTACTACGTAGTTACAATCTGCATCAATTATTTCTTCAAACTCGTCTAAATCAACTTCAGCTTTATTTTTTACTGATTTTATAATTTCATCAAATACTAATACAACGTCTTCATTAAACTTCCCATCATAATAAACTTTTCCATTTATTATAGCTTTCATCTATTCCTCCTAAAATTTAATAGTTTTATAAAATTCATTTAAACCTGTCAGCATAGCACCCTCTATACTGCTGTTTTTCAGTTCACTTTTCTTTAACTGTATCTCAAAAGGTGCTACTACATTAATCTCTCTTTGCAAAACTTGCACGAAGTCATCGGTCAAATCAAACAGTTTTCCAGTAACTCCGCATTTATGAATATCTAACACAGATAAAACAGTTACTATAGTGGCTACTAGCTCTTTTACAATCACTTCTAAAAACGATATTGCCTCACTTTTATTTTTAATTAAATCTTGCTTAAAATCTTCATATGACACTTGTTTTGCTGTAATTTTGCTATATCTTTTTGCTATAGCATTAGAACTAAGTTTGTTTTCAAGAAACATAAATTCGTCATCATCAGCAGTAGAATTAATATATCCTATCTCACCAGCTCCAAATCTATCTCCCTCATAAATCATATTATTGATTATAATTCCAGCTCCTACACCGTTATCGCAACTTATCAATACCGCATTTTTATCGTATTTACAAAATCCATGCTCACTTTCTGCTATCACACTGTTGTTAAGGTCATTTTTTATAAAAATCTTATCTTTATGTACGAATGAAATAAGTGGTAAAATCTTATTTTCATATAAACTTTTTATACTTTTTTTCGAGTGCTTTATTTCACCATCTTTAACTACTCCTGGATAAGATATGCTCACCAAACCTATTT
>PDWI01011592.1_pt1 | contig 10546 bp, 11 predicted proteins | sample 1430891 | NCBI WGS metagenome assembly PDWI01 (sample SAMN01162508, study PRJNA174530) | Oral metagenome, whole genome shotgun sequencing project. | biome: Marine environment; feature: Marine mammal; material: Swab sample of the gingival sulcus; isolation source: swab sample of gingival sulcus... | reverse complement strand
TGTACGTCAACTTATTTGAACAGAAAGTCAAATTCCAAGCCGATGAAGAAGGCGCCAAAGCCGCCGCCGTCACCACGGCAACTATGGCGGTGGCAATGGCGGCAAATCCTATGTACGAGCCGCCTAAACCTATCGTTTTTGACGTGGATCACCCGTTTGCCTACGCCATTGTTAAAGATCGCGGTTATCAGCAAATTATTGTGGCTGGCGAAGTCAATTCGCTAGGGATTTGTCGATAAGAAGCCTTCGATAACCCTGCCTGCGTTGCACGCACTACAGGCAGGCCGATTGGCGCTAAAATGCCCGTAGGCAGTGGCGGTTGTTAGCTAGTGGCCAACGGCTGTTTTCGAGCCTGTCCTAGATTTAATGAAAATTTTAAACTTTAGGAAAAAGATAGCGTTACAATGGGATTATTCCCTCTCCCCTCAGGGGAGAGGGCTAGGGTGAGGGGTGATTGGGTCGGAAGGACAATGAACGATTTATATTGAATAACGCTTGGCTGATTTTGTGGTAAGTTAGTTTTGTTACAATCTTGTAAGTTTATTGTTTTTGCTAATATTTCACCCTCACCCCAACCCTCTCCCTGAGGGAGAGGGCGAAAAATTCAACTAACCATAGGAGAAAAACTATGAAAAAACTCATCTTATCCACCTTACTCATGGCCGGTGTTGCCTCGGCAGCCGACCAAGCCATGATTGTTTTCGATGCCTCAGGCAGCATGGAAAGCGCAATTGGGGTTAATGGCTTACGGCCACCGCACCAAAGGCGATTGTAGCGATATTGAAGTCCTCGTGCCGATTGGCGGCTTTGATAAACAAGCATTGTTGTCGCAGGTCAAAAGCATCTCGCCCAAGGGCAAAACGCCGATTAGCCGCTCGTTAAAACAAGCCGCCAACAGCCTGCGCTACACCGAAGACAAAGCCACGGTGATTTTAATCAGCGACGGCACGGCAAGGAAACCTGTGATGCCGACCCGTGTGCTACGGCTAAGGAATTGGAAGCACAAGGCATTGATTTCGTCACCCACGTTATCGGTTTTAATGTCGATAAAGCCACTGACGCGCAACTTTCCTGTGTTGCCGAGGCAACGGGCGGCAAGTATTTTTCTGCTAAAAATGCCAAGGCATTAAATGATGCCATGAAAACCGTGGTGCATACGGTACAAAAAGTTGAGCCTAAGCCAAAACCGAAGCCCAAGCCAAAACCTGCCTCTAAATACAATTTGCGAATTAAAGCTTTTGAGACTGAGGGCGGCAAACAGGTTGAGGCCTATCATAAAATTTATCGTCCAATTGACGAGGATAACAGCAAAAAAATAGACTTTTGTTCTTCCTATACTCAGAGTGCCTGTAAAAAGCGTTTACCTGTTGGTGAATACTTTTTAATTTCTACCTACAATAAATTTACCGTAAAAACACCATTTACCATAACCGCTGGCAAATACACCGATGTCAATGTCATTATGGGACAAACGGGTAAAGTGAAAATTAAAGCCTTTGAAACCGAGGGCGGCAAGCAGGTTGAGGCCTATCATAAAATTTATCGTCCAATTGACGAGGATAACAGCAAAAAAATAGACTTTTGCTCTTCCTACACTCAGAGTGCCTGTAAAATGCGTTTGCCTGTTGGCGAGTACTTTTTAATTTCTACCTACAATAAATTTACTGTGAGAACGCCATTCACCATAACCGCTGGCAAATACACCGATGTCAATGCCATTATGGGACAAACGGGCAAGGTGAAAATTAAAGCCTTTGAAACCGAAGGTGGTAAGCAGGTTGAAGCTTATCATAAAATTTATCGTCCAATTGACGAGGATAACAGCAAGAAAATAGACTTTTGCTCTTCCTACACTCAGAGTGCCTGTAAAATGCGTTTGCCTGTTGGCGAGTACTTTTTAATATCTACCTACAATAAATTTACCGTAAAAACGCCATTTACCATAACCGCTGGCAAATACACCGATGTCAATGCCATTATGGGGCAAACGGGCAAGGTGAAAATTAAAGCCTTTGAAACCGAGGGCGGTAAGCAAGTTGAAGCCTATCATAAAATTTATCGTCCAATTGACGAGGATAACAGCAAAAAAATAGACTTTTGTTCTTCTTATACTCAGAGTGCCTGTAAAAAGCGTTTACCTGTTGGTGAATACTTTTTAATTTCTAAGTACGTTGACTTAAAACTCAAAACCCCGTTTACCATTACCGCCGATAAAACCACGGAAGTCATTATCGACTTCTCGCGCCAAGCCGATGATAAACAAGCCTTAATTGATGCCGATAAATAAAGCGTGCGTAGAGACAGGGCGCGCCCTGTCTCTACCAACGATTACCCTAACTTGAAGGAGAAACACCATGAAAACATTCATTTACTCAAGTCTATTGCTTTTGTGTATGGCAGGTTGCCAGACGACCTCATCAAACAGCGGCCAACAAAACATCAAGCCAAAACCGAAACCGTGGGTATGGAAATGCACTCAACAAGGCGCAGAAGAAACCGCCTTGGTCGCTGGCAAAGTATCACCCGGTCAATATGGCCTTTACTTCAAAGCCGATAACGGCGCAGGCGTGGTTGTCGAAAGTGAGCCTTCGGTGGGTGAAGGTTTGCGAAAATACTTGAATAGCAACCACTATGTGCTCGTAAAAACGCAAGTCAGTGCGCATACAACGGGTGGCGCATTGACTGGCGACCCCGATAAAGACGTTATTCGTTACAATGAACACTATCAGTTGCAATCGGTGCTAAAAGCTGATGATAAGCCTATTTTGCCGAGTCATCACAAGGCGCTATGTAATAACTAACTGAAAAGCGGCAATAATTATTCCCTTTTCTGAAAGCGTAGGTATCGCTACCGTTTTTGAAAAAGCAGAATTGCTTATCTTTTTAACTTATTGCTAAAAATAAGCAATCACTGTCCCCCCTCTTTCTAAAAGAGGGGGTTAGGGGGAGATTTGAGGGGGTTGGAAATACCCACCGCCGTCAAATCCCCCTCAGTCCCCCTTTTAAAAAGGGGGAGGCAGTTCATTGTAGTTTAATGATTTTTTTAATTATTTTAACTCTGTGCTTTTCAAAAAGCTGCGTAGAGACAGGGCGCGCCCTGTCTCTACCAACGATTACGACAATTCCAAGGAGAAACCCCATGAAAAACAACAAAAAACACCTAATTCACTGGCTGACTTTAGCCGTGCTCGGCATCAGTGTAAGCGCCTGTGTAAGCACGCAGCCTGCCCCAATTAAAACCGTCAACAAAGTGACTTTGATGACGGCCTACTTGACGAATGATTATGTGGCTTATCATTGCAATGAAATTATTATTGCCGACTTTGACGCATTAACACTGAAAAAGATGCGGCGTTATCGGCGTAAAAGCTACAACACCGATGAGGGGGGCGCAATACCGGCACAAAGGCTAGACAAACTGCGTCGCATGGTCATTGAAAGCGATTATTTAAATGCTCAACCGATTAAAGACGTATCAAATAAGCGTTGTGCAACAAGCACCTTGACGATAACGACAAATGCCGGCTCACGCACGTTTACCAACAAGTGCCGCGACAAGCTATTTCCCAAACGAATTAAGGCAATCGCTGAGGAATTGCATGCTCACTTCCCGCCGCCACCGCCGCCGTCACTACCTAAATAACGTGTCTTTTTAAGCAGAGGATAATAAAATGAAACAACAAGTTATACTTATGGCAAATGCTTTGTTACTAGGCGCTTGTGTGTCGTTATCACCGCCAACCGTGGAGACTTTGAAAGTCAACAAAATCGTCACGGCTTACGGTGCGTTTTACAGCCCTGACGCGACGACTTACACCTTGGTTATCAACGGCGATTCGACTTTTAAATGGTCGAAACTTGATAAACAAAACGGAAAAAAAGACGTTAAGACGGGGAAGCTCTCGGACAAAGACATGCGAAAACTCAAACAGTACATTATTGATAGTAACTATATGAAAGTCAATGTTTGGGAAAAAATGAACCCAGCCAAACACTGTGTCGAGGAACGGCTGACGATTGATACCCAGTTGGGGGCGCGCGCTTTTTCCACTGGCTGTCGCAGTGTCTTTCCCGAAGCGATTGAATTCATTTATAATAAGATAGAACCAACCCCGCCTATTGATTGGCTATTTAAAAAAGACGGAGAATAAAACCATGAAAAAATTACTCTTAAATACTTTGTTGTTGGTCGGTTTTACATCGGCTTATGCTGAAGATTTCACTGCTGGCGGCTTTGAACCGTCTTGGTCGCTCACCATAAAGCACAAGACGGGGAACACCTATCAGGCAATCCTGTCGAGAGAGCTGACAGAGGTCAAAGCCGTGGTCACGCGGATTGACCGCAAAGGCTACACGCTGTTTAAAGGCCAAGGCAGTGACGGCAGGCCGCTGACAATTAAAGCCATTGAGAAAAGTTGCGTCAATGACGGTAAAGGGGATATTTCCTCGTACACCGTGGATGTTAAAGACCGTTTTGAAGGCTGTGGTGATTTTGAAAACCCGCAACAGTCCGCTTGGGCACAGGCAAAGGCGCTGAATGCCAAAGGCTATCGCCACTATAAGCGAGGTCATTACAAACAAGCACTGCTCCTCTTCCAACACGCTAGAGAGGCCGACTGGAATTATGTGTTAGGACACTATAATTTTGCGTGCACCGCAGCAATTATGATGCGAAACAACAAGTGTATTACCGACGGTGACCTCGTTGATTTAGCAGATGTGGATACGGTGTTTGCGGCACTCAAGCAGTCGATAAAACTCGACCCCAAACGCAAAGCCAAAATGCAAACCGACCCCGATTTGTCTCAGTTGCGGAAAACTTATGAATATTACCGTCGTGTTTTGGGGTATTCGCCAAACAACAATCGCCAGTTAAAAGAAATGCTGCAAAAACTCGAATGGACGCAGGCACACGGTTTTTATCCGCACCACGGCAAGCCGGCGACCATTCGCTTTCGTGGCAACCAAGTGATTGTCACCGACAACCGAGGCAATCAGCAAAAAGGGACTTACACCGTAAGCAATGGTTCAATTCGCGTCACGGTGAAGGGCAAAAGGCTCACTGGCAAATTGGTTGCCGATGCGGACTTAGGTTGGACGCTACTACAATTTAAAGGCAAGGGGCTGCCAATTAATGACTTTACCCCCTCAGTGCATCTGAGTGATATTTCACGCTGTGATGACGGCGAATAGCGTCGTGTGATTGGGTAGAGACAGGCCGCGCCCTGTCTCTACCCCTAAAATGGAGAATAACACCATGAAAAAACTACTCTTAAATACTTTGTTGTTGGCCGGCTTCACATCGGCTTATGCCGCCGATTTTACCGCTAGCGGCGACAATCCGCCGTGGTCGCTGAGTTTAACGCAATACATCGGCGACGAGTACGAGGCGGCGTTTTCCTACGTTGGCGAAACGGGAAAAACCGAGGTCAGCGCAACTGTGTTTAAAAAATATCATCCCGCCTTTACCCGATACTTGGGCAAAGCCAACAACGGCGATGAAATTTCCGTCGTGGTAATCAAGAAAGACTGTGTCCGCAACGGCAAGACGCTGTCACACGAGGTCATTATCAATGAGCTTTTTGAAGGCTGTGGCGGCAAGGTGGTCGCGTCAACTGCCAATCGGCAAACAGCCCAACAAGCGCAGAAAAAATCGCCACCCGTTAGCCCCGCGCGCGCCAAGGCCAAACGCCTGAACACCAAAGGCTATCGCCTGTATAAACAAGGCTATTTGTGCAACGCCATACCGTATTTCGACCGCGCGAGAAAAGTCGATAAAAGCTATGTGCTTGCCCACTACAATTTGGCTTGTTCCGCTTCGCTAGCTTTGGCAACAGATTGTAAAGATATGGATAACGGCATGAATGAACTGGAGCAATACGGCGATATTGAAACCATTATCTCGGCGTTAAAAATAGCCACTAAGCTAGACCCCAAACACAAGGTCAAAAGCAAAATCGACCCCGATTTGGCCTATGCGCGCAAAAGCTACCGCTATTGGCACGAAATTTTGGGCTATTCGACGAAAAACAACGCCCAATTTTTAACGATGCTAAAAAATATGGAGTGGGAAGACGAGGGGGCGAGTTACTACTATGTGGGTTACAAAGGCGAGCCGGCGGCCTTGATTTTCAAAGACAACGGCAAAGTGTTGGTCAGAAAGGCGAGACCCTTTGACGATTCGGGCTATCAAAATCCCAACAAAGAATACTACAGCGGCAAATATCGCGTACACAACGGCAAAGTGACGTTGACGTTTAGCCGCAACGGCCGCCAACAAGTCACTACGGGCTATTTGATTGCCAAGGAGGAGGGATTTCACGGCATTCTCTTGTTCAAAGGCGCTAGGGAAGCGAATATTTTACCTGCCAACCGTTTTTCGTTCCACGAACCGCATATTGGTGAAGCGTTTTAGTACGCCTTTTTATAACCCGTGCGTAGAGACGGAGCACGCCCGTCTCTACCAATAAACCTATCCACTAACTACGGAGAAACACCATGAAAACGATGAAAAAAACCAACCTTAAGCGCAATGCTGTTTACCTCGGCTCTGCCCTGTGTCTATTAAGTGCTTGTGCTATGCCTAGCCTTAGCCCGCAGCAATGCTTGAACGGCAATTGGCAAGCTATCGGCTATAACGACGGTGTCGCAGGACATTACCCTAGCCGCATCAACGACCACCAACAAGCCTGCGCGGAAACGGGTGTGGTGCCCGACTTCCAAGCTTGGCAACGCGGCCGTCAGCAAGGATTAGCGCACTACTGTACCGAGGCTAACGCCCGCCGCCGCGGCGAGCAAGGTCAAAGTTTTAACGCCGTCTGTCCTGCTAGTCAAGCTAGCCGCTTGCAAAGCATTCACGACCGCGCTTATCGACGCTATCAACGTCAACAGCAACTTAGCAATGACAAACGCAAAGTCGAGCGACTCCGCGAAGAACTCAGCAAATTGCGCAGTGGTGATATGCTAGATTTTGAGAGCGAAAGCGAAGCCAGAGAGTATATGCTCAGAATTCAAAAAGAAATTCTCGTGCTAGAAAAGCGCATTCGCAAAAATGAAATCGGCGAGTATTGATGATTTGTCAATAACCTCACTTTCCCTTAAAGAGAAGACGGAGAAAAGTGTGAAGCAAATGTCAAAAATTGCGAAAAAATTAAAAGTTACAAAGGACTGCCTCCCCCTTTCCAAAAGGGGGACTGAGGGGGATTTGACGGTGGTGGGTATTTCCAACCGTCTCAAATCTCCCCCTAACCCCCTCTTTTGAAAAGAGGGGGACGGTTCATCTGATTTTGATAACTAACTGTAAATTTTAACCATTTGGTTTCTATTGAAAAGCTAATAACGGTGGGTTTCGCTACGCTACACCCACCCTACGATACGATAAACCAACGGAGAAAAACATGAAAAGACTCAAATACTACGCGCTTTGTCTGGCGCTACCTTTGGCGGCCTGTGTGTCAACCAAGCCGGCCGTTCCCGTCAATAGCGTCAAGCAAGTCGTTTTCACTTATCAAAATGGTACGGTTGCGCCTAACTATCGCTACAACACCGAGCTTATCGTCAACGGCGATTTGAGCACGCAGTGGACGTATCAAAATTTCAAAGGCAAAAAGCAAACCAAAGGCACGATTACCCCCGAACAAATGGCGCGTCTAAAAGCCAAAATTGTCGCTAGCAATTATATGCGCGTGCCCGTGAAAGAATTGAGTCCGCCTTTGGTGGGTGGCTCGAACAAAGGCTTGAACATTACCACGAACGCGGGGTCTCGTGGTTTTGGCGACGGCTGTTGTTCACAGTTTCCCAAAGCCATTGACGATATTTACGCCATGATGCGCGAATTAACGCCGCACGAGGTGAAGAAGTAAATTTAATCTGTAAAATCAAAACGCGATGCGTTATTATGGCATTGCGAATTCACTGTTTCATTAACTGAAGGCTTTGCAGAACCTGCCGAGCGGCTTAATTTCAAGGCGCACGGCGCGCAAAAAGCGGCGTTTACATGTAGTAAATGAGCATTTTGAGCACCGCGCAACGCAGAAATTAAGGCGCGCAGGCGGTTATTCAAAGCCTTCTAACTCACTATAGGAGATCTATCATGCAATGGTATTTTATGATTAATAATCAGCAGCAAGGGCCTTTTGAAGACGCCGCCGCTCAACAGGTGGCTGCCAAATATCCACAAGCCGTATGTTGGCGCGAGGGCTTGGCCGAATGGGTGCCTGTCGATAGCGTTGACGAGCTGTCCAACCTCGATAAAATCGCACCGCCACCACCGCCGGCTGGCTTTGGCGGCAAAGGCCAAGTGGCTGACGAAGTCGATTACATTATCTACGGCGAGGACATGCAGTTTGTCGAAGTCGAACTCGACCCCCAAGAAAGCGCGGTCGCCGAAGCGGGGGCGATGATGTACAAAGACCCCAACATCAGCATGGAAACCGTGTTTGGTGACGGCTCGAAAAACGACAATGTCGGCGGCTTTATGGGCAAATTGCTAGGCGCAGGCAAGCGCTTGGTCACTGGCGAAAGCCTGTTCACCACCGTGTTCACTCACAACGGCAGCGGCAAAGCTCGCGTCGCCTTTGGCGCGCCGTTCCCCGGTACGATTATTCCCCTGTCGTTGGACAATTACGGCGGCCGCATTATTTGTCAAAAGGATAGCTTTTTGGCAGGCGCGCGCGGCGTGTCTATCGGCATTCACTTCCAGAAAAAAATCCTTACTGGCCTATTCGGTGGCGAGGGTTTTATCATGCAAAAACTCGAAGGCGACGGCCTAGTCTTTATCCACGCCGGCGGTACGCTAAAAGAGTTTGAACTCCAACCGGGGCAAACCCTGCACGTCGATACAGGTTGTTTGGTGGCGCTCACCGATAGCGTCAACTACGATGTTGAGCAGGTTGGCGGCATTAAATCTATGATGTTCGGTGGCGAAGGCGTGTTCTACGCGCGCCTACAAGGGCCAGGTAAAGTGTGGTTGCAATCGTTGCCGTTCTCGCGCTTGGCCGGCCGTATGTTGCAGGCTTCTAGTAGCACCAGCGGTCAGGGCGAAGGCTCTGTCCTCAATGCCTTTGGCGGCCTAGGGGATTTGCTGGACGGCGATAATGATTAAATGATTTCCTCTCCCCCTTGGGGAGAGGAAATACACCAACGAACCATAGGAGAAACACTATGAAAAAACTCATTTTATCCACCTTACTCATGGCAGGCGCAGCCTCGGCAGCCGACCAAGCCATGATTGTTTTCGATGCCTCGGGCAGTATGTGGGGACGCGTAGACGGCAAAGAAAAAATCACCATTGCCAAAGACGCGCTCAAACAAGTGGTCGGGCAATGGAATCCCAAAACGCAATTGGGGCTAATGGCTTACGGGCATCGCACCAAGGGCGATTGTAGCGATATTGAAGTCCTCGTGCCGATTGGCGGCTTTGACAAACAAGTGTTGTTATCACAGGTCAAAGGCATCTCGCCCAAGGGCAAAACGCCGATTAGCCGCTCGCTAAAACAAGCCGCCAACAGTTTGCGTTATACCGAAGACAAAGCCACGGTGATTTTAATCAGTGACGGCAAGGAAACGTGCGATGCCGACCCGTGCGCTACGGCCAAAGAATTGGAAGAACAAGGCATTGATTTTGTTACTCACGTTATCGGCTTTAATGTCGATAAAGCCACCGACGCGCAACTTTCCTGCGTTGCTGAGGCAACGGGCGGTAAGTATTTCTCAGCCAAAAACGCCAAGGCGCTAAACGATGCCATGAAAACCGTAGTGCATACGGTGCAAAAAGTTAAGCCTAAGCCACAACCTAAGCCCAAGCCAAAACCTGCCTCTAAATACAATCTGCGAGTTAAAGCTTTTGAGACTGAGGGCGGCAAGGAAGTTAATGGTTTTCACAGAATTTATCGTCCAATCGATGAGGATAACAGTAAACTCGTTGACCAATGTTATTCGGGTGTCGAAAAAAAATGTAAATTGCGCATTCCCGTTGGTGAGTACTTTGTAATCTCTGAATACAATCAATTTAAGGTCAAAACACCGATTGCCGTAACCGCTGGCAAATACACGGATTTAAATGTCATTATGGGTCAAACGGGCAAGGTAAAAATTAAAGCCTTTGAGACTGAGGGCGGCAAGGAAGTTAATGGTTTTCACAGAATTTATCGTCCAATCGATGAGGATAACAGTAAACTCGTTGACCAATGTTATTCGGGCGTCGAAAAAAAATGTAATCGTTATGGGACAAACGGGTAAGGTAAAAATTACAGCCTCTGAAACCGAGGGCGGTAAGCAGGTCAAGGCTAGTCATGAAATTCGTCGTCCGATTGATAAAGATAATAGCAAATTCATTGATAGATGCTATTCGCTTGTTGACGAAGCTTGTAAAGTGCGTATTCCTGTTGGCGAGTACTTTTTAGTTTCTACATACAATGAATTCGAGGTAAAAACACCCTTTACTATCACCGCTGGTAAATATACCGATTTAAATATCGTTATGGGACAAACGGGTAAGGTAAAAATTACAGCCTCTGAAACCGAGGGCGGTAAGCAGGTCAAGGCT
>PDWI01010229.1_pt1 | contig 10546 bp, 7 predicted proteins | sample 1430891 | NCBI WGS metagenome assembly PDWI01 (sample SAMN01162508, study PRJNA174530) | Oral metagenome, whole genome shotgun sequencing project. | biome: Marine environment; feature: Marine mammal; material: Swab sample of the gingival sulcus; isolation source: swab sample of gingival sulcus... | reverse complement strand
AGACAATTTCCGCCATTGGCACCGGGGGCAATATCAATGCCGCATTTCAACTGGCCGGAGGACGCTCCGGTGCCCCTGTTTCCCGTGAGCAGATAGAAAAGGTTTACAAGGAATTGGAACCGTTGGACATAAAGGAATGCTGTGCCCGCTACGGTCTAAAACCAGATCGGGCAGACGTTCTGTCTCTGGGGCTTGATATTTATGTGAAAGTAATGAAATGGGCAAACTGCATGGAAATCCATGTACCTATGGTGGGCCTTTGCGATGGAATCATTTCCATGCTTTACGACAAGCATCATTGTGTATCTCAAATCTGAAAATCCAAATCTGAAAATCAGGAAGTGTGGTAAATGATGTTGTCAGTACATCAGAAAATTCAACGGGGAAAAACCCATTGGACCAAGAACAAAGTATGGCAAAGATGGTTGGTGAGTTTCGGAAATGTATCAGGCTGTACCAAATCTGTTTTGGGAGGAAAGCGTAAGCACTATGGCCCAGCTTGAACATATTGAAGCCATTGAAAAGCGTCTCTGGGGTGCAGCGGATACCTTGCGAGCCAATTCCAATTATGCCAGTAACGAATATTTTTTACCGGTCATGGGATTGGTTTTCCTGCGCCATGCCTATAGCCGTTTTCTGAACGTCAAAGATAGCATCGAAAAGAATCTTCCCTCCCGTGGCGGTAAGGTTCGGCCTCTTACCAAGGAGGATTTCTCACAAAAAGGCTCCATATTTCTCCAGGCAAATGCCCAATTTGACAATCTGGTTGCCTTGCCTGATATCTCTGACCGGGCTAAGGCCATCATTGAGGCTATGGAGTCCATCGAAGCCGATTACGAGACTCTTCGCGGCGTGCTGCCCAAAAGCGAGTATCAGGAACTTGGCAATGAGGTGCTTGGTCAGTTGCTGCGTACCCTCAATCCCGAAGAATTGAAGCATGTTTCAGGAGATGTCTTTGGCCGCATTTACGAATATTTTCTGACCCAGTTCGCAGACCAGAAGGCCCATGATGGCGGCGAGTTTTTTACTCCGATTTCATTGGTCTCGTTGATTGCCAATGTTATTGAACCTATTTCCGGCATTGTGCTGGACCCGGCCTGCGGTTCCGGGGGCATGTTTGTACAAAGTGCCAGGGTGGTTGAGCAGCGTCACCAAAATCCAACCGAGAAGCTCACCTTTTACGGTTTGGAAAAAAACGCCAATACCATTCGCCTGGCGAAAATGAATCTGGCGGTGCATGGTCTGGAAGGCGATATTCAAAAATCAATTACCTACTATGAAGACCCCCACGAGCTGTTGCATAAGGCCGATTTTGTCATGGCCAATCCTCCCTTTAATGTGGACGAGATTGATGCTGACAAGGTGGGAAGCGACCCTCGTCTGCCCTTTGGTCTGCCTGGCGTCAACAAGAAGGGCAAGGTCAGCAATGGCAACTATGTCTGGATCAGTTATTTTTACAGTTACCTGAACGAACAGGGACGGGCAGGCTTTGTCATGTCTTCCCAGGCATCCAGTGCCGGGCGGGATGAAGCCAGGGTTCGTCAGAAATTGATAGAAACCGGTGATGTGGATATTATGGTCGCCATCCGGTCCAATTTTTTCTACACCCGTACTGTTCCCTGCGAGCTGTGGTTCATCAACCGTGCCAAACCCAAGCGGCACCGCGACAAGGTGCTGATGATTGACGCTCGCAATATCTATCGAAAAGTTACGCGCAAAATTTATGATTTTTCTCCTGAACAGGAGCAGAATCTTCTGGCCATTGTCTGGCTCTATCGGGGAGAGACAGAGCGGTATCTGGAACTTGTAGCGAGGTGCTGCCAGCGTGTGCTGGCCGAGGGCACGATATGTTTTTCCATGAAAAATGATGAAGGAAAAACAACGGAACCGCTGCCGGACGTTATCGGTACGTTGTCTGGGCTTCGTGATGTGATCGAACCTTTCTTCAGGACTCTGACCAAAAATGGACCTCACATTGCACCGCGCAAAGAGTTGGATGACGCTATCCTATTGTTCAAGACGGACATAGAGCTATTCCAGCAGACGGTTACCAGGCAGCAAGTTGCATGGGAACAACAAAAAAACACCAACGGGGAATTGAAAAAAGCCGTGAGCCGCCTCGCCACTTTGGCCGAAGCCAGCCGGAGTCTGGTCAAGCAGACAGATCAGATATACAAGCTCGTCTGCCGCCTGATAGAAACCTGCGAAAACGAGTGTAATGCCAAAGGCAATGATGCCTGGGATGGGCGTGAAATTTCCCGCGCCCGTAAAGCTGTCGATGAAGCCCGTGCCCTGGCTGCGGAACAGCTCAATCAGGTGCGGTATTTCTGGAAACAGGCCCATTGGCTTACCGAACGCTTCCCGGAAGCGATACTTTGCGATGTGGAAGGGCTGGTCAAACTGGTGGATATTGAGGAGATCAAAGCCAATGACTGGAGTCTTACGCCAGGCCGCTATGTTGGTGTTGCCCCGGAAGAGGAGGACGAGGATTTTGATTTTACAGAGGCCATGCGCGACATCCATGTGGAATTGGAGACTCTGAATACCGAGGCCGTAGAGCTGGCCGCTAAGATCAAGAAGAATTTTGAGGGGCTGGGGATATGAACATTGCTGAACTTCTCAAGGCTGACGAAGGAAAGACGCTGGAGTTCAAGCGTGATCTTTCCTCGTCCAAAAAACTCCTGAAGACCCTTGTTGCCTTTGCCAATACCGCAGGCGGCCAAATCATCATTGGCGTAACGGATGGGACACGGAAACTGATAGGAGTCGATAACCCGCTGGATGAAGAGGAACAGCTCTGCAACCTGATTGCCGACTCCATTAGCCCCCGTCTGGTACCCAATATTGAGATGACAACCGTTGAAGGAAAAACCCTGCTCTTTATCGAAGTCTTCCTGAGCAATTCCCGCCCCCATTACCTTCGCTCTGAAGGCCCGGAATCCGGTGTCTATGTCCGCCTTGGTTCTTCAAACCGTCAGGCTGATCAGGAGCTGATTGGTGAATTGCATCGCTCGGTTGAGGGTGTTTCCTTTGATCAACTGCCTATGCCTGGCTTATCCATTGGTGATCTGGACATTGACGCTGCCAGGGCCGCCTTTGGCTCCATCAGAAAAATAGATGAACAGGCCCTGCTCACATTGAAACTGCTGACCGTCCATCAAAACAAACTTGTGCCGACCAGAGGCGGAATCCTGCTTTTTGGCAGGCAGCGTTCCCAGCATTTTCTGGATGCCTGGATTCAATGCGGCCGTTTCTTGGGCACCGAGAAAATTGATATTTTTGACCACATTGATCTTGATGTGCCGTTGCCCCAGGCCGTTGATGAGGTCATGCTGTTTCTGAAAAAACATGCATACCGTGGTGCCGATCTTTCCGGGGTACGACGCAAAGACGTCTGGAGCATTCCCCTGGGTATTTTGCGCGAGGTAGTTATCAATGCCCTTGTGCACAGCGACTACTCCCAGCGTGGCGCACCTATTCGGGTGGTGTTTCTTGATGACCGCATTGAGGTGGAAAACATGGGAATCCTCTTACCCGGCCTGACCATTGAAGAAATAAAACAAGGCACATCCCGCATTCGCAATCCGGTTATTGCCCGTGTTTTCAAGGAACTTCAATTGATCGAGCAATGGGGTACTGGTGTGCGCCGCATCTTTTCCCAGGCCCGTGAGCTGGGTTTACCGGAACCTGTCATCGAAGAAATCGGTCTGCGCCTGCGTGTTACCGTGTACCTGGGTCAGCCGCATACTATTAAAACCCAGGCAGATGAACAGGTTGAGGCACAAGTGAAACCTGCAACCCAACAAGTAACCCAACAAGTAACCCAGCAAGTAACCCAGCAAGTAACCCAGCAAGTAAGGCGCCTGCTTGCGGTTTGTGAGGGGGAACTTGGCAGATCAGACCTTATGCATGGGCTCGGCCTGAAGGATCGGGGAACCTTTACCAGAAATTATCTGGAACCGGCCCTTGCAGCGAAATTGATTGCAATGACCCAGCCGGATTCTCCCACAAGCCCGACGCAAAAATACCGCCTGACCGAAGAGGGCAGGCGTGTTCTGGAGGACGACGGGAAATGAGAAATTGGGAAGGAGCCTCTTGTATTATCTTCAGCTTGAAAAATCTCAATGTTGAAGTGTTACGGCTGGTTACGAAGATTAAAAGTGATTTTGAGGAGCTGGGGAGATGAGCTGCGCATACAAAGGCCTTGATGAATTGGGATATATCAGTCGTGGCCGATCAAGACATCGACCACGCGATGCTGCCCACCTCTACGGTGGACCGTATCCATTTATACAAACTGGAGATGTGAAACATGCAGGGTTGTACTTGACCGAGTACACTCAGACCTACAGCGAAGAAGGGTTGGTGCAAAGCCGTATGTGGCCCGCTGGTACACTATGCATAACCATTGCGGCTAATATTGCTGATACTTCGATTCTTGGTTTTGATGCTTGTTTTCCAGATAGCGTGATTGGCTTTATCCCGGATAATAAAAAGGCAGACGTGCGTTTTATCAAGTATCTGTTCGACGCATTATTGCAACGCAAATACAAGCAGTTTACACAGGGGGCAGCCCAAGATAATCTCAGTCAAGCCAAGCTTCTATCTTTGAAGTTGCCGATACCGGGAATAATCGAACAAAAGCAAGTTGCTGATGTCCTCTCTGCTTACGATGACTTAATTGAAAATAATCGGCGGCGGATTCAGTTGCTGGAGCAGGCGGCACGGCTGCTCTATAAGGAATGGTTCGTTCACCTTCGTTTTCCCGGCCATGAACACACCAAAATTATTGATGGTGTGCCGGAGGGGTGGGAGAAGAAACAGGTCAAGAATTTGTTGGCTAAGGTAAAGCGACCTGGTAAAATCCTCAAAGAAGACTACCTTACTGATGGCCCCATCCCTTGTATTGATCAGTCCGTTGAATTTATCGGTGGGTTTACAGATCAGGTAGAAGCAATGATAGATGAATTACCTATGATCGTTTTTGGAGACCATACGCGAATCCTTAAGTTTATAGACTTTCCTTTCGCATGTGGAGCTGATGGCACCCAGCTATTGGCCTCGAATGATCCTATAATATCACAGGAATTCTTCTTTTTTTCACTCAATTCTATTGATCTCTCAAATTATTTCTATGCCAGGCATTTTAAATTTTTAAAGGATAAGTATATCTTTAGGCCTACAGAGATGCTTGTTGAACACTTCACTCGCATAGCCAAGCCTATAATGAGACAAATCAAAATACTACGAGAGCACAACGCAAGACTCGCCAAAGCCCGTGATCTTCTCCTTCCCAAACTAATGAATGGAGAGGTGGCGGCATGAGTAACAGAGTTCATAGCAATACAACAAAGGAGGAAGCCATTTATGCTGGATAAAATCAAACTCAAGAATTTTGGCCCGCTTACCGATCTGGATTGGCCGAATCTGGGAAAAATCAATCTGATGATTGGTGGTAACGGCACTGGGAAGACATTTCTCCTGAAAGTCCTCTACAGCACCATTCGGACGGTGGAGGCGTATAAGCGCGGTGATGACCGGCGTACGGCGGCAGAGATATTGGCGGAAAAGCTTTACTGGACCTTCCAGCCGGACAAAATTGGTGATCTGGTAACCAAGGGGGCTGACAGGGCTTTGTCCTGCTCCATAGATTTTGACAATCGAGAATTCATCTACAACTTTGGCAAAGATACAACCAAACAGATATCTACCCTAGAGAATCATGCCGAACCGCGGGCAGGCAATTCTGTTTTTCTTCCGGCGAAGGAGATATTGTCTCTGCATCAGATCATTCTCAAATCTCGTGAGCAGGATAAGGACTTTGGTTTTGACGACACCTATCTGGATCTTGCCAGAGCATTACGCCAGTCACCCACAAAGGGTCGGAATTATGCGGAATTCGCTAAATCACGCCAGAGTCTGGAGGATATTATCGGTGGACGTATTATGTATGACGAGAAGTCCAGGCGTTGGCAGTTCAAAAAGGGTAATCAGAAATTTTCCATCGGGGTGACATCGGAAGGAATCAAAAAAATAGCCATCCTCGATACGTTACTTGGTAATCGCTATCTCGGCACCGATTCAGTAGTTTTTATTGATGAACCGGAGGCGGCTCTGCATCCCGTGGCGGTTTCCAAACTGCTCGATATTGTGGCTGTGCTGGCCAAGAGTGGTATCCAGTTTTTTCTCGCCAGCCATTCCTACTTTGTAGTGAAGAAGCTGTTTCTTGTGGCCCAAGAGCATGATTTGTCCATTCCAATAATTTCAGCCCATGAAAGCCAGTGGGTTACATCGAATCTCAAGGACGGGATGCCAGAAAACACGATCATTGATGAGTCTATACGGCTCTATAAGGAAGAAGTGAGGTTGACTCTCAAATGACTACACAGCCAATTGTTGAATCCGGGATGACTTTTGGCCCATATCCCGATGGTCAATGTTTTTATATTGAGCAGAGCAACATCTATGCGGAGATTCAGCAGGGTGTAAAAATGGCGGAGTTTCTGCTCTTACGTGCCGAAAATAAAAAGCCGCCTGTCCTTTGGGTGGTGGAGGCGAAATCTGGTACGCCACGTCCCGAAACCCAACCGGATTTCGATAAATTCATCGCTGATATCCAGGAAAAATTGGTCAATGCCTTTTCCCTGGGCTGGGCTTCCTGTTTGAAACGTCACCAACAGGCCGAAGCGGAACTGCCTGAACCGTTTAAGAGGCTTGAACTTTCACGGGTCGGAGTGCGGTTTGTGTTGGTGATCAACGGCCATCAGGAATCATGGCTGCCTCCGATCCAGGAAGCATTGAATAAAGCACTTCATTGCACCATCAAAACCTGGTGTTTTGCTCCGACCTCGGTGGCAGTCATCAATGAAGAACTTGCCAGGCAGCACGGTTTGATCTTTCCTGCGCAGGAGGAATCTGCATGACTGAAATCAGCCGTATGGGATTCTTTCGAAGTGGAGGATATCAAAGGTGAGCACCAACCCCTACACCGAAGACACACTTGTCCAACAGACCACCGCCGAGTATCTGGAGCAGGAACTTGGCTGGGAGTCGGTGTACGCATACAACAAGGAGGATTTCGGGGCGGACAGTTTATTGGGGCGGGAATCTGACCGTGAGGTGGTGTTGACCCGTATTTTACGGAGCAAACTTGAGGCGCTGAATCCTGGACTGCCTGCCGAAGCCTATGATGATGTCGTTCGCCAGATCGTTGCGGTTTCCGCTTCACAGACGATGGCTGCCATCAATCGGGAGAAGTACAAACTGCTCAGAGAGGGAGTGAAGATTGCCTTCCGCAACCCCAAGGGGGAACGGGAACGCCAGCGGCTGCGGATTCTGGACTTTGATCATCCTGAAAACAACCATTTTCTCTGCGTACGGGAGCTGTGGGTGCGGGGAGACCTGTACCGCCGCCGGGCAGATATTGTCGGATTCGTCAATGGCCTGCCGCTGTTGTTCATGGAGCTGAAAAATGTCAGCCATGATATTCGTGCCGCCTATGAACAGAATTTTTTGGACTATAAGGACACCGTTCCACATTTGTTTCACTATAACGCTTTTGTTGTGTTGGCCAACGGGGTCGATGCCAAAATCGGTTCACTCACCAGCCGGTTTGAACATTTTCACGAGTGGAAACGATTGGCTGAAAATCAACCGGGCGTGGTGGGCATGGAGATCCTGCTCAAAGGCGTGTGCGCGAAAGCCAATTTTCTGGATTTGTTGGAGAACTTTATCGTTTTCGACGACTCGACCGGGGAATCGAAAAAAATCCTGGCTCGCAACCATCAATACCTTGGCGTCAACCGGGCCATTGAGGCTGTGCGCAACAGGAAGAGCCGAGGAGGCAAACTGGGAGTGTTCTGGCATACGCAAGGTTCGGGCAAAAGTTATTCTATGGTGTTTTTTACCCGTAAGGTGCATCGCAAACTGGGCGGCAATTTTACCTTTTTGATCCTGACCGACCGCGATGATCTGGACACGCAGATTTACAAAACCTTTGCCGGTTGCGGCGTGGTGGATAATGACAAAGACCCTTGCCGGGCCGAAAGCGGTGAACATCTTGCTCAGTTGCTGACCCAGCACAAATCACATGTTTTTTCGCTGATTCAAAAATTCAATCAGACCGTGGCCCAGGGTGATGCCTATTCCCGGCGTGATGATCTTGTCGTTATTACCGATGAAGCCCACCGCACCCAATATGGAACCCTGGCGCTCAACATGCGTAACTCCCTGCCAAACGCAAGCTATATCGGCTTTACTGGTACGCCGCTCTTTAAGAACGACGAAATCACCCGGCGGGTGTTTGGCGATTATGTCTCCACCTATGATTTCCAGCGGGCTGTTGAAGACAGGGCCACGGTTCCGCTTTACTACGACGCGCGTGGTGACAAGCTCGGCGTGGCAGTTGGCGACCTGAACCAGCGGATTGCCGAAAAACTGGAAGAGCTGGAGGCGGACAATATTGATGTGGAACAGCGCCTGGAGCAGGAACTTAAGCGGGACTATCACATTATTACGGCAGGAAACCGCCTCGACCAGGTGGCCCGTGATTTTGTCCAGCACTATTCCACAGCGTGGGAAACCGGCAAGGCCATGCTGGTCTGCATTGATAAAATCACCTGTGTCCGAATGTACAAGCTGATTGAGTTCTATTGGAATGAAAAAATCCGAGAGCAAAAAGCCCAGTTGTCCCAAGCCGCAGATGAGCAGGAAGAACAGTATCGACTACGCCAAATTGAGTGGATGCGCCAGACCCAGATGGCAGTAGTGGTTAGTGAGGAACAGGGCGAGGTCGAAAAATTTCATAAGTGGGATCTGGACATCACCCTGCACCGTCGTCTGCTCAAGGAAGGCATTGACCTGCCAGAGGCCATGCGGAAGCAGCCACAGTTCCAGAATATGCAGCGGCTGCCCCTGGACGAGGCATTCAAGGCTGAAGAACATCCGCTTCGCATTGCCATTGTTTGCGCCATGTGGCTGACGGGTTTTGATGTTCCCAGTCTTTCCACCCTGTATCTGGATAAGCCGCTCAAGGCGCACACGCTGATGCAGGCTATTGCACGGGCAAACCGGATGAATGAAGGCAAGAATAATGGCATGATCATTGATTATTGCGGTATCCTGAAGAATTTACGGAAAGCATTGGCAACCTTTGCCGGAACCGGCGATGATGGGAATGGTGGTAATGGAGGCGAAATCGAACCCGCCAAACCTGATGAGGAATTGTTGATTGATTTGCGTGAGGCTATTTCCTTTGTAAGGGCCTTTCTTACGGAGCGAAATGTGTCTTTGGACGATATTATTGGACAGACCGGATTTGCCCGAAATGCGGCTATTCTTGCCGCCAAGGAAGCGGCCAATGAAAATGATAAAACACGCAAGCATTTTGAGGTGCTGTGCCGGACGGTGTTTTCAAAATTCAAAGCCTGTATTACTGTTGATGGCGTCAATACTTGTCGGGCTGACTTCGATGCTATCAACATCATCTATAAAAGCCTCCAGCAAGACCGTGAGCAGGCGGATATTACAGATATCATTCGCCAATTACATCAGGTGGTCGATGACGTAATCGAGACACATACCCAACTTGCTGTTGCTGAAGAGGTAACACAATATGATATCAGCAAAATTGATTTTGACCTTTTGCGGCGGGAGTTTGAGCGCAGCAGGGCCAAACACACTACTGTACAGAATCTGAAAACCGCTATCGAACTGCGTCTGCAGCGTCTGCTTCAGCAAAATCCTCTGCGAACCGATTTCCAAAAGCATTACGAAGAGATTGTCGCTGAGTATAATCGCGAGAAGGATCGGCTAACCATAGAAAAGACGTTTGAAGCATTTCTGAAGTTTACGAATGAGATGGGGGATGAGGAGAGCCGTGCCCTGCGGGAAGGGCTTGATGAGGAAAGTCTTGCTGTATTCGACCTGTTGAAAAAGCCGAACCTGACATCCGGTGATATCAAACGCATCAAGGCGGTCGCCGTTGAACTGCTGGAAACGCTCAAGGCAGAAAAATTGCGAATCAATCACTGGCGAGACAAGGAAGCCACACGGGACGCAGTCCGCCTGACGATTCAGGATTATCTCTGGAGCGAGCAAACAGGGTTGCCGGAAATTTATTCAGAGGAAGATATACAGGACAAGACAGAGGCGGTTTTTGTACATGTGTTCAGAGCCTACCCAACGATGCCGTCACCTTATTACGTGAGAATGGCTTCATAGAAAGTAGCGAAAGTGAATGGATTCTATTGTGGTTTAACTCGTTGTTGATTCATTATTCAGTTCAACACCCTGATAATAACAGATAAGAACGATGGCAAGTGCGGCAATGCAGAGGCAGCACCGCTAAGGACTTTTGTATAGCCTGCAACTTGGGGCAGGCGCATGGCAATTCCGCCTGCGGTCATGGCCGAAATTCCCGTGAGAGACCATTGCAATCATACGTAACCTATTCTTTTGGAGCAGAATCTTCCGTTCCCGTAATTTTTGGAGCGGAGGCTTCTTCCTGGGGTGCTTTGTCTGCCACCTGGCAGGCATCACGCATTCA
>PDWI01010228.1_pt1 | contig 10546 bp, 7 predicted proteins | sample 1430891 | NCBI WGS metagenome assembly PDWI01 (sample SAMN01162508, study PRJNA174530) | Oral metagenome, whole genome shotgun sequencing project. | biome: Marine environment; feature: Marine mammal; material: Swab sample of the gingival sulcus; isolation source: swab sample of gingival sulcus... | reverse complement strand
TGACGTCGCTCCTCTTGCAGAAGAACTCAAGCAACAACAGATTTTGATTAACCCAGGAACACCTCTTCGTCTGGTAACCCATCTTGATATCAGCAAACATGACGTAGAAAAGGCTGGCACGGCAATCCAGAAATATTTTTCAGGGAAGCACAAAATAAACAAGCAACTCTAAGAACGTCTCGCTTTGACGTGCACGTAAATAATCATTGCGCATTCTTTTTTTGTTCTAATTCATCCCATCGGGCATAGAGGGTATCTACGGTATTTTTTGCAGTTTCCAATTGTTCCCAGCATTCGGCGAGTTGGGTAATATCTGCGGCGATTTCGGGTTGGTTCAGCTTTTCTTGTAATGTGGCCACTTTTTCTTCGCTGGCGGCAATACGTTCTTCGATTGTCTCATACTCGCGTTGCTCCATATAGGTGAGTCGTGCGGTCTTTTTTTTCCGAGGGGACTTGTTTGGTAAAGTTTCAGATTTTTTTTTGGCTTTTGCATTCGTGTTATTTGAGGGGCATGCGTTGAGCCACTGGCGATAATCGGCATACCAGGCAGTTTCTCCATTGCCGTTAAACCCAAGTACCTTGTCACAAATTCTGTCGAGTAAAAAACGATCATGACAGACCAGAACCAAGGCTCCTGGAAAATCGAGGAGTCCCTCTTCGAGAATATCTAAGGAGGCAATGTCCAGATCGTTGCTTGGTTCGTCAAGAAGGAGGATATCAGCAGGACTGCGCATAATGTCGGCAAGTAGAATACGAGCCTGTTCGCCTCCCGAGAGTTGTGCAACAGGGGTTTCCAGCTGTTCTGGGGAAAATTGGAATTTTTTGGCCCAGGAAACGATATGTAATGATCGCCCCTGGTAGACAACAGAATCTCCTTCTGGTGCGAGAGCTTGTTTTAATGTCAGTGCGGGATTGATCTTTTCACGTTTTTGGTCGAAGCTGACTATCTGTATATTGTCGGCCACAGTAATCCGGCCTTCGTCTGGCTTTGGACCACCCGCTTGATCTGCTGCGGCCAGAATTTGCATTAAGGTGGATTTACCACAACCATTTCGGCCTAAAATGCCCAGGCGGGTTCCTGGAGAGAGGAGAATGTCAAGACCTGCAAATAAAGGTTTTTCACCGTAGCTTTTTGCTATGCCTACCGCCTCAAGTAATTTCTTTGTTTTTCTTCCAGTCGTATCAAAATCAATCTGGATTGTTTTTTGAGCACGGTTTCGGTCCCGTACCTCTGTGAGTTCCTCTCGGAGGCGATGGGCTTCGTCGATACGATATCGGGCTTTTCCTGTTCTTGCCTTTGGCGATCTACGCAGCCATTCTGTTTCTCTGCGCACCTTGTTGGAGAGGCGGGTCTCGTTTTCCTCTTGACAGTGTAGGAAATGGTCTCGTTCTTTAAGGAACCTGGAATAATTTCCTGCGACCTGGAAGGAGCCGTTCGGGTATTTTGCAGAAAGTTCAATGATTCTATTGGTACAATTTTCTAAAAATCGTCTGTCGTGGCTCACCAGCAACCAGGCCTGCAGGCTAGCGATCGTTCCTGTATTTAAAAGACGTTCCAGCCAGAGAATACCTTCAAGATCCAGATGGTTGGTTGGTTCATCCATAATCAGGATATCTGGTTCGGGTAACAGAGCCCTGCAGATAGCGAGTCTTTTTCGCCAGCCACCGGAAAGGGCAGATACAGGACTATTATCATTGGTAAATTCAGCTCGGCTGAGTAAGGTCTGAACGCGATGGAAACGCTCTGTTTCTTCAAGCGCACTTCCTTCGAGTGCCAGCAATAAATTTTCCTGGCAACTCAACGTTTCTTGAAAAGTATCAACCTGGGCAAGAGAGCTCAAACAGATGTGTTTTTGCAGCACAATGCTCCCCTGATCACATTCTTCAGAACCGCAGAGAATTTTTAATAATGTGGATTTTCCAGAGCCATTTGGGCCAATAAGTCCAATTTTATCTCCACTGCCAATGGTGAGAGCAATATCAGTAAAAAGGAGTTGCGCCCCAAAGGCTTTGGTTAGCCCTTGACAGGTCATCAAGTTTGCCATTGTTTATCCTGTTAAAAAAATGAAGGTGTTTCCTGAATTTATATCATGCTGTTATTCGATGATATGATTGTTGAGAGTGACGTAGTATTTTTATGTATGCAAACATCTTTTCAAGAACCTTTTATGTTGAAAAAAAGAGCTGTTCTATGTATAAGATACAGGCGTTTTTATGTTCAGCATGGCACGAGGAGAGTCAAGGAAGGTTTGGTGTTATGACTTTCGAGGCTCTATCGGTGGTTTTGTGCATGAAGAGGTAAGGGTTCCCAAATTTATACGATTTCTTCGTTTTTACAAGCAATGAACAAACAATTTCATATTATGGTTATTGGGGAACGCGGTAAAATAAGGCGTTTCCCATGTAGCAGGAAGAAAGTCGCTTCTCTCCTGATTGGCATTTTCTGTTTGGTGACTTTTCTTGTTACCGGTACCATCTTTTCATATTCCCTTTTTACCAAAAATAAAGAAATTAGCCAACGATTGGTCTCGCTTGAGAGTCAGGTTAAGTACAGTAAAGCAGCTCTTGCTAAAAACAAGCAGTTTACTGATGAAGAGAGAACACGGCTCAATCTACAAATTACGACACTTAAACTTGATAACGCGAAACAGGAAATGCTTCATCGTGAAGAGCGGGATCGACTTCTTTCTACTGCAGTGAGTGAGCTTGAGGAAAGAAGTAAAATTATGGGTGTGATTTTTGAAAATATTGGCATAAAGGTTTCTGAAGACGCTGAAAGCGATAGTGAGCATAGTGGTGGCCCTTATATTCCTGCTAAAGCTGAGGCCCATGATGATTTGCTCTACAAGGCCGACGCCTATTTGGCTACCATCCGTCATCTTCCTTTGGGGCAGCCTGTTAATGGACCTATAACTTCTGGATTTGGTAGACGAATTGATCCTATCAATAAGAAAAGAAGTTTTCATGAGGGTGTTGACATTAAAGGAAAACGTGGTGAAAAGATTTACGCTCCTGCTGATGGGATTGTGACTCGTGCTTGTAGAAATGGTGGTTTTGGGAACTATGTAGAAATCAATCATAGTCATGGCTATAGTACCGCTTATGGACATCTACAGAATTATGTTGTTACTAAGGGAGATCGAGTAACCAGAGGGCAGCTTATTGGGCAAATCGGAAGTACTGGACGTTCTACAGGCCCGCATCTTCATTATGAGATTCGTCATAATAGAAAGCCGATTAATCCGACAAAGTATCTTCAGGTAGCAAAGCTTCTTAAAAAAGCTGCAAAGGCAAAGAAAAAATAATGGCAATGTTTAGTAATAAGAAAGGTGGGATGCAGAAAGAGATGCAAAAGGTAGAGAGTGAGGCAATTTCTTCTATCATTGATAAAAACATGAATATAACTGGAGAAATTGTTTTTTCTGGTAAGACCCGCATTGATGGGGTAATTCATGGAAATGTCAATGGTGAACATCTCATCCTCAGTGAATCTGGAAAGATTTCTGGAGATGTTAACGTTACATCGCTGAGTTGTTTTGGTTGCCTCGAAGGTAATGTAAAAGCAAACATTGTCATGGCCCAAAAAAGTAGTTCTATTCATGGTCGGATAGAGGCCGGGAGTTTGACAGTCGAGCCAGGAGCTATTCTTGATGGTGAGATAAAGGCTGCGACGAAAGAATTGCTCGGTGAAATTGGGAAAAAGGGTACAGTGCCGGCAACTGATTCGCAACGGAAGCCCGAAAAAACGAAGACGTAACGTGGTATGTTTTTCGGTATATGGTGTTTTCTAGACCTCATATTGTCAACCGTTTTAGATGTCCTCATTGTGGGAACGATAGAGACTTTCTAGAGATTACTGACGATATTGTCACTACGGTTCACTACGTCCAGAATCAGGATGGCAGCTTTACCATTGAAGAGAAAAGTTCCCAGTCCATGGGAATTTGCAGGCTTTTTTGTGGGAGTTGTGACCATGACCTGACTCTTTATCGGCAACGGCTTTGTGAGATGTGTTTCTAAAAGGAATGTATTGTTCTTATGGTTGTATCTTAAAGACCCTGTTGCACAGGACGATCTTGCAAGGAGTTTTCTTCAAGTTTTTTATTGTTTTACTTGCAATAAAAAAAGAGGACACCACAATGTGATGTCCCTCTTTAAATAACAGATCCGGCGTTTATGAATTAGACGCAACCTGTCGGCTTGGGCAGCCCAGCCATCTTGCATGCTCCCTTGCCTGGTCCTGAGGGGAACAGCTCATAGATCCGCTTCAGTGGATAACCGGTGGTTTTGGAGAGAATACGTACCATCGGAGCAATACCGTTTTTCTTGTAGTACTCTTGAAGAGCGTCGATAACTTTCTGATGTTCATCGGTCAGCTCTGAGATACCTTCAGAAGCCTTGACATAATCGACCCACTCATCATTCCATTCATCCATACCTTTGAGCAGGAAACCATCCTCATCTACAGTAAAGCTTTTGCCATTATGTTCGATTGTTGGCATTTCAATCCTCCTTGAAATATTACGTTGTGGTTTATACCGTTTCTGGACTCTGCTGAGAACCACTATGGGTTAATACTATAGGGTGAAAAGTTTGTCAAGTGATGGAAAAGCCATTTATGCGTAACCATAAAGTGTTTCTTAACACCTTGGTATTTCAAATGTTTTTCTCTCAAGTATACGTCATGTTTTGTGACGTCACTAAAAAAACTTTCCTTGCTGGCGGCGGACCATTAAAAAAAGTGGAAATACTCTTTTTTTATCTTTGGGCCACCGCAGACTACCGGGAGATAATACACTTTTTTTTGTATATGTCTATATTTTTTGCAGCCTTGTCCGATTTTGATCGAATAACTTTGTGTTATAAAAGGTTTCCTGGATCGTGTTTTTTTGTGTTACTCTCTATGTTCATGCTTTTTTCTATAGACAACAAGATCGGCAATGGTTACCACAGGGAAACCATGTATGGCTGCAAAACGAATGACCTCCGGCATTCTTGCCATGGTTCCATCATCATTGGTTAATTCGCATAAGACACCTGAAGGTTGCAGATGTGCAAGGCGCATCAGATCAATGGTTGCCTCGGTATGTCCTCTTCTTTCGAGAACTCCGCCAGATTTTGCTCGCAGCGGGAAAACGTGGCCTGGACTGCTGATGGTTGCAGGCCCAGCGTTCTCTTTGGTTGCTGCTTTGATTGTGCAAACACGGTCTGCGGCAGAAACACCCGTGGTGACCCCATTTCGCGCTTCAATGGATACCGTAAAAGCTGTTTGGTATTTGCTGGTGTTTTCTGTGACCATCATCGGTAGGCCAAGGGCCTTGACTTTTTCTTCTGTGAGACATAGGCAGACAATACCGCTACATGCTCGAATGAGCAGGGCCATTTGCTCTACGGAAAGAAATTGACTGGAAAAAATGAGGTCGCCTTCGTTTTCTCGATCTTCATCATCGGTAACCAAAACACCATTGCCGTGTTGCAAAGAGAAAAGGGCGCGTTGCACACGTTGTGCGGGAGTACCAAAACTGGAAAGCAAATTCTGACTCATGAGATAGCTCCTTGATAGTTGATATTTTCATGAATCAGGGCGTCGAAGGGGCTGTTTTATTACAGCATACAGCGATAAGGCAAACGAGAATTTTGCCTTGACTGTTTCTCTTCCATCCGGACTGTAACCGTCGGCTTTGGATTTTCACCAAATCTGCTGACCTTCAATAATTTGTATTGAAGCGCTCGCGGGCTCCTCGAAAATTCGAGATACCGCCGGTGAGGAATTTCACCTCGCCCTGAGAAATATACAGGTGGAGATTGTATCGTTTGAGAGCGTTTTGTCAAACAAATGAATATCTTTTTTGGGGATCGAAGGTTTTTTTTTGCTGTTGGCAGCTCTGTTTCGGTTCTTCTCAGGTTTTTTCTTGCAGAGAACACACGGAAAGAGTAAACCAATTCCTCGAAAAAATCTGGAGACTCTGTGGCTCGTGATCATGGTATGTACGAATCCACGGGTTCTTTTCTATTTACAATCCAACATACGTGTACCCATGCTTCAAATCCTTCGTAACAAAGCACAATCTACCTTTATCCAGGCCATTGTTGTTGTTATTGCTCTCGTTTTTATTTTTTGGGGAGTTGGCACCAATTTAATGAACAACCGTGAAGCGGCTCTTATTGTTAATGGTGTTGAAATATCATTTCAAGAGTTTCAACAGGCCTATGATCGAGCCTATGAAAGGATGGCCAGCCAGTTTGGTGGGACTATTCCTAAAGGTCTTGCGGAAAATTTGGGAATAAAACAGCAGGTTATCAATCAGCTTATTCAGACCGAGCTGCTTCGACAGGGGGCTGCAGCAATGGGCGTTGCTGTAAGCAGAGAGGAGATCAGAGAGGCTGTGGACGCGATGCCGCAATTCAAGGAGAATGGTGTTTTTTCGATGGAAAAATATACGTCTCTTCTTGCTGCAAATCGGCTTACTGCGACAAAGTTTGAAGCCAATATGGCTTCTGATATGCTGACGGAAAAGACCATTGGTGCCATTGGTGATTTTGTCACGAGTGCTGCAGCCTTTGAGGTCGAGGAGCTTTATCGACAGGACAATAAAAAAGTTGCAGTGCGTTTTGTTTCGGTTGTTCCAGAAGCGTTTAGCGATGCGGTGCAGGTCGAAGAAGCGACTCTCAAGGAATGGTATACGGAAAATGGTGCTCGCTATCGCACGGAACCCGAGATACAGCTTGATTATATCGCCTTTCCGTTTGATACAGTTGGAGCCAAAATTGCTATCGATGAAACAGCAGCAAAGGAATATTATACTGCTAATATCAAACAATATTCCACTCCGGAAAAGCGTCGTGCCCGCCATATCCTGGTTCGGTCAACGGAGAGTGATTCCAAAGAGGTACAGGCCGAAAAAGAACAACAGGCCAAAGAGATTCTGGCTCTTGCCAAAAATACCGATGATTTTGCGAAACTGGCTCAAGAGCGTTCTGAAGGGCCGAGTGCTGAGAGTGGTGGAGATCTGGGCTTTTTTGATAAAAATCGGATGGTTCCAGAATTTGGCACAGCAGTTTTCGATATGCAGCCCGGCGAAATCAGCGAGGTTGTGAAAACTGTTTTTGGCTATCACATAATAAAACTCGAAGAAATTCAGCCTGCATCAACGAAATCTTTTGATGAGGTAAAGGATTCTATCATTCATACCTTACAGCAAAAAGAGGCGAAACCTCTTGCGAAACAGCTGGCCACCACCGCCTATGAACAAATTATCGGGGCAGGAAGCATCGCAGCCTATGGTAAGGCCAACAAAGAACAACCAATCGAAAGCACTGCATTCTTTCCCCGATCTGCTCCACCAGTGCCTTTTGCCGGTGATACTACGCTTGTTGATAAAGCCTTTACGTTAAAAGCTGGAGAGTTGAGTTCTATTATCGCAACCAGCAACGGATATTTTATTCTTTTTGCGAAACAGCTTAAGGAACCTGAGACTCCGCCTCTCGCTGATGTTATAGATCAGGCGACCAAGGATTTTATTCATGCGAAAGCTGTTGAGAAGGCCAAAGAAACTGCGGATGGCATATTGCAAAAGATAACCGCAGGTGAATCTTTTGCTGATCTTGGCAAAGAGATGGGGCTTTCTCTTGAGAATTCAGGTCTTTTAGAACGGAATAAACCCAACGACTCTGTCTTTCCACAAGAACTGGTTGCCCAGGTTTTCGCTTTGTCGAAAGCAGCATCGTGCCCTAAGGAGGTTGGTGTTGTTGAAGAAACGTATTATGTCTATGAGTTTGCCGGGCAAGAGATTCCAGAAATAACAGATGAAACCGATCTGTCCCGGTACCAGCAGATGTTGACTAATAACAAAAAACAAGAACTTCTTAATGCCTTTGTCGCCAATCTGCAAAAGAAGGCAAAAATAACACAGCACAGAAGTCTGTAGGTTTGCGCTCTTGTTGCTTTGCTTAAAGTCCTGGCAGGGGAGCTTCCTTGCCAGGACTTTTTTGTTCTCTTACTGTGGCGACAATGCTATAATGACTCCCCTCTTTTTTGAAAAATATTTCAGGGTGAGTTGCTCCCTGACAGTAACTGAAACAATGTGATATGCCGAAAGACAGCTCTCTTGCAGCCAAATATCAGGAACTCAGCCTGTTTGAAAAATCTCTTCTGCAACTGCTCTCTATTTTTTATGAGCCGGTACATGCCAGCCTTGTTGTTAACTGCCTGCGCAGACTTCAATTTAAAAATCCTCGAGGTAATCGACCAACGGCAATAACCATCAATCATTATTTCAATAAATTTGAAAAAATTGGCCTGCTCAATCAAGAGAGACAATGTGCTGCAGAAATTGTTGAAGTTCTGAGTAAATATGCCGTGGCCGAAGGTTCGTTTGCACGCTATGCCAGTGCGGTGCGTCAAGAGGCACCCTTATCTTATTATCATGGCAAATGGTCTACCCGGTGTTGGCGGGCCATCAGAGAATTGCGCATTGGTATTTATACTGAGGACTTTGAGCTCATAGATAGTGCCACTGCATTCGTTGAGAGCCAATGTAAAAAAATCAATACCGCATTGCCAATAATGATGCAGGTTTGCGCCAGACCCTTTGATGAAGAGTGGCTTGACAGTCTCCCAGCTTCATTTCGGTTTTATCTGTTGAATAACGTTCTCGAATATTGTCGAAATGCGCTTGTTGCCTCTCCAGAGGTTGTTGCTTATCTTGAGAGGCAATGCTCCTCGCCACAGATCTCAAACGATGAAAACCTGCCTTTTCACAGGCTTCTTTTTACACAGCTCCTGATAGAAGGGGAGTTGGACAAGGCAAAGCAGCTTGTTAACCAGTTTCAGGAATCATTCCAGGGGACAGGTGCCCTTGGTACGATCTTTTTTCTGGAAAATGATCAACTTCAGGCTGCTCAAACATACCAGGAAGATCTTGATTTTTTACGAGAACTCAGTGGCACGGACAAGGTTGCTTTTTTTGGCCCGACAGGACTATTTTATATCCTGTTTATGCTCAAAGAATATGGAGAATCGGGTTATGTTACGATCGCAGAACGCATCGCTACTGCCTGTACACTTTTTGAATCTGCTCCGGAAAATGCTTCCTATCAACGTTTGGCCACAGTACTTGATAACATAAACGGGTCAGGCCACATCACTGATTTTGTCGCTCCCACCGCCGCAGGACTGGAATTGCTTTTTGCTGCCCTCTGTCAGTATTGGTTACACAACACTCTAGATCCTGAGCTCCAGAGCCAAATCAACGAGTCTTTTGTAAAGGCGCAAGAGAATAACTATCTTTTGTTGGCCGCTTTTTTTGCGGAAATACTTGGTAGAGTACAGCATGAATATTTTGAAACAGTTTCTTTACAAGATGCTGAACCTCGTTTTCCGAAACTTCTGCCTTTGTTGCAGCCGAAGGAACCCTGGCGAAGAAGTCTTGAGGCGTTAATTCATGCCACAAGGCTTGAAAAAAATGGAGAAGAACCCAATACGACCAGGCTGATCTGGCTGATGAACCTGAAAAAAGATCCTGTTCTTGTTACCCCCAAAGAACAAAAACGGCGCAATGACGGCAACTGGTCGAAAGGTCGTTCCATTGCCCTTGCCAGGTTGTATGAAAATAAGAGATTACCTTTTTTAACTGCTCAAGATCGTAAGATATGTAACGCCATCAAGAAGATTACCAGTAATACTTTCCAGGGAGGACAGTACCAACTTGAAATGGAAAGGGCTCTTGTTGCTATGGTGGGGCATCCTCTTCTTTTTTTAGCGAATTCCCCGGAGACTCCGGTTGAATTGAGTCTGGGAGAACCAGAGCTCCTGGTTGAAGAACGTGGCGATACCCTCCATATTCGGTTTGCCCAACCGCTTTCGCCACAAAATATTACCATCCACAAAGAAACGCCAAACCGGATCAAACTCATTCGCATTGATGAGAATCATCGTCGTATTGCTCAAATTACCGGGCCAGAGGGTCTTACTGTGCCTAAAGAGGCCAGTGAGCAGGTTTTGACTGCGATCGGCAATATCTCTTCGTTTATGACGGTGCATTCGGCTATTGCCTCAGATCATAGCGGTGTCGGTGATATCGAATTTGTGGACGCTGATTCCACAATTTATATGCATCTTTCTCCTTATTCTACTGGGTTTCGGTTGGAAATGTTTGTGAAACCGTTTCGCGAAGGCGGCCATTACTTAAAACCCGGTCAGGGTGTTGAAAATATCATGGCAGAGGTCAATGGGCGGCGCCTGCGAACCCGTCGAGATCTTGCTCTTGAAGAAAAAAAGGCCAGGGATATTGAAGAGCTCTGCCCGATTTTTGATCTTGCTATGGATCTGGAACAGGAAAAAGAGCGGGAATGGCATCTTCAGGACCCGGATGACTGTCTCCAGGCCTTACTTGAGTTACAGGCCATCCGAGACAAGGTTGTTATCGAATGGCCTGAGGGGGAAAAACTGCGTATCAGCCATCAGGCGTCGCTGGAAAATCTCAATCTGAAGATCCGTACCAACCGCCATAACTGGTTTGCTCTCAGTGGTCAGCTTGAGCTTGAC
>PDWI01010225.1_pt1 | contig 10547 bp, 11 predicted proteins | sample 1430891 | NCBI WGS metagenome assembly PDWI01 (sample SAMN01162508, study PRJNA174530) | Oral metagenome, whole genome shotgun sequencing project. | biome: Marine environment; feature: Marine mammal; material: Swab sample of the gingival sulcus; isolation source: swab sample of gingival sulcus... | reverse complement strand
TAGTAACATTTTACAGGTTTTATTCCGGCCTAAGCATCAAAAAACAAAATTTTATATTTTATACCAAATCTAATATATAATGCTATGTTGGATTTGGGTGTGAATTTTCACTTATACAAGGCAAAAAACGCAGACATAGCCTTAGCTATGGCAAGTATTTTTAACGTAGTAGAAGTGAAAATTTATCCAATTATATGTAGCATTATATATTAGATTTGGTATTACCTCACCTGTAAACACTAAAAATGGCCGTCCCGGCCATTCCTAAGAAGGCTTTGTAGATGTTTTTATGAATATCCATCCTGTAATATTTTAATATCGATTGATAGAATTGCTCCTATTTTAACCACAAAAAAACTACAACCGCACTACTATTCCTCTTGCTTTTAGACTTTGTTTTAAGGTTAAAATATCAACTTCCTTAAAATGAAAGATACTGGCGGCCAGAGCAGCATCTGCTTTTCCTTCTTTAAAAGCATCCACAAAATGTTGTTCATTACCTGCTCCGCCCGAAGCAATTACAGGTATATTTACCAATCGGGATAATTTTTCAAGGGCTTCATTGGCAAAACCATTTTTAGTGCCGTCGTGATTCATGGAAGTAAAAAGAATTTCTCCGGCTCCGCGATCCGCCACTTCCCTAGCCCATTTGAACAAATCTATCTCTGTAGGCACTTTTCCTCCAACAAGGTGCACTTTCCATTCTTCACCTATCTTTTTTGCATCTATAGCCACTACAATGCACTGGTCGCCAAACTTAGAGGCCAATGTATTAATCAAATCAGGATTTTTTACCGCTGCAGAATTTATTGAAACTTTGTCTGCTCCGTTTTTTAAAAGCAAGCTCACATCTTTTACTGATTTTATGCCACCGCCTACTGTAAACGGAATATTTATTTTTGCGGCAATTTTTTTAACCAATTCCGCCAGGGTTTTTCGTTTTTCTTCGGTAGCGGAAATGTCTAAAAACACCAACTCATCAGCACCATTATTGGCATAATAACAAGCCAAATCTACGGGGTCTCCGGCATCCTTTAAATTGACAAAATTAATCCCTTTTACGGTTCGGCCGTCTTTGATGTCTAAACAGGGTATTATTCTTTTTGTCAACATTCTTAATGATAATCAATTTAGGAAATGAGCCAATTCTTTAAGTGGTATTTTATTCTCATAAATAGCCTTACCAACAATAACCCCTTCACAACCCAAAGCAATAAGCCTATTCAGTTGATTGGCATGAGAAATACCTCCGCTTGCTACAAGGTTAATTTGAGGAAATGCACTCAAAATTCTTTCATATAAATCAAATGTCGGCCCTTGTAACATTCCATCCTTACTTACATCTGTACAAATGACATATTGAATGCCTTTCCGGACATATTCTTTAATAAACGGCAACAATTCATACTTTGATGACTCTGTCCAACCGCCAATAGCAATTTTTTCATCTTTTACATCGGCTCCTAAAATTATTTTCTCATTGCCATATTTTTCAATCCAAGTTGTAAATAAATCAGGATTTTTTACCGCTATGCTTCCGCCGGTAATCTGAGCCGCACCGCATTCAAAAACAATTTCTATGTCTTTATCAGATCTTATGCCACCACCAAAATCAATTTTTAAATTGGTTTTAGTTGCCAGATTTTCCAAAATTTTGTAATTTACAATGTGTTGTGATTTAGCTCCGTCCAAATCTACCAAATGAAGGTGTTTGATACCCACATCTTCAAATTGTTTTGCTACCTCCAACGGATTTTCATTATATACTTTCTTTGTACTGTAATCTCCTTTTTCCAAGCGTACGCATTTACCGCCTATAATATCTATTGCAGGAATTATTCTCATTTTTGGACTGTTATATTAGAAATTTATTTAAACTTTTGGATTTTTTACACGAACTCATCTTGATTCTCTCTACACTTCCTAAAAAAAGATTCAAAATGACAATATATTAAAAATGCCCTCTATAAGCTTAGAGTGACTGACTGAAAAAAGAAACCTGTATCAATAACTAATTTTACCTTGGTATTTCTACCGATTGGATAATCATATCAATCACTTTATCAGGTGTCATGCCTTCCATTTCTCTCTCAGGCGTAAGAATAATTCTGTGCCGCAGCACCGGAAAAAAACTTTTTTTAACATCTTCTGGGATAACGAAATCCCTGCCGTTAATAGCGGCAAAGCCTTTGGCTGCCATCAGTACTGCTATACTGGCTCTGGGAGAACCGCCCAAATACAAATGGGGATGGCTCCTTGTCTTGTCAATAACCTCAGCGATGTATTTTATAATCTTTTCTTCGACTAAAATATCAAATAATCTATTCTTATACTCCTTCAGTTTAGCCTCGGAAAGCACTTCTTTTATTAGCATTTGTGGCAATTTTCCTTTTCTGCTGTTATGGGTTTCCAGAATTTTAATTTCTTCTTCCACATTAGGGTAACCCACGTTAATTTTAAACAAAAACCGGTCTAATTGAGCCTCGGGCAAAGCATAAGTCCCCTCTTGTTCTATAGGGTTTTGCGTAGCCAGAACCATAAAAGGTGGTTTCATGTCATATTTTATGCCGTCTATGGTAATTTGCCGTTCGGCCATCACTTCAAATAAGGCTGCTTGTGTTTTTGCCGGAGCCCGATTTATTTCGTCAATTAAAACCAAATTAGAAAAAACAGGGCCTTTTTTAAACTCAAAATCAGAGGTTTTCATGTTTAAGACTGATGTTCCCAACACATCTGAGGGCATCAGGTCCGGAGTAAACTGTATTCGGTTAAAACCGGTATGAATAGTTTTTGCCAAAAGTTTTGCCGTTATGGTTTTGGCTACGCCGGGTACGCCTTCAATCAACACATGGCCATCTGCCAATAAAGACACTATAAGTAATTCTATAAAATCATCCTGCCCTATAATGACTTGATGTAACTGTTCTTTTACCGCAGCTACAGAGGCTTTTAAATCGCTTAAGTCTATTCTACTGTTAAATTCAAGGTTTTCTGCTCCTGCTGCTTCGAGAGGGGTTTGGTTCTCGTCCATATTAACTATAAATTTTGTTTAAAATCTTCTATTTTTTTATTCAAAGTTACCAATTCATCCTTACTAATGGTGTTTGCTTGTTGAATCTTTTTAATATATTCAAATAAGGATTTTACTGTTGCTTCATCTTTGCCGCTCTTTAAAGCTACAAAAGTATAAAACTGATTATTAATAGTTACCGTAGGCACATGCAATTTAGTCCTTATAAATTCTAAAAAATGTGTAATGCGATGTTCGGCTATATTTTTATGTTCGGATTTTTCATAATACATATTTGCAATGGTTTGGGTAAATGCCAAAGTCTGATTTTTTAAAGGCGTAATTACCGCAATGTACCGTTGTTTTCGTTTTCCACCAAAAATTATGTATAACAAAATTGCAATCAGGGCTACATAATACGCATATTTTAAATTTTTAGTTTTTAAAATATACATCATGGGCGATACTATTTCTCTTGTTTTGCCGGTTTTATACCAAGCATCCCATAAAACAGGCTTTTCGGCATCTAAATAAGACAAAACTGCTGCGGTATAATTCCGATTGTTATCTTTTAAAATATTGTAATTGGTAAAGGCCTCGGGAAAGGTATGAAAGTAAAAATGCCCCTTGCCAAAGGACTGTTTTATAAAATTATAGCCTTCTGCAGACCGGGTACCACTTGTATTCAGATAACCTGATTTACCTAGCATTACCGTGTTTAACGTATCAATTTTATAAAAAACAGTATTTTGAAAATAACGGTCAAAAGAAAATTCTGTTGTCGTTAAATTTTTGTTTAACAATTTAAAAAAAGGTTCCTGCTCTATATTATCACCATAGATAATCTGAGTTTTTACACCCAAGGTATCTATATGGCATCCCTGAGTAGAAATAAAAACATCATTGCCACGGGCTACAAATTCCAACAATTTATTAAATTCATCACGATCAAAGTTAACTTCGCCATTTACAAAAAAATACGTGCCGCTTGCCATACTATCTTGTAAATATTCATAGGGCGGCCTTTTTATATCAGTTACCTCCTGGCCACCTAAAAGTTCAGAGAGTTCTGTCCGTAAAATATAGGTGCCATAAGGTATTTTATGCTTAGCGGCATAGGTAGGAAACCAGTTGAGCGGTTGTTTTTTGGTCATTTCCGCCACTACTATCAGAGCAAATATGGCCAGAAACAAGCCCAAATATATTTTTGTTTTTTTATCCAAACCTATTTTATTTGATTAAAAGTTTTATCAAATTGCTTTTCTGCTTTGGCATACAATTCATTATCAATAGAAAACTCACCATACCAGATAAAATCGTACAAATACGTGGCTTTAGAAAATTCACTTTTTAGTTTGGCATTAGGTATTTCATTAAGGTAATCTTCATTGGTCTTCTGCCCTTGCCAGTCTATAATTTTCTTTTTACTCAATCTTTGAAGTATTTTTAAATAGTAATACCTGATGGCTAATCGATAATTGTTCTGAGCCAACACCTTTTTTATCAATTCATTTAAGTCTGCTGTTTGTATTAATTTTTCATCTTCGCTAATCGTAATTTCAGTCTTGTTCTTTTTACCATCATTTATATTTTGCATGTTAATTTTTAAGAAAAACTTTACAAACAAAAACAAAATGACAGCCCCAATGATATAGGGCAACAGTCTGGCAATTACGGCCACAATGTCAGACCCGGTTTCATTGCCAAAAATCCATTTAAAAAACTTAGCCAGTTGCCTCAGTACCCAGTCCCATAGCTCTTCATACCAAGTAGGCTCACGGGTAACAATACGGTAATTAAAAGCGTTGTTATTTTTATATTTTTCAATATTTAGCTCATTAAATGAACGTTTGTTTATTGTGCTCTGATCTTCTTTTATTGATAAAGAATCGGTTTGGGCCAATAGCGATATTGAACAAAATATGAAGAGGATAAAAAGATAAGATTTTAAAAACTTATTGTCCAATATTCTCAATTTTTTCATAAGTGCCGGTTTGATGTTTTTGTTCATTCAGGTCAAAATAAACAAAGGAAATGGCAATAATAGAAACGCTATAAAGCACAAACTGGAAAGCATAAGACAACACGTTTAAAATAAGGTAAACAGGGTCTTCAAACAAACCTCCTATGGCTGTGGGGTCTTCATTAGACAAAGACAAACCCATTTTTACAAACATATAAATAAGTGCCGGCAAAGAAAATGCCTGGCCTAAAATAGCAATAAGTAAATATACCGTAATAAGCACTCCAAATGTAGGCCACCAGACTCCTTTAACAAGGTTAAAACTATTAGATAAGGCATCGCCAACACCATAATCTTTAAAAATCATCAGCGGAGCTGCCATTGAAAATACTACGCCAATGTAAATACCGGGAATGAGACATAAATACATACCTATAACGGTAGTAAAACCCACAATAAAACTCAAAATTAAAAACTTCCAAATTTTCTTTAAAACATTGCTTTTTACTTCCTTAAACGATACATCCCCTTTATTATCTACATAAGATTTAATGTAATAAAAAGAAGTAATCATCAATAGCGAATACAACACGATAATAGCCAAAACAAAGAAAAAAGCCACTCCAAAAAAGGAAGCCAAAAACCCTCCCGAAAGATCTCTTGCACTATCATTAAACAAATCAGAAGCGGTAATAAAATACATTACCACAGCCACTAATGCCAATAATAAAAATGGCCCGGTAATTTTGACTACCGAAATAAAATAATTCTTATACTGCTGCCTGATGAACTTAAAAGTATCAGAGATAATTTCGCCAAGGGCACGTTCTTTTTTAAATTCTATAAAATTGGTTGGGTTCATGATTGTTTATTTAATTTTATGGGATAGTAAACGTAATAGAATAACATAGCAAATAACGATGCCACTATAATAAAAATTGCCAAGCCATCCGGCATTTCGGTATGGCGGGTAACAAAACCTTCCAAAAATCCTGCAACTATAAAAAACGGTATCGTACTCAGAAGAATTTTTAAACCGTCTTTAGCACTTCGTTTAAAAGACTCTAATCGAGAATAGGTGCCGGGGAACAACAGCCCGTTACCCAGAACTAATCCGGCACAACCGGACACGATTATAGCTGATATTTCTATAGTACCGTGTATCCAAATGGTTCGGGAAGACTCCCACAGAAAACCTTTGTCATAAAAGAAATAAAGAAAAGAACCCAACATAATACCATTTTGCATCATTACATATAAGGTACCCACAGACAATAAAATACCAAAGACAAAAGCCGTAATGGCAACTCTTATGTTATTGATGGTAATTCCTATTGCCATAAAACCCTGGCCTTCTTGTTTATAGACAGCCATAGGGTCACCTTTTTCTATATTTTCCAAGGTCATATTCACATAAGCATCTCCCAGAATATAACGCATAAAATCACCCTCATTGGATGCAGAAAACATTCCTACTACCGAAAAAAAAGCAAAGACTAAAAACGAAATAAGCAACTGCCTTTGATATTTGTAAAATAATAGCGGAAACTCTGTTTTAAAAAAAGATACCAACCTGTTTTTAGACTCTTTTTTTGTTTTGTAAATCTTTTGATGGGCTTTAGATGCTATGCTATTTAAATAAACTACGGTATTGCTGGTTGGGTAAAAAGTTTTGGCATAGCTTAAATCATCTGTAATTTCCACGTACAACTCAGACAACCTATCAGGGTCTAAATTCTTTTTATTGGACAAGACATCTTCAAATAATTGCCACCTATCTTTATTTTTTTTTACAAAAGCTACCTCACGCATTTTTTTTATATTCGCCTCCTGTTTAATATAGGACATTTTATTCAATGACAAAGAAAGTATAAATATGGATAATTTTCAAATAGAAACGGCACAGAATGTAGTCATTAACCAAAATGTTGCGGCAGTTTCTACCAGAATAGGGGCTTTTTTATTAGACTTACTTATAATGGTAATCTACTTTATTGGTATAAACTTTATTTTTTCGGCAATTGACCTCAACTATGACATGGAAAATTGGTTTATCATAACCATGGTAGGTTTACCCTTATTTTTTTACCATTTGGCATTTGAGGTTTTAAACAATGGGCAATCGCCGGGAAAAATGCTAACCAATATAAGAGTAGTAAAAGTAGATGGTTCTAAACCCACTCTAAGCAGCTATATTCTAAGATGGATGCTAAGGGCTATAGATATATCAATTGCAACAGGTTCTATTGGACTCTTAACCATTCTATTAAACGGAAAAGGCCAGCGATTGGGCGACCTTGCCGCCGGCACCACAGTAATTACAGAGAGGAAACGAATTTTTAGAAAAGATTTATTATTTACAGATTTACCGGAAGATTACAAACCTACCTATGGGCAAGTTACTTTACTTTCTGACCACGATATTCAAACCATAAAATCTTTATACTTAACGGCTAAAGCCAAAAGAAACCACGGCACCATAATAAAACTGCACAATAAAATAATTGAAATTACCAATATTAAAACTGATCTAGACCCAATAGATTTTGTAGATTTGGTAATTAAAGATTACAACTACTATACACAGGGAAATCAATAGCGATATTCCGTACCGCAACTACAAAAAAATAAGATGGATTAAACAGATGACATGCTGTTTAAATATTCAAAGTGCCCCCCTTATTCCATCAGTTGGTGAGTTTGAAGGATAAAAATAATTCTTTAGGATATTGATTCTTTTAAGCCACTGATTTTATCGAGTTTTTAGCCAATAGTGTAATACCAAATCTAATATATAATGCTACATATAATTAGATAAATTTGTTCATTTTTTTATTGATAAAAAAACGAACCAAAGAAATCTAGGCTTACTAAAAAGTGAAATTTGTCTTACACCCCAAGGGATTGGGAGGAGAGTTTTTAGATTAAACCCGAGAACAAATAACTACTTTGCACTTTCTTTGAGCATAGGCACAAATCTGAACTCACCAAATTCGTGTTTTTCAAATTCTTTGTCAGCTTTTCTGATAAATAGCGTCATAGTTTGTACTGTATCACCTACGGGTATAACCATTCTACCACCTACTTTTAGCTGGCTCAATAGCGGCTTTGGCACAAATGGAGCCCCCGCGGTTACAATTATCTTATCAAAAGGGGCGTATTCCGGCCAGCCCTTGTACCCATCGCCAAATTTTAGTTTTTTGGGTACATACCCCACTTTTGGCAAGAATTTCCGGGCTTTTTCATAGAGCTCTTTCTGCCTTTCTATACTGTATAATTCAACTTTAAGAGCAATAAGCACAGCCGCCTGATAACCGGAGCCGGTTCCTATTTCCAATATTTTGTCACCCGCTTCTACTTGTAGTAATTCTGTTTGAAAAGCAACCGTATAAGGTTGGGAAATGGTTTGGTCTGATCCAATGGGAAACGCCTTGTCCTGATAGGCAAAATCTATAAATCCTGAATCCATAAATAAGTGCCGGGGTACATTTGCAATGGCCTCCAGCACATTTTTATCTTGAATTCCTTTTGATTTTACTGTTTTAACGAGTTGATTTCTAAGGCCTTTATGTTTGAGCAAATCTTGTAACATAGACGGGCTAAAATAAAGAAATTTTGATTGATTTTATTACCTTTGTAAAAATAATTTTCTATGTTAAAAATTGGCGTACTGGGTGCCGGACATCTGGGAAAAATTCATCTAAAATTGTTACAAGCATCAGAGAAATACAACCTCATAGGGTTTTATGATGCCAATCCGGATAATGCCCAAAAAGTGAATAAAGAATATGGCTATCACAATTTTAAAACTGTTTCTGAACTTATAGATGCCGTAGATATAGTAGATATTGTAACCCCTACCCTTTCTCATTTTGACTGTGCTAAAGAAGCCATAAAAAAAGGCAAACATATATTTGTAGAAAAGCCCATTGCCAATACCGTTATGGAAGCTGAAAGCATCAGAACATTAGTTAGCCAACATCATGTATTAGGGCAAGTGGGGCATGTAGAACGGTTTAATCCGGCATTTCTGGCAGCCAAAGGCCACATAGGCAAACCCATGTTTATAGAAGCCCACCGCTTGGCACAATTTAATCCGCGTGGTACAGATGTTCCTGTGGTATTAGACCTTATGATTCATGATATTGACATTGTCTTAAGCGTGGTGCAATCTGAGGTAAGAGAAATACGTTCCAGTGGTGTGGCTGTTATCAGTGACACCCCGGACATCGCCAATGCAAGAATTGAATTTGAAAATGGCTGTATTGCCAATTTAACCGCCAGTAGAATTTCCCTTAAGAATATGCGAAAAGCCCGTTTTTTCCAGCGTGATGCATATATTTCGGTTGATTTTTTCAAAAAAAAGAGCGAAATTGTAAAAATGAAAGACGCCCCACAAGAACCGGATGAGTTTGCTATGGTTTTACAAAATGCCGAGGGCGTTAAAAAGCAAATTTACTTTGAAAATCCAAAAATAATTGAAAATAACGCTATACTGGATGAACTGGAGTCTTTTGCTGATGCCATAATTAACAACACCAAACCTGAAGTTACCTTGGCACAAGGTACTCGGGCACTAAGAGTGGCCCATCAAATAATTGAAAATTTTTAGCAATAAAAAGGCCATATTATGAAAACTAAGGCTACTACAGGGCACAACCCAAAAGGACAACTCCCTAAACGGTTAAAGTTTATATGATGTAACCCATAGCCTACACCATTACAAATATCTGGATAAGGCCTTTAGCATTTCAAGTCCGTTATGAAATTATGTATTTGACTCCATGCCTCCAAAAAGTTTAAAAAAATAAAAAATCCTAAAATATGAATAGAATAACTGTAATAGGAGCCGGTACCATGGGCAACGGCATTGCCCATACTTTTGCCCGGTTTGGCCATAAAGTAACCCTGATAGATGTTTCTAAAGATGCCTTGGAACGCGGCATAAAAACTATAGAAAGCAATCTGAACAGGATGCTCAGCAAAGAAAAAATTACCGAGCAACAAAAGTTTGATACCCTATCCAATATTAAACCCTTTACAGTTTTAGAAGATGGTGTTAAAGGTAGTGATTTGGTGATAGAGGCTGCTACGGAAAAAACCGAACTGAAACTACAAATTTTTAAACATTTAGACGAATTGTGCGATAATGATACCATTCTGGCTACCAACACCTCATCTATTTCCATTACCAAAATTGCCGCTGCTACCCACAGGCCGGAGAAAGTAATTGGAATGCACTTTATGAATCCTGTTCCCATTATGAAATTAGTAGAAGTTATACGGGGTTATTCAACCAGTGATGCAGTAACCGGCAAAATTATGGAACTTTCTAAAAAATTAGGCAAGGTACCGGTAGAAGTCAATGATTACCCCGGATTTGTAGCCAATAGAATTTTAATGCCCATGCTCAATGAAGCCATATACAGCCTCTACGAAGGCGTGGCCGGAGTTAAAGAAATAGACACCGTGATGAAACTGGGCATGGCTCATCCTATGGGGCCTTTGCAACTGGCCGATTTTATAGGACTAGACGTGTGCCTGTCTATTTTAAAAGTACTTTACAACGGTTTT
>PDWI01010224.1_pt1 | contig 10547 bp, 9 predicted proteins | sample 1430891 | NCBI WGS metagenome assembly PDWI01 (sample SAMN01162508, study PRJNA174530) | Oral metagenome, whole genome shotgun sequencing project. | biome: Marine environment; feature: Marine mammal; material: Swab sample of the gingival sulcus; isolation source: swab sample of gingival sulcus... | reverse complement strand
TGCCGATATGGATATGATGATCGGTGCAACTTACGACAACATTATGATGGTTGAGGGTGAGATGCAAGAGGTTCAAGAGAGCGAAATGCTTGAGGCAATCAAATTTGCTCACGAAGCAATTAAGGTACAATGTCAAGCACAGCTTGAACTAAGTGAAGCTGTAGGCAAACTTGAAAAGCGTGCATACTGCCACGAAGAAAACGATGAAGCTCTTCGTGAAGACATTCGCACTAAGTGCTACGACAAGGTTTATGCCGTTGCAACATCAGGCACGGACAAGCACGCTCGTGCGGAAGCTTTCGCAGCTATTGTTGAAGAATATAAGGAAGGTCTTAGCGAAGAAGAACTTGAAGAAAAGGGCGGTATGATCGCTCGCTACTACCACGATGTAGAGAAAGAAGCAATGCGTCGTGCTATCCTTGACGAAGGCAAGCGTCTTGATGGTCGTAAGACTACTGAAATTCGTCCTATTTGGATTGAAACAGACTACGTACCAGGTCCTCACGGATCGGCTGTCTTCACTCGTGGAGAAACGCAATCGCTTACAACAGTTACTTTGGGTACAAAAGACGATGAGAAACTTGTTGATGACGTGCTTAACTATGGTAAGGATCGTTTCCTATTGCACTACAACTTCCCTCCATTCTCTACAGGAGATGCTCGTCCACAACGTGGCGTAGGTCGTCGTGAGATTGGACACGGAAACCTTGCTCTTCGTGCATTGAAGCCAATGATTCCAGCGGATTATCCTTATACAGTACGTGTCGTAAGTGATATTCTTGAATCAAACGGTTCGTCTTCTATGGCGACTGTCTGTGCAGGAACGCTTGCTCTTCGTGATGCAGGGGTAAACATCATTCGTCCTGTTTCAGGTATCGCAATGGGGCTTATCTCTGAAAACAAGGGTCAAAACTACGCTATCCTTTCGGATATCTTAGGTGATGAAGACCACTTGGGAGATATGGACTTCAAGGTAACAGGTACAGAGAAGGGTATCACTGCTACGCAAATGGACATCAAGGTTGATGGCTTGAGCTATGAAATCCTTGAAAACGCTTTGGCACAAGCTAAGGAAGGTCGTATGCACATTCTTGGTAAGATCCTTGAAGCACAACCAGAAGCTCGTGCAGACTTCAAGGAACACACGCCACGTATTGAGACAGTTCGTGTAGCGAAAGAGTTTATCGGTGCGATTATTGGCCCAGGTGGTAAGATTATCCAAGGAATGCAAGAAAAGACTGGAGCTAAGATTTCTATTGAAGAAGTTGATGGCGAAGGCGTTGTAGAGATTGCTGGAAGCAACAGATCTACAATCGACTCTGCTCTTGCGATGATCAAGGGTATCGTAGCAATGCCAGAAGTTGGCGAGGTTTACGAAGCAGAGATTAAGTCAGAACAGGCTTATGGTTACTTCGTTGAGTTCCTACCAGGTAAGGAAGGTCTTTTGCACATCTCTGAGCTTGCTTGGAAGCGTATTGAGAATATCGAAGAGTCTGGCTTTAAGGTTGGCGACAAGCTTCAAGTTAAGCTTCTTGATATTGACCAAAAGACAGGTAAGTTCAAGCTTAGCCACAAGGTTCTTCTTGAGAAGCCTGAAGGCTATGTAGAGCCACAACGTCGTCCACGTCCACAAAGACGATAAGAATATCTAATAAGTAATTATTAGTTTTGTTAATGACCCGAAAGGGACTATGCCAGTTTGGTATAGTCCCTTTTATTTTTAGAAGAAAGTCCTTGATAAATACATAAAAAAACATAACTTTGTAAAGAAGTAATTAGCAATCGAAACAATAATGTTAAACTATAATAAATACCTATTATGAGAAAGTTATTTGCAAGCAAGCTCTTGCTTATTAGTGCTGTATGCCTAAGTTTATTTGGAATGAGTTCTTGTGGTGTCAACCACAAAAGCAGTGATGACAACAAAGTCTATTCTCCTAAAGAAGTTGATGAAGAATCTCACTTTGTCGGTGGAAACGATGAAGCAATGAAGTACCTTACAGACAATATCAATTACCCAAGTGATGCTGCTAAGGAAGGGATTCAAGGTCGAGTAATTGTTAAGTTCCACATTAAGAAAGATGGTAGCCCTACAAAGGTTAAGGTTCTTAGAGGTGTATTTCCTTCTTTGGATGAAGAGGCTGTTCGTGTAATTAAGGAGATGCCTAAGTGGGTGCCTGCGAAAAAAGATGGAAAAGTTGTTCAGCAATATGTTGTTTTCCCTATATCTTTCCGCTTATTTTAGGCAGAAATCAATGGCTATAAGCTCTTGTTCTTATAGCTCTTAAAATCATATTATATATGGCTCGCTATATCTTACAGCGAGCCATATATTTTTAGAAATCTTGGTTCAAAACTTATAAGCTATCAAGTTTATGTGAAGCCTTTAGAAGCCTTCAATATTCTAAGAAAAATCAAGTCTTAATTCGTCAAAATATCACAAATCAGAACACCCGCAGACAGATTTGTGTAACAAGCTATCTATTAGGGAGATAGAAGTCTTTGTTTTAAGGCTAAAAAATGACTGGGAAAACTCATTTGAGTTTTCCCAGTCATTTCTAAAAGTTTTCCCAAAAACTTTTCTGACTTTTCCCAATCACTTTCCGAACTCTTCCAAATACCACAAATCAGAACAGGCAAAGCCTCTCTTTAGAGTTGAATCTTGAGCTTTGCAGGGAAAAGACGTAGAGGGTCGCCCCAAAGACTAAGAGCTGAAAGCATAGCTGATAATTCGGCTTTGACCTTCTTCTTGATGACCACTTTGCCATTCACTCGCACGATGACAGGCTTATGCCAATCAAATTGATCCACATACAAACCTAAATACCCCGTTACACCTTCATTATTCAGCTGAATATCATAGATATTGCCTGATTTCTTAAGGTCTATTTTGAGGCTTCCTTTATTAGGCTTTAGCCCTCTGAAGTCCAAATAATAAACACCTTGGCTATAATTAGTTTCGCCATAATCAGGTGTCATATTGTGATAAGTATAGCTTAGATGCTTGGGGTAAACACGACGTTTAGCCTTCAAGAGGCGAGGGACAATCTTGAAATAATCTACGCCGTGTCCTTTACCTGCTTGGATATTAACCTCGTGGATAAAGTCCTCTGGCGATAGCTTCTGCAGGCTGTCCAAGGCTTTCTGCCATTGCGCAGCTAACTTATTACGTCCAAAACCATTATCAAACTCGCCCACCTCCATATGGAAAGCGACATTACGTAGATTCTCCGCATAATGGAAGGGTTCGGCGGCTGCCATAGGTCCGATACCAGCAAAGTAATCAGGCATAAACATCGCCAAGCGGTGCGAACCGTAACCACCTTCGGAGATACCAAGTAGATAAGTCTTGTATGGATTTATTAGACCGCTAAGGAAAGCTAACTTAATCGCTCGCTGAAAGGTCTCAATCTGAGGGGCAAGATACCAACGCCCAATTCTATCATCTGCCATACGTGGAATGAAGTAATACGACGGCTCGCCTTCGGCATATTTTGAGGCAAGGTAATAAGCCGCCGACCATTCGCTGTCGTTCATCTCGCTGTCCCAAGCAGATTTGGCATAAGGGTTTTTACCTCCTCCGTGTAGGTTAATCAAGAAAGGATATCCCTCGGTAGGCTTGGCTTCCTTAGTCATCAAGCTAATTTTCATCTTCTGTCCTTGAGGAATAGACCAAAGGGTATAGGCTTTCTCATTTACAGACCACGGTTTGGCTATCTGCGAAGCTTCAAGGATTTCTTGATTAACTTTCTGCCAGTCTTGCCAAAGAAGTTCTTGTGTCCAAGCGATCTCTTGGCTTGGTATCTCCAAATTGTAAGGGAGCTTGGGCGTAGCGGAGCTGTCTAAGTTATTGACCTTTAGGAAAATCATCGCCTTTTCCTCGGCAGACTTTCGGAATGCTTCTTGACTCATCTTACAGCCACTAAGCAAGCTTAGAGCCAAAAGTAATAGGGTAGCATATCTTTTCTTCATTGAAGAGCAATCTTTAGTTATTAATGAATACAAAAAATGGGCTAAGCTCCTAATACAATCAATGTATTAAAGGCTTAGCCCATCAGATATTATGTGATAAGAAGTTTACTTCTTCATCAAACGCTCTTGCCAAGCCCAAGCAGACTTCAGCGTGTCGCCAAGCGTTTCTTGAGCTTTCCAACCAAGCACTTCGTTAGCGTGCTGTGGTTCTGCCCAAACTTGCTCGATGTCGCCTTCACGACGCTCTACAATCTTGTGAGGAACTTTCACGCCTGTTACTTCCTCAAATGTGTTGATAAGCTCAAGCACACTCACGCCACGTCCTGTACCGATGTTGAACGTTTCCATTGGATCAGCCTTAGTGTTTTCGTCAAGGATACGATCAATTGAAACCACGTGAGCCTTAGCCAAGTCCACTACGTTGATGTAGTCACGGATACAAGAGCCGTCAGGTGTGTTGTAGTCATCACCGAAGACACTCAATTCCTTGCGGATACCTGCAGCTGTCTGCGTAAGGTATGGGATTAGGTTTTGAGGAACTCCGATTGGCAATTCTCCAATAAGAGCTGATGGATGAGCACCAATAGGATTGAAGTAACGCAAGCGGATAACCTTATATTTCGCTCCAGCGTAGATTACATCACGCAAGATTTCTTCGTTGATTTGCTTTGTGTTGCCGTAAGGAGAAAGAGCCTCTTGTACAGGAGCATCTTCAGTTACAGGCAAGACTTCTGGTTGTCCGTACACAGTACAAGAAGAAGAGAATACAATCCCCTTAGTGCCGTGACGCTCCATAGCCTCAAGCATTACGATGAGTGAAAGCAGGTTGTTGCGGTAGTATTTAAGTGGTTGTTGAACCGACTCTCCTACAGCCTTAGAAGCTGCGAAGTGAATCAATCCGACGATGTCAGGGTTTTCAGAGAAGATCTTCTCTACTGCTACTTCGTCGTTACAGTCAGCTTCGTAAAACTTAGGACGCACACCAGTGATGGCTTCGATACCGTCCAATACTTCAATGTTAGAGTTTGATAGGTTGTCCATTGACACCACGCTATAGCCAGCGTTAATCAATTCAACTGTAGTGTGAGAACCAATGTAACCTGTTCCTCCTGTTACGAGGATTGTTCCTTTTGTTGCCATTTTTGTTTTTAATATTTAGTTATTTATATTCTATTGATTACGATTACCAAGGATTATTTAATTGAGGGTACTTCTTTGATAAAAATGAAAATAAGGGTCGCTCTAATATTCTGATTCTAACGAGATCAATTAGTGAGCAAACGGTGTATAATGTTGCTATTGTTAGTATAGAGTGTAGCCATAGATTGTTTGAATTATAGAATTCTATATTGCGAAATAAATCTTTCCAAATCACAGTTCTCATCACATCACTATGTCCGTGAATCAAGAGTATTCCAAAAGTTGTAGAGGCTACAGTATTTATTAGTTTATTTGGTTTTATCTTAATATTCTTAAAAAATAAGAACATAGATACGGAGAGGGTAAGTGCTAAAATTTTATGAGAATCTGTAACAAAATAAAATACATATATAGTTTTTGACAATATAAAGTTTGTGTAAACAATCGCAGATGTACTTAGTCCAATCGCAATAATGGATAAAATTGTTCCTACTTTTGCAAGCTTAACACTCATTGTATAATAATTTGGGTATAGTCTAATGTAAGCTCCAATCAAATAAATAGTAGTGTACCAAGGTAAATACTCGTAATAAGTACTTTTAGGGAGAAAAGTTCCAATAACAGATTGGACTAAGATCAAAATAAACAACAGTCTTTGAAGCTCAACTTTAGTTAATGCCTTGAGTATCTTATTTATATAGGGTATGAGTAAAAATAAGAATATAAATGCTGATGTAAAGCCATTTCCTAAACCTAATGAAATCCCTGTTATTGAATCTATTAGAATGCTTAGATCGTATGATTGTATTCCTGTTGTAAAAAAGAGTAGCCATATACCTACTGAGTAAAACTTAACTTCTAACAATAGCTTCAGAAATTTTAACCAAGTTGCATATTGAGTACACATAAAATAACCTGTAATTAGAATAAAAGCATTTATCCCTGCTTTGCCAAAAGCCCCTAAAAAGGGTAGATAAAGCTTATTAAAGGTTATTTCTCCCAACTCTCTTACAGGAGTCATTAGCCCGCTATTAACAACATAATGGTGTGCCATAATGAGAAGCATTAAGACTATTCGGAAAAGTTCAATATTGCTCTCTCGAAGCTTCCTTCCTTCCTTCCTTCCCTATAAGTCTATTAGCCATATTTATATTATTTTAACCAAAAATAATCTTCAAGGATTTTAGCTTAAATTTTGCTCATTAAGGAGTGTTTTGCTATTATTTGTAACTCGCCATCAATATTACAGTTTGTGATTGATTTCTTCAATATAATCAAGCACCTCATCACGTCCGAGACGAGTTTCGCTTGATGTGATGAAAATTGGAGGTAACTCCTCCCACTCTTCGAGCAAACGCTCCTTATAAGCTTCTATGTTGGCTTTGAGTTTGGTTTTGCTTTGCTTATCTGCCTTCGTGAAGATTAAGGCAAGAGGAATGTTATTTTCGCCAGCCCATTCAATAAACTCCAAGTCTATTTTCTGAGCTTCGTGTCTACTATCCAAGAGGATAAATAGGTTCACCAGTTGAGGACGCTCCAAGACATAGTCCTCAATCATTCGTTTGAGGTTATCACGGCTTCCCTTACTCAAGCGAGCATAACCATAACCCGGTAAATCCACCAAATGCCACTGTCTGTTGATCAAGAAGTGGTTAATCAGTTGCGTTTTCCCCGGTTTTTGCGAGGTCATAGCCAAACCTTTATGTTGCGTAAGCATATTGATTAGGGACGATTTCCCTACATTACTTCGCCCAATGAAGGCATATTCAGGCATATTTCCTGCGGGACATTTATTAACGTCCGTGTTGCTAATGACAAATTCTGCCGATTTTATAATCATATCTTCCTATTCTCTGTATTACAACAAAAATAAGCTTATTTCATTGTATCACAAAAAAATAAATTGCTTTTTCTTCTATTTGATTAGAAAATAATTTTGATTTTCTTGACTTTTGTGGAAAATCCACGCAAAAATCAAAAGATAATAAGTAAACAAAGCCCAAAGAGGCAAGTCAAACTCCTGATAAAAGTAGTCCAAAGAAGAGAATGTTTGCGTGAGTCTGCCTATCCATTCGCTCAAGAGGTTAAGGAGGTTTTCAAGGAGTGTGGGCGAAAGACCGAAGCCATTAAGTAGAAAGCAACATAAAGCTAAGGGAATAAACAGGGTCGCTAAGCAGGTAATCGGTAGGGTAGTGAGCAAGAATGCCCAAGATATTCCGCCAAAGAAATAAAAACACAGCGGAATAATGAGGATTTGCACCGCCAAAGTCAGAGCCATACTCTGCCACAGATAACGCAGTGGCTTAAAGCGAATATTCGGCAGAAGCTCATAAATAGATGGATAGAAAAGGTAAATAGACAGCACGGCAATATGGCTAAGCCACAAGCCTGCCGAATGAATCAGTGAGGGAGCTAAGAGCATCTGAATGAGCAAAGAGAGGGCTAAGATATTGAGCATTGAGACAGGTCGCCGAAGCATTCGCCCAAAGAGGTAGAGGCTAAGCATAAAGCCTGCTCGTATAGTCGGCTGTGATGCTCCTGTGAGCCAGACGAAAAGCCACGTTGAGGCGAGAAGGCTTAGCAAACGCAAGCTATCATAGCCTTTGCTATAAGGCAAAGGCTTGAGCAACAGGGCTATCAAGCCAGTGATTATAGCTAAATGAAAGCCACTAACAGCCAAGATATGAGCCACACCACTGCCGATAAACTCTTGCCGAATAGCCTGTCCCTCACTATCTCGCTCTATATGTCCCAAAGCCATTGCCGAAGCCAAGATTTTAGTTCTTTGGTTAAGCTCCGTTCTCTCAAGCCGAGAGCGAATATCCTTTTGTAGTTTTTCTGAAGAAAACTCAAGCTTAGAGCCTTGAAGTAAATGGTAGTCAGGTAAATAGGCAAGCCGTAGAGCAAAGAGTCCAACGAGGCAGAAGCCCACGATGTAAGTGAAGTATTTCGCTCGTTTGTAAAGCTTACGACTGCTTAGGCTCAGGGCAAAAAGAAAACAGCTCAATGCTAAAAGCCATAAAAGGCTAAGCATTGAGCTGTAAGATACTAATAGGAAAGCTAAAAAGAGGGCGAAAAGAACAAATAAAGCAGGCATATTGCAAGCACCTTTTTACGCTGTCCTTAAAGCGACTTTTTAGTCCTATATCATTTTATTTCTCGAGTTGGTGTAGACCTCTAATGGCTTCTAATGGATCTTGATGTCCGAAGACGTAGCTCCCTGCCACCAAAGAGTCTGCTCCTGCTTGGACGAGCTGTCTGCCTGTCTCTTGATTGACACCACCATCAACTTGGATAAGTGTATGCAGACCTCTCTCGTCAATCATCTTTCTTAGACGTGCTACTTTGTCCAGAGTGCGAGGGATAAACTTCTGTCCACCATAACCGGGGTTTACGCTCATCAGAAGCACCATATCCACTTCTTCCAAAACATCTGTCAGAACTTCAACGGGAGTGTGAGGGTTGAGCGTAACGCCAGACTTCATTCCATTAGCTCGGATAGCTGTCAAGGCACGATGAAGATGTGTAACCGCCTCGTAGTGAACATTCATCGTCGCCACGCCAAGTCGAGCGAATTGCTCCACAAACTTCATTGGTTCTTCGATCATCAAATGAACGTCCAACTCTTTCTTTAGTAGCGGAGCGATGGCTTCCAAGATAGGGAAGCCGAAAGATATGTTCGGCACAAAGACACCGTCCATAACGTCAATATGCAACCATTCAGCTTCACTGCGGTTAATCATCTCAATATCTTCTTCCAAGCGAAGAAAGTTTGCTGAAAGCAATGAAGGCGAAACAATCGTACTCATCTATTCTTACTTATTATATTTATTAAATCTGTCTTGCCAGAGCCTTGAGCATAAGAAGTGTTTGCTGGTGTTCTTTCTTTGAGCGAAGCCTGCGAGCATCTTCAACGATACGATTATACTCTGCTTGGTCTTCTGTAAATGGGTAATCATTGATCATAAGCTACTGCGTTTAATTATTAATTTATGTCTTACATAAACTAAACGCATAAGCTTTGTCTTTTATTGTACCTACTCCATTTTTTTAGACCACCAGTTGTTTGCGAAGGTTCTTCAAGGCATAACGCATACGCCCCAAAGCCGTATTAATGCTGATACCTTCTTCTTGAGCAATCTCCTTAAAGCTCATATTGTACCAAAAACGCATACGTATGATGTTCTGCTGTTCGGGGGCAAGCATTTGTAGCCATTCTTTCATCTCGGCTAAGTTCTCACTATTGAGCATTGCTTCCTCTACGTTAAGACTTTCGTCCATCAAGGCAAGACGTTCGCTTTCCTCTTTGTCCATCACACGAGGGCTGTTCTTATCTTGACGGAAGTGATCCATTATCATATTGTGGGTAATACGGCTAATCCACGACTTAAATCGTCCTTGAGCTTTGTATTTCCCCGCTTTGATGACAGTCATAACCTTAATGAAGACCTCTTGGAAAATATCTTCCAAAAGTTCCTCATCGGCAATTGAAAATCGTATATAAGTATGAATGTATTCATCATACCTCATCAGCAAAGCATCAAAGGCTTCATTATCTCCTGTTTGGTAGAAGTGCACGAGCATATCGTCACTTGTATTTACATATTTCTTCATATCAATAGTATTTATTGATTTGTATTTTATTTCTAAGTGTTAGAGATTTTACAAAGGACTGAATCTCTACTATTTATTAAATATGTAAATCTGTTCTATAGGCGATACTTTTTATGACGTTTTTGATATTATTAACATTAATCTATAAGCAAATATAGTTTATTTTTGGATTTCTGCCAAATTCTCTGAGCCAAGTACAAAAGAATGGCTTTATTTCACCAAAAATTCTTTGTTTAATATCACAAATCGGAACTGTCGCAGGCGGGTTTATGGAACCAGCTATTTATTAAGTAGATACGAGTCTTTATTTTAAGGTGAAAAAATTACTGGGAAAACTCATTTGAGTTTTCCCAGTAATTTCTAAAAGTTTTCCCAAAAACTTTTTTGACTCTTCCCAATCACTTTTCCAACTCTTCCAAATACCACAAATCAGAACAGGCACAGCCTGTCTTATCCTGCACACATTCGGAGTCGGTCGCACCGACCGAGGGGCAAAATGCTCTCGCATTTTGCTATTCAAGGCTACTATGCAAGGATAAAAGGGTCTGCGACCCCGTTTTGACAGGCTCAACGACCGAAATGAAACATAAATACAAAAGTAAGATTTAGGTAAATCGTTCCGAAAAAAATTAAGTTATTAAATGCAATTCCTCCCTTGGTAGAGCTTTGCATAATTAACTTTTCTGTTATTCCAACTTTTAATTCTCCCTTTGAAGGGAGTACCCCGAGTTGAAAACGAGGGGGGAGGGATGAGTAAGTAAGTTATCATAACAAAATAAACAACTGGTATTTATCTATTAGGTCATCCCTCCCCAGCCTTT
>PDWI01010223.1_pt1 | contig 10548 bp, 12 predicted proteins | sample 1430891 | NCBI WGS metagenome assembly PDWI01 (sample SAMN01162508, study PRJNA174530) | Oral metagenome, whole genome shotgun sequencing project. | biome: Marine environment; feature: Marine mammal; material: Swab sample of the gingival sulcus; isolation source: swab sample of gingival sulcus... | reverse complement strand
AGGACTGAAAATCCTCGTGTCGGTGGTTCGATTCCGCCCGTGGGCACCACAGCGATAAAAAAAGGAAATAAGCCCTTTTGGATCGGCGATTGAAGTTTACTTCAAATCGTAGTTTCAAAAGGGCTTATTTCGTGGCCTAACGGAACCGAATAGCTGAGCTGACTTTAGTCAGCGGGTGTGTGCACAGCACACATGCTGTTCGGGTCAGAGCGATAGGCCAATAATCGCGTAGCGCTTTTTACACGACGTTCTGAATAATCTGGTTGATTTTATATATTAACTGGAAATAAACTAGCCATTGACAATTAGTAAATAATAGGTGAAAATTATATTGTAATCAATTGTAATCATTAGTAAAACAATTAGATAGGGGGTAAAGATATGAAAAAATTAAAATTATCAGCTTTATTTCTTGTATTATCCTTTCTATTAATTGGCGCTTTGGTTACTGGCTGTGGTCAGTCAACTGATGATGAAATGGCAAATTATAGTGAAGAAGAAAAAATAATTGTCAGCTTTTTGAACAATGTCTATTCGTCTACTGAAGAAGATGTCAAAAGGCATGGCGAATTTAGAGAATATGTTGATCAATTGGCTAAAAATAGCAATCTTCAGTCAATGGAGTTGTCTGAAGACAATGACTATTATGTTTACCTAAAAAAAAATATCAATTAACTGATGATTTATTTGATAAATTAATGGCAAATCGACAGGCAGATTACTTTATTAAAAAATCATTTGAAGAAGGGACATTCTACACACCCGATGAGATTAATCTAGAGTATGTCGACAGTTTAAAGTCTTATAAATATCAGGTTTTAATGAATGGCAAAACCTTTAAGGGTATTGTTAGATTGGACAATAAAAAAATTGTAGGATTTGAAATAAGTACTGAATAGACTGTTGATTAGGAAGAAAAATGATGAGTCAGAAAAAAATTTATAGATCAACTAATAAATACGGTGTACATTGTTACATATAACAACGTACACCGTATTTATTCGGATTTATTATCGCTGATAATTTAACCCTAATGATTTAATCCAACTGTCAAATTTACTAAAGTCAGATACTTCGATTTTTATTTCTCTAACAAAAGTACTTTTAACAAAGTAGATGTGGTACATATTTTTTTTTAGGGCTGCTTCAATTAAATCAAAATCATTATATCTCAGTTCTTGTTTGTGTTTATAAAACAACGCAGTTACCGTAATAACAATCATGTTTTTGGTTAGTAATATTTGCTTATTGACTGTTGCTAGATAAGCCATTATAACACCGACAAAAGCATATAACCATTTACTTGAATATAGGTTTACAGCAATAACAAAAAGACTTAACAATAACAGTAGTAATCTGTAATACTTAGAGGTAGTATAACTATTTTGTGCAATGATTTTATCTTGTTGGTGGTCATTCATGGTCTACTCATCCTTTGTTTTTTTACGCAGAATACCGATGCCCATGTAAGTTGTCACAATAGCATAAACTGGATTAATTAGATTCATAAAGGCAAAGGGGAAGTAGGCAAATGTTGCAACACCAAGTGTCGCCGATTGATAGGCACCGCAACCATTCCAAGGGAACATCGGAGACCAAAGTGTACCGCCATCCTCAAGCGTTCTCGATAAAAATCTTCTTTCTAAGCCCATTTCATCATAAAGTGGTGCAAGCATGCGGCCAGGTACCAAAATAGATAAATATTGATCTGTTAAAACGAAGTCAGAAACAATACCCATAATGATTGTCGTCATTACTAAGCCGCCAACAGTTTTAATTTTTGTGATGATATTTTCCATAATAACCTCTGCAAATTTTGCCTTTTCCAAGATGCCACCAAACGCCAGAGCAAAGATGATAAGTGAAATGGTCCACATCATCGAATCTACACCACCACGGCTAAGCAATGTGTCCACAATTTCAACGCCACTTTCGCTGGCATAACCATAATGTAGTGAATTAAGTACTGCCTGGACTGATTGTCCTTGAAAAATCATTGCCCAGAGGCCGCCAATAAAGGAGCCAAAAAGAAGTGATGGAATTGCTGGTATTTTTTTTATAGCTGAGACAATAATTAATATGGGCGGTATGATAATCCAAGGTGAAATATTAAACTGACCTTGCAATGCTTCTTGTATAATTGTTACTTTAGACGCATCAAAAGCGCCCTCGCCAAATCGTAGACCAATGACGCCATATAGTATTAAAGCGAGGATAAAACTAGGTATTGTCGTGTACATCATTGCGCCAACGTGATCGTATAAATCAGCCTCCGCGGTTGCTGCAGCAATATTAGTACTATCAGAAAGGGGCGACAGTTTATCGCCAAAGTAGGCGCCAGAAATTACCATACCTGCAGCCAATGCTGGGTTAATACCCAAACCAGCGGCAATACCCATTAAAGCAATACCAATTGTACCCGAAGATGTCCACGAACTACCAGTTGCAAGCGATACAATGGCACAAAGAACTGCGCCAGTTAATAAAAAAGCCTTCGGTGATATTAGGTCTAAACCGTAATAGACCATGCCGGGCACAATGCCGCCTAACACCCAGCTACCAATTAACATGCCGACAATCATAATGATAATTAGTGCCTCAATTGCGCGGTAGACACTTTCAATAATACCACTGCGTATACAGGACCAACTACAGCCAACTTTTTTAGCCATTAGTGCAGCCAAAACACAAGCGATTACGATAGGAATATGAGGATCCATCCTCCATTTTAAGATCGCTACAACTATAATCACTGTCATGCCTATCACAGGAACAAGGGCTTCCCATAATTTTGGTTTTCTCTGAGATTCCATAATGACCTCCTTGTTATTATTAAATGATTGCCAATAATATGATTAGAGACAAAGCTTTAAAGCAAATTGCGAATACAAAGTTAGCATGATAAAAATTAAAACAGCAGGATAATAATTATTTATGTTTCGTTATAATTATAATACATTATAATGAAAATATCTAGTGCTTTACTCTATTGTCCTTTGTTTGGATAATTATTTTTTAATATATATTTAATTTGTGGTAAAATGTAATTGTGTTCAAGAATTATGTTGAAATGACTAAGTTGGGAAAAAACGTTAGATTTTGCGATTTTAATTAAGAGGTAACATGCAAGGAATTTTCGATTTTTTCAATAGTAATGGCCATCAAGTACAGCTTGAAGCATATTATCAGCAAATTCCAGCGGGAACTTGCACAACTTGCCCAAAGTGTTGCTATGACAATGTACCATTATCTGTGGTCGAATTTGCTTATATTATGGCGACACTTGGCGATAAAATAGACCACTATCAAGCAAAGCTTGAACAGTGGTACTTAAATCAGTATAATCGCGTGCAGCCGTGCATTTTCTTAGAAAATGGGCTTTGTCAAATTTATCAAGTGCGACCGCTGACTTGTCGACTATTTGGTCATCAGTCTAAAGATGAACAGTTAAAGCGCATTTCAAGAGTAAGGCGTGATAAGGCAAAAATGGCTGACTGGCTGTATCAAAATTACCATATTACAGTTGTGTCTGAAGTGATTAATCATGTTATCACGTCGTGTGATTTTAAGGCTGAAGAGTCCTTTTCAAAGGCGCAAGCCAATCAGTTGTTTGATGATATTGTCATGCTCAGTCGTGATTATTATCAAAATGACCTGATTGACGAAACAATGATTAATTTAACGCTTATTGAATGGCTACTTTTATACTTTGATAATGAAGAAGTGCTATTTGAACGCTTGTTAGCGTGTTATAATTGAAAAAAATGCAGCAAGGAGCTAAAATGTCAAATAAGGAGATAATTAAATTAAAATCATATCAAGACACAGTTGTTGAGCATGAATACATCAGTCAAAATTCGGATACTTTATTTGTTTTATTACCCGGTTTGGCATCTACTGTTGATTCACCATTGATGTATTATTCAGCAGGGCTAGCATTAGATTTAAAAAGTGATTGCGTGGCGGTTAATTACTGTTTTCATACAGGTGGTAAACCTTATCAGCAAGAGCATTTTTGGGCGTTAGTTGACGACGTTAAAAAGGTTATTGATGCCTGTTTAGCAAAGAATAAGTATCAAAAAATTGTCTTTGTCGGCAAGAGTTTAGGTAGTATTATTTTAATGGTACTAGAAGCTAAATACCGCACAAAGTATATAACACATCTTGTGCTACTGACGCCAATTCCAGAGTACACTGATAAAATTATAGAACGAGAGCAGTTTATCGCCTTTGGCACAGCTGATCACTTTATTGATCAATCGGTTATTGACAATTATCAAAAACATCAAAATATCACAATGCATATTGTCGAAAATGGTGATCATGGTTTAGCTGTAGGTGATACGGTTAATTCTATTGAATCGCTTAAACAGTTGATGCTTGCCATTAGAACGTATCTTAAAGAAAAAATTTAGATTTAAAAAATCAGCAATAATAATGGCAGCATAAGTAAAAATGTAAAAAGGGGATGTTAATTGGACGATAATAACATTTATTCGCCATCATTTGAACATGAGGCTAAAACAAAATTTTTTAAATATGATTTTTGGGGTATCACTTTTTTAATCGGGATTGTAATTGTCTTAGTTTTAAAAGTTTTATTAACGATTGTTACTAGTATCTTAGGATTAAACTTAGTGAGTATATTGGCACATCATTGGATTATTTCAATTTTAACGCCGACAATTTTAATTGTGCTTGGTTCAATATGTTTGGCACGCATTTCAGTATTGATGGAAATATCTTATAAAATTGAGTACCATCAAATTATCAAAGCGTCTATTAGAAGAGATGCAGATTTTACAACAATTGATTTCCGAGATATAGACCTCAGCAAGGTATCAAAAAAAGAAAAAGGTAGTCCAATTTATAATGCTATAGGTGACATAGTGGGCTATACTAACCCACAAGAGGGGAAAACTATTCCAAGTATTTTGACGTCAGCGAAATTAAATACTATTCCCGAATTTGTAACGCGTTATTTTTCAGACGATAATATCTACGCTAAGAGAATATATCATAACCCCGTTTTATTGCGTGAAACAAAACGGCATATTATTTATCAAACTGATGAACAGAAAATTAAAATTCCCAAAATTTATGCTGGACTGGGTCAAACGCGCTACGATGACAATGCAACTATTAAATCGCGCATAACCAAAAAGTTGCTTATCTTTTGCTTGGTTGTGGCTCTTATCAGTTCAATTGACATTGCGATTGGCACGCATTTAAATAGCGAAAAAATTAAACTATCGCAAGTTGAAGGCGAGAATATCGCAAAAAAATTTTTAGAATATGGTTATCAATCTGAACAAGAATCGGGCTACTTCAAATTAGTGCTTGAAAAAGAATGGCCATTTGATAGAAGTTCAGAAATTCTTGTGTTTTATGGGACAGATGGCTCTGTCGAAAGTCTCGATGCCGAACTCTACTTTCCATATGGAGACAAAACTGCAATAGACGAATTAAAGTGTTTTGTTGAAACAATTCCACAAGAATTTGATAAAATAAAAGTTGCTGAATTTTATGAACAATTCCAAGCCAAAATAGAAGGCGACGATAATTATTTCAAAGTAAAAAGTAAAGACGGAAACTATATTTTAGTGTTAATACCCGAGAGCAAAGAATATTTCCGTGTTTACTTTCGCGAGAACTAATTCATAGTAGCCATTATTTTACCCAGTATTTACTACCGTCATTATTGCGGTCTAAAAAGCCGTATTCAATTAAATACCTACGCAGTGTAACGTGGTCGTCGAAAATGCGCTTAAGTATTCGGTCGACCTCTTTTTCTGTATACGCTTGATTAGATTTGAAATTTTTAGCAATTTCAGTTAATACAATAATTTTTTTCTTTTCTTTACGCGGTAAAACGCGCAAACGACCATCTTCAGTAAAGTTATTTTGCAGTGTTTTTTGACGCGCTTGTTCGGTTATTACATAGCGGTCATCTATTGTAGTAGCGCTATTATGCGGTGCAATTAATTCTGTTTCGTTATTGCGCTTATCTTTTAACAACTGCATTAATGCGCTGTAAATTTTAGCTTGTCTTTCTTTTTCTTTAAATCGAAAGCGGTAATTTCTTATTGTTGAAATTGAGACTTTTAATCGTTTGGCAATTTCATCATCGCTATACCCTTGAAACATTAACGATAAGACCTCTTTTTGATTTGGGCTGACCCCTGTATATTGCTTGTCAAGCGCAATTAAATAGTCAAATGTGCCATTGTGCTTTTCTTTGATATGATGTGCTATCATTTTTGCGGCGTCGTAGTATTGCCCGTTACAGGGGTAGATAACACCTTGTTCAAAACTGGCGCTGCATATCGCGCAATTAAAAGTATTGGTTATTTCATCAAAAGCATATCCTTGTGCTATTTCTGTGGTGCTTAAAGTCCAAAGTGAATTTTTAGTAGACATATTATCTCCTCTCTTTTTTTATAATAACACGTTTTCGATAAAAAGCAAACAATAAATCATTTTATTATTATTATAATAGATTATTATATATAATATTTGCGATATATTTCATTTGGAGTAGCATTTTTTGCAAGAGGATTGACAAATGCTCTGTAAAACTGTTATTATTTTAATAACTAAATAGTATTTAGGTTAAATTTTATAATTTATTAAAAGGGAATTCAGTTAGAATCTGAAGCAGTCTTACCTCTACTGTATTGCTGACGAGTAGTCGTATCCATTGCGCGAGCGAGAAGGAGACTACAAGGTTGACGCACAAGCCAGGATACCTGCCTAAATATTTAAGAAAAATTCTTAGGTGGAGAATTTGATAAGTGACCTCCTCTTTGAATTGGAGATTTTTATTTTTAAATCGAATGGAGGATTTATGAAAATTAAAAAAATTATGGTATTTCTGACGGCGATAGCACTTTTGTTATCGGCATGCGCAGAACAGACTGAAGCGCCAGCTCAAACTAGCAAGGCCACTACTGAAGCTGTTCAAACAGCTGAAATGACGACAGAAGCAAAACCGGCTGAGACAATTGAAATTGTTGACATGGCGGGGAGAACGCTGACAATTCCAAAAGAAATAAACACAATTGCAACACCAAATGTCGATGCGTATCGCATATTGCTACAGTTGGGCGCGCAAGATAAGTTAATAGGTGTGCCAAGTAATATGGTTGATTCAAAGTATTCAAAAGAAGATACGATAGAAGTAAGCGTTTGGCAAGATGCTAAGACTAAAACAATGGTTGGCGGAGGCCCTCCGGGAACAGAAATCAACGTAGAATCATTGATTGCGCTTAAACCTGATCTTATTTTTAGCTGGAGTTATGGTAAGAAAGGCAATAGTATTGAGCTTGCAGATCAAATTCAAAAAAAGTCCGGTATTCCGGTTGTTTGCATCAACAATATTGCTTCTTCTAAAAATCGTGTAGAAAACATTAAAAATGCTTATACACTAATTGGTCAGATAGTCGACAAAGAAGACCGTGCAAAAGAATTGATGGCTTTCTATGACGAAAAAGTTAAATGGATAGATGAAAAACTGACAGAGAGTAGCGCTGTGCCGAAGAAAGTGTATATGTCGGGACCGTCAAATATATTGCGAGCATCTAAAAACTATCTACCCTTGAAGCAGTTAAAACTAAAAGAAGTAATTGAAGACAGTGCTGGTAATTCGCGTGAAGTAACTAAAGAACAATTAATTTCATGGGATCCTGACATCATACTCTGTCACACGCCTTCAAAGGTTTACCGCGTTGACTTTGCTGAAATTGAAGCTGATCCAGTACTTAAAAATTTACGTGCTGTTAAAAATAAAAATATCTATCATGTCAAATCGTATTATATGGGCTGGGATGTCGCGACCGGGTTGGTCGACCTCTACTACATTGGCAAGTTGGCATACCCTGATGTGTTTACTGATTTAGATGTCGAAGCAGTAGGTAATGAAATACTAAAGACATTTTATGGTAAAGACGATCTTTATAAATTGCTTGAAGAAAACAATGCTTTTTACGATTTTAATGAGTAACAGAGTTGCGTCGCATTGCGTTCAGCAATGCGACGTTGTCTGGCAGGTATAATATGTCTAAAAACAAGCAGTTTAGAGTACAGACAATCAAGATAGACGATTCTGTTAGTGCTTATAGTAAACGCATTAGTATTCAACTTATTAAGGTAGTGATACTCGTTTTGCTAAGTGTTGTTAGCATTGCAGTTTACTTAAATATCGGCATGATTAAAGTACCATTAAGTGAGATTTTTTCAATTTTGCGCACCCTCACTACTGGGGCGGTATATAATGGTGATTCGACATTTGTTGATATTATTGTGCAAATTAGATTACCACGCGCGCTTTTGGCATTTGTTGTCGGTATGAGCTTAGGTATTACTGGCGTCGTTGTACAAATTATCTTGCAAAACCCAATGGCAACGCCGTTTACATTGGGAATTTCTTCAGGTGCGGCATTAGGGGCTGCGGTTGCAATAATATATCCAATTAACTTTTTTGGATTATCAGATAAATACAGTATTGTTATTGCTTCATTTACTGTATCGATGTTTGTTAGCTTGTTGGTTTTATTAATTTCTAACCGCTATACTAAAACAGCGCGAAATTTAATTCTTGTCGGTATTGCAATTATGTATTTTTTTAAAGCAGTAACGTCAATGGTTACATATTTTGCTGATGTCTATGCATCGCGTGAAATTGTGATGTGGCAGGTTGGCAGTTTGTGGAAAGCAGATTGGGAAAATTTAACAATTGTCTTTTTTGTTTTTGTGGTTACGATGCCTTATTTTATCTATAAAGCCTATGATTTGAACAAATTATCACTAGGTGATGAATTGGCGAAAAGCTTGGGTGTAGATGTAAAGGGGTCAAGAAGACGATTGATGTTTGTCGTAGCGCTTAATGTATCAACCATCGTTTCATTCACGGGTACGATTAGTTTTGTTGGTTTAGTTGTGCCGCATATTATCGGTTTTATTATTGGTACGGATAGTAGGTTTTTATTACCTGCTTCAGCACTTGGCGGCGGCGTACTTTTAGTTGCAGCCGACTGTTTGGCAATAAACGCTTTACAGCCTGTCGTATTACCTGTTGGCGTATTAACAGCCTTTATTGGATCACCATTATTTTTATATCTAATTTTTAAGAATAAAGCATAGTTAATCGAAAGTTGCATAATATGAAAAAACCAGAAATTCGTTCAATTAATATTCGTTCTCTTTCTTTCAGTTATAACAATTTTGACGCGTTAAATGATATTAGTTTTAGTGTTGAGACCGGTAAAATAACGACGATTATCGGTTCCAACGGCGCTGGCAAATCGACGCTACTAAAGTGTTGTAATCATTTACTGCATCATAAAATGGGAGACGTTATTATAGATGGAAAAGACGTTAATACGCTTTCGCCTAAGCAAATTGCTAGTAAAATTGGTTATGTGCCACAAAAATATTTTCCGATGCTCGCTATGAAAGTATTTGAAAGTATTTTGATAGGGGTTGATAGAAAAAGCGTTTGGGGCTATACTAAACAAGACATTGCCCGAGTTGAAAAAGTGATCAGTTTTATGGGACTTGGCGACATTGCGTCAAAGAGTATTATGAATTTAAGCGGTGGGCAGCAACAACGTGTTTCAATAGCCAGAGCAATTGTCAACTTGCCACCATTTGTTTTTTTGGACGAGGCGACCAGCGGTCTAGATATTAAGCACCAGCGTGATGTTATGCAGATGATGACTTATTTAGCAAAGGAAAAAAACATCGGTGTGTTAGCAGTTGTTCACGATATTAATTTGGCTTCCGAATTTTCAGATGTACTGGTGTTAATGAAAAATGGACGCGTCTTAGATATTGGCCACCCTGATAGTGTTCTAACAACTGAACAAGTTAAAACGGCCTTTAATCTCGATGTCAAGTTAATTAAACACAATAATCGGCCCTATATATTACCACGTCAATATTAGCCTAGCGGTCAGCATTCAATATTTATTAGCGACCGCTAAAAATATGGCAAATAAATAGTATATTTTGATAAAAAAGAAACGGCATAGTAGATAACAACATCGTCTACTATGCCATTTTTTATTTTATGCGATAGTAATTGATATAAGCCTAGACTAGCTGGGTAAAAGATAGCTTGGGAGGTAAATATGAGAAAAGCTATACCAATTTTTATCACAATATTGATAGCGCTTTACCTATTGGTGATTTTTGTGTTTCCGTTTTTCAACATTATTGAAAACATCTCTTATATTGCTTATATTTTACCAATAACCGGCATTGCTTTAATTGGCGCACTTGTTTATGTTTTAATTGAAAGACTACGCGAAATTGATAAGGAGAAAGACGATGATCTTAGTAAATACTGATTATATTTCTGGCAAACAAATTGAAACGATACAAATTGTAAAGGGATCAACCATACAGTCAAAGCACCTTGGCAAAGACATTATGAGTGGCTTCAAAACTATGGTTGGTGGCGAACTGACAGCTTACAATGAAATGATGAACGAGGCGCGTGCCCTTGCCACAAAGCGCATGGTCGAAGAGGCTAACGCATTAGGCGCT
>PDWI01010222.1_pt1 | contig 10549 bp, 9 predicted proteins | sample 1430891 | NCBI WGS metagenome assembly PDWI01 (sample SAMN01162508, study PRJNA174530) | Oral metagenome, whole genome shotgun sequencing project. | biome: Marine environment; feature: Marine mammal; material: Swab sample of the gingival sulcus; isolation source: swab sample of gingival sulcus... | reverse complement strand
GATTTATTATTGTGGGATTTTAATAATGCCGAAACGGCTGCCAATTATAATCCTTTAGCGAGTATTTTATATCAAGATGTATCGAAAAATATTAAGACGGTTTTGAGTAATGGTAATATTATTAGTGATTTTGATGTTTCTAAAAGCATAGCTTATGCGAAAAAAAGGAAAATGGAGTTAACTGCCATTCAGAAGAAGCAGTCAAAGTTAAAATTTTAGGAGAAAAACAATGAAAGCGTGGCAAAGGGTTCGTGCAATTACTGATAATGCAATTCCTGTGGTATTAGCAGAAGAAGAACAGACATGGTTATATGCCAATGAAGTTGAAAAAGCAACTGATTTTACTGTTAAATTGATGTGGTCTAGTCATGCGCCAGGGTCTTATGCGCCAGAATCGATTATGATTGCGGCGGTGCAGGCTAAGGAAAATAGGGGCTATATTGTAGCTGATGCAGAGCGTTTGATTGCCGAAGGCTTAGAGGCTTATGAGGCGAATGATTTGCTTTCTTTAAACCGCATTAGCGCGGAATTATGGCATCAAATTCATAATGCAAAAAAAGATGAACAGTCAGAATATTGGTCATATACGCAGTATCATTCTTTTGAAGAGTATCGACAAAAAGTGTCGTTTGTGCCGAAAAAAGAACTTGCTTATAAAGAAGATGAACTTTTTGAGCGAACTTACGCTGGTTGGTTAGGGCAGATTATTGGCGGTGCTTTTGGTACGGCAATGGAAGGCTATACGACGGCAAATATTTATCAGCATTTAGGTGAAGTGAACTCATATATTAGAAAGCCTAATACATATAATGATGATATCACTTTTGAAATCGCTTTTTTAGAGGCATATAAAAAATATGGTAAAGAGATTACGGCGAAGGATATTGCTTTATCTTGGATAGCCTATATTCCAAGTGCTTGGTCGGCAGAAGATATCGCTTTACGAAATATTCGCTATGGTGTTTTCCCACCTGAAAGCGGAAGTTGGCAAAATCCTTTTAGCGAGTGGATAGGTGCGCAGATGCGGGGAGCGATTTGTGGTATGATTGCCTATGGTAATCCCGAAGAGGCGGCGCGTCTTGCTTGGCTTGATGGTAGTGTTTCTCATCATAATAATGGCATATTGGGCGAAGTATTTAATGCGATTATTGTTAGCCTTAGTTATGTTGAGCGAGATATGAAAGAGATATTAAAGCAAACGATAGCGATGATACCTACGGATTCTGAATACTATTATTTTATTAACCATGCTTATCAACTCTGTTTAGCATCTGATGATTGGCGAACTGTTTGGCAACAATGCGAAGAAATCTGTCAACGATATAATTGGATTCACGCATATCCTAATGCAATGGCAGAAATCGTGGCGCTGTATTTTGGCGATAATGATTTTGACAAAACAATGATGATTATCGGTATGTGCGGGCAAGACGTCGATTGCAATGCTGCCCAAATAATGACGGCAGTGGCAATAATGAACGGCTTGGCTTCTATTGCAGAAAAATGGAGTGAGCCGATTGGCGATAGGCTCGATACCTATTTGCGAGTAAAAAAGGAACTATCGATTAAACAATTGGCGAGAGAAACCGTAGACGTGATGTTGAAAAATTAGTGATTAAAAAATAACTCGTGTGTTCATATTAATCTTGAATTAAAATTTTTAAGTAATCGCGCTGTCATTCAGAGGAAGGAAGTGACGTAGGAATCTTAGCGCGAACTTGGTAAGAAGAAAAATTCAAATTAAGATTGGTATTGATTATAAGTCGACACGGGTTTTATTTTTTAGTGATTTTTTGAATAGTTTGTTATAATTTACGGTATAAATATTATGGTGAGATGGGTAGCAACTATTCAGTTACTCGCGTTGTCATTTAGGTTGCATACACGAGCAACAAACTTGTTTGTGACCAGTGCGTTGAGGAGCGAAGCGACGTGAGGCTCTTAACGCGAATATTAAATAATATTAATATGAAAGTAGTACTTTATGGAAAAGAAAATCATTAAAGAAGTTTTGACCAAGATAGTTGAAATTGACAAAGAAGCGGAGTTTCTCAGAAAACAAAATGATAATTATTTAACAAATAAACAGTCGGAGTTGAGAAAGCGCATGCATCAAGAGGAAATAGATGCTATGAGTGCGGCGCGCGCTAAAGTAAAAGCGGACTCTAGTAAAAAAGTAGAAGAAGTCAATCAACAAAAACTCGATATTGAAGAGGCATCTGCTGCAAAATTAAAGTTAGTCGATGAGTATTTTCAGCGTTATAAGCAGGAGTTGATTGAACAATTATTTAACGAAATTTTTGAAGTGAGGTCGATTAATGGCTAGTGTTAGTCGTTATGCGGCTGTTGTAACGAAAATGCGTTCACTTAGTGCTAAACTTTTGACTTTGGAAGATTATGAAAAGTTATTGCAAGCGTCTGATTATGAAACAGTTCAAAAATATTTTAAGCAAAGTGAGTCCTATCGATTAGAAATAATGAATGATAGTACAGCAGCTGAAAGTGAAAGAGCACTTAAAAGGATTATGTTTAGACGACAAGCGAGGCTTTTACCATTTTTGTCAGATGAAGATTTGAATTTTGTTAAATTGATGCTGAGACGAAGTGAGATAGATGCTTTAAAACAGATTATGCGTGCGATTCACAGCGGAAAACAACTTATTAGTTTTGATTTTGAACCCCAGAGTTATTTTGAAATCAAGGATTTTGATGATTTATTAACGGCGGAAAGTTTAGACCAATGTATTAAAAAGTTACTTCCTACGACTTATGGGAAAGTTTTAAAAGCCTATATTGGCAGTGATGATGAAGAAATACTTTTTTATTTAGAAACGACGATAGATCGATTTTATTTTAAAGAGCTTTTGGCATTAGCACAGAATCTTAATCCCGAAGACAAGAAAATTATGGTGGAGATTTTGGGGATTAATATCGATCTTTTAAATTTGCAGTGGCTTTATAGGGGGAAGAATTTTTACCAAATTAAGCCAGAAGGACTTTTTAATTATGTGTTAGAGGGTGGGTCGAAAATCAGTTTGAGCGATTTAAAAGAACTTTGTTATATTGAGTCGCCTGCTACTTTGTTGAAAGAAATGCCTAGCGTTTATCGACAAAATTTTGAGACGGGAGAGCTTTTAATAGAAAGTAATATGGAGCGTATGCTTTATCAAAGTTTTACTAAGAAGATAGGTATTAATAGTATGAATCTCAGTGCGATTATTTTTTATATGCATAAATTGGAATATGAAATGCGCGATATTTTCACGATTTTAGAGTCAAAAAGATATGGCTTGGCGGCAAATGATGTCAACAAATTTTTAGTGCGCTATGAAGTGAGTTTAAAATGATAGAGAAAATGAATTTAATGACCGTTATTGGTGGATTAAATGCGGTTGATAAGATATTAAAATGTATAATTAATATGAGTGTTTGTAATCCTGTTAGCGCTGAGCTTGGTTTGCGCGTTTTACGTGAAGATTATAGCGAGTCAGATAATGTGCCTGTGGGAATTTTAGGTTACGATTTACATACAATAAAAGCGAGTACTGATTTAGAAGATTTGACAACTGAGCTTGCAGAAATTATGCAGCGTCTAGAGATAGAAGAAACTAGTGATGCTAATCTTTTGGATGATAATTTTTCGCTTAATGACTTAAGGTCTGTAGTGAAAGGGCTTAAAAAAGATTTATCGTCAATGGAAGAACGCTTGCAATCGATAGAAAAAGAAAAGGCGCGTTTGCTTGCCTTTGCGCATATTGAGGGCTTAAAAGACGTTGATTTTGACTTTTCACAGTTAAAAGATTTACAGAATTTCGATGTCGTATTGGGTTCTATGGACTATGAATATGAAAAGCGAATAGAATTGAATTACGAAAATATCAATGCCTTGGTTTTAAAAGTTGGTAATGTTAAGGACAAGGCGTTGTATTTATTTATATCGCCAAAAAATATTAAAGCGCAGATTGATAGTATTTTACGTTCCGTTCATTTTAAAGAGCAAGAAATTTTATGGGAGTATATGGATTTTCCTGCTGAAATGCAGAAAAAACTTCGCGTTGATTTACAGGCTTTAATGGAAGAAGAAAACCAATTAAAACAACAACTCAATCAGTATAAAACAGAAAAGTCAGCGGAAATCGTTAAAGCCTATACACATCTAAATTTAGAGTTAACTTTAGCTAGCATTAAGGAACTCGTATATACTGATGATGAAAATTATATATTGGCATTTTGGCTTGGTAATAGCGATTTATCTAAAGTTAAGAATGAACTAATGACAGAGGATAATAGTTTAAAAATTATCGTTTATGACGATTCGCAGGTGAAAGGGGCAACGGTACCGACAAAATTATCGAATAATTGGCTAATCAGACCATTTGAAACTTTAGTTAATATGTATGGTACACCTAATTATAAAGAACTTGATCCGACGGGTTTTTTGGCGATTGCCTATATGTTTTTATTTGGCGCAATGTTTGGCGATGTAGGACAAGGTTTTATTTTTGTCTTAGCTGGTTATTTTATGTGCAGGAAAAAACAAGAAGATATGATAGGTGGCGTATTAAAACGAATTGGTTTATCTTCGATGTTTTTTGGCGTAGTTTACGATTCGATTTTTGGTGTAGAGCATTTAATTTCTCACTTTTTTACAGAGACATTAGGGCTGACATTTTTGAGCAATTTATTTATTAGACCGATAGAAAACGCTAATTTAATGCTTGTTTTATCCGTTATCGTCGGGATTATCTTGTTGATTATTGCTTATATTTTTGGCATCTATAATCGTTTGAAAAACGGTGATATAGAAGAAGGCGTTTTTGGCAAAAATGGTGTTAACGGTTTACTGATTTTTCTCGCCTTAATTGCCGTTGGTGTGTTAGCGTATACAGGTGCTGATATTTGGATAAAACGGATATTAATTGCCGTCATCGGTGTATTGGTTTTGTTATTATTATTGCGTGAACCGATTAGTCATAAGTTGATGGGTAAGTTGCCGCTTTATAGTGAAGGTGTGGGTGCTTATTATATGGAGAGCAGTTTTGAACTGTTAGAAACTTTTCTTGGTATGTTTTCCAATGGTATTTCTTTTATTAGGGTAGGCGCTTTTGCATTGAATCACGTTGGTTTATTTGTCGCTTTCCATACGATTTCTGATATGATAGGTACGAATACAGGTAGTATTACTATGTTTTTAGTTGGCAATATTATTGTCATTGCTTTAGAGGGCTTGATTGTTTTTATTCAAGGTTTGCGTTTGGTTTATTATGAGTTGTTTAGTAAATTCTATCAAGGAAATGGCGAGGCTTTTGTCGGTATTAAATTGAATAGCGCTTTGTCTAGTAAGAAAGAGCGGTGATATAGTGCATAAAAATTTGGAAGGCAAATTAAATAAATTTAAACAGATGATTTTTGAAGAATTAGAGGCGGATTTAAAGGCAGAACGCGAACGCGTCGACAGAGAAGTAGATGCCGATTATGCAGAAAAAAGAGCGCATAATCAAGCCAATGCTGACGATTTTTATAAAACGCGAATGGCAAATGTTGAAACTAGATTGAGTCAGAATTTATCGGCGGCAAAAATGGCGAAAAAAAATGCAGAGTTGAGTTTGCGTAGCCAAATAATCGATGAAATTATGCAAGAACTTTATGCTAAAGCTGAGCTTTTTAAAACAGAAAAAATGTATCAGCATTATTTAGAACAGCAAATCAAAAGGTTGATTGTTGAAATCAAAGATAATGATTTAACCGTTTATAATTTGGATAATGATAAGCAGTTTTTACAAGAATTATTTGAAAAAGAGAAGTTAAATGTTTTAGAATGGAAAGAGTTAAAAGCGAATGTAATTGGTGGGGTAATAATAGAATTACCGAAAAAACGAATTCGTTATAATATTAGTTTAAGGAATGCAATTGAACAAAAACGCGATCACATTGTGGGCGTGCTTTATGAATTATTAGAAGGGATGGTAGACTAGTGGCAATAAGTACAAAAATCACCCTAGTTAATGGTCCTGTGCTCGAAGCGAAACCGATGAATCATTTTCAAATGCGAGAAATGGTCACGGTGGGGAGCAAAGAATTAATTGGCGAGGTTGTTAAATTAAATGGTGATGTAGGTACCATCCAAGTTTATGAAGAAACAGAGGGTTTGAGGGTTGGTGACGAAGTCAAAGGTACTGGTAAGGCGCTTTCGGTTAAATTAGGTCCAGGTATTATGGGCGAAATGTTTGATGGGATTGAAAGACCACTGCGTTTAATGAATGATGATGGTTTTATCGGTGAAGGTATTGGCTTAATCAGTATTGATTTAAAAAAAGTTTGGAATTTTGAGTTGTTGGTTAGTGTTGGTGATAAATTAGAGGGCGGACAGCCTTATGCGAGTTGCCAAGAGAGCCAATTGATTAAACATTTTGTTCTTTTACCGCCAGAAATGAGCGGGGAAGTGGTTAGCGTTGCTGGTAATGGTAGTTATGCGCTAGAAGCAGAAGCGATACAAGTAAAAACGGCTGATGGCGAAATTAAAAGTTTACCTTTTTATCAAGAATGGCAAATTAGAAAGCCAAGACCAGTTAGTGAAAAGTTACTTTTAGAGGTGCCGCTAGTGACGGGACAACGGGTATTTGATATGTTTTTCCCTTTGGCAAAAGGCGGAACGGCAGCGATACCAGGTGGTTTTGGTACGGGTAAAACTATGACACAGCATCAACTGGCTAAATGGTCTGATGCCGATGTAATTGTTTATATCGGTTGTGGCGAGCGCGGTAATGAAATGACAGAGGTTTTGCATGATTTTGCTAAACTGATTGACCCAAAATCCGACAAGCCCTTACTTGAGCGAACAATTTTGATTGCTAACACGTCGAATATGCCTGTGGCGGCGCGGGAAGCTAGTATTTATACAGGTATTACGATTGCGGAATATTATAGGGATATGGGCTATGATGTGGCGATTATGGCAGATTCGACATCGCGCTGGGCAGAGGCGTTGCGTGAGATTTCGGGTCGACTGGAAGAAATGCCTGCCGAAGAAGGTTATCCAGCGTATTTACCATCGAGAATTGCCGAGTTTTATGAAAGAGCGGGCTATGTTAAATCGCTTTCGGGTGAGCTTGCTTCTGTTACGGTAATCGGTGCGGTTTCGCCAGCTGGTGGTGATTTTTCTGAACCAGTAACAGAGAATACAAAGCGTTTTGTCAATGCCTTTTTTGCACTTGATAAGGAACTGGCTTACGCAAGGCATTATCCAGCTGTAAACTGGCTTAACTCTTATTCAGGTTATTTGAAAAGTTTACAAAAATGGTATAAGGAAAATGTCAGCGACGATTATCCTAAATTGCGAACGACAATGCTCGGCGTTTTGTATGAGGAAAATCGCTTGTCTGATATTGTTCAGTTAGTCGGTGAAGATGTATTGCCAGACGACCAGCGTTTGATAATAGAGATTTCTCGTGTGTTGAAAGAAGGCTTTTTACAACAAAATGCCTTCCACGCAGAAGATACTTATGTACCACTAGCAAAACAGTTTTTAATGCTTGAACTAATTGCCCATCTTTATGAACGCTCAAGGGAGGCGATTGCTAAAGGCATACCGATTTCTAAAGTTAAGAACGAAGAAATCTTTGCCGAAGTAATTAAGATGAAGTATACCATTTCTAATGATGATTTGACGTCACTAGGAAGGTTGTTGAATAGAATTGACGATTATTATAATCAGTTACTAGCTGAGTATGTTTAACAAATTCCCCACGTTGTCATTATGAGGAGATGAAGTCGACGTGATAATCTTAACGTGGGTAGTGTATACAGCGATTGAAACGAAATAATACTTTTTTAAAATAAATTCATAAAAATCACTTTTCGCAAACGGCTGTTCCGCCTTCGCTACTAGTTGTTTTGACTTGTAAGTTTCTAATGTTAATTCTTCTAAAGAAGCCTTAACATAAAAAACTTATCTACGTCAAACCAACGGATTAGCTCTGGCTACACGGTCGCTTGAATGTTTGCGAGAAAGTAATTTTTAAATATTTGTTTAAAGAATTATTTCTGACAATCGTTGAAGAATTTGTTTTCCAGGTCGTGTCATCCAGAGAAGCAACGCGACGTAGGGATCTTACGACTTGGTTTAAGAAATTAAAGTAATATTTTATAACCACAATTTATTTGCACTAAAACGAGATAAAGGAGAGTGAAGATGAAGTATATTATGTTTTCGGCGTTGTTAACCGCTTTGTTAACGGTTTTAACTGGTGTTTATTATCTTAAAAAGGATGAGGCTAGTGATAGGATGCGCTTGGCAAAGTTTTTAAGGGTTAATTTAATGGTGTATGTACCGCTCTTGTTATTATCGATTATGATTTTAGTGCCAGACCTTGTGTATGCAGCGGGGGAAGGTGCTTTGAGTAGTGATAAGGGTATTGGTTTAATTGCCGCGGCGCTCTCTACTGGTATGGCTTGTATAGGTTGTGGTTATGCCGTTGGTGCGGTTGGTTCGTCGGCTTTAGGCGCTGTTAGTGAAAATCCTAATATTTTAGGTAGAACTTTGATTTTTGTCGGTTTGGCAGAAGGTATTGCCATTTACGGTTTGATTATTTCAATTTTGATTTTAGGAAGACTTTAATGAAATCTCTGCTTTTAACAGCAAATAGTGATGCGAAACTGGGCTTTCGCTTAGCGGGTATAGAAAGTAAAATAGTCAAGGATAAAACGGAACTGTTAACGGCATTGAAAGAAGCAATTGCCGATGATAATATTGCCTTGATTTTAATCACTAGTGATGTCGGTGATAGTTGTTATCAAGAAATTTTGGAAATAAAACGGGCAGAAAAGGAAAGCTTAATTCTTTTAATTCCAGAACCAAGAGCAGAGTTTAAAGACTATATTGCGGAATATGTAAATCAATCTATTGGAATAAAGACATAAAAGAAAATAGTAATTGTTTAGTTAGCCCGCGTTGTCATTCAGGAACAAAGTGACGTAGGAATCTTAACGTGGGCGTATAATCTTATGGCTGAATAACTATGAACTGGAGTACATATGCAAAAAGAGTATTATCGCTTAAAAGGGGTAGATGGTCCTTTAATCGTGCTTGAAGGGGTTAGTGGCGCGAGTTATGGCGAAATTATTAAAATTAAAGATAGCGAGGGCAAGAACCGTTTAGGCAAGGTTATAAAATTAGAAAATGACCTTGTTTTAGCGCAGGTTTTTGAAGGCACTGTCGGTTTAGGAATAGAAGATACGGTTGTTAGTTTTACGGGCAAGCCCTTTGAAATTAAGCTGAGTAGTGATATTCTTGGACGGACATTTAACGGTATTGGTACGCCTATTGATGGTGGCGGTGAAGTTTTAGCTAAGCAAAAATATAATATTAATGGTGCTGTTATCAATCCTATTACTCGTATGTATCCACGTAATTTTATTCAGACGGGTATTTCTAGTATTGATACTTTAACGACATTGATTAGGGGGCAAAAGTTACCGATTTTTTCTGGTAATGGTTTACCGCATAATCAATTAGCGGCTCAAATCGCTAGACAAGCTAAGATTTCTGATGAAGAAGGGGTACCGTTTGCGATTGTTTTTGCGGCAATTGGTGTTAAACATGATGACGCCGCCTTTTTTAAAAATTGTTTTGATGAAGCAGGTAATAGTGCTGATGTTGTCATGTTTCAAAATTTAGCGGATGACCCAATAGTTGAAAGGGTTTCTATTCCGCGTTGCGCCTTGACTGCGGCTGAGTATTTGGCATTTAAAGAAAATTATCATGTTTTAGTAATTATGACGGATATTACGAGTTATTGTGAAGCTTTGCGTGAGATAGCTTCTGCGCGCGAAGAAGTGCCATCGCGTAAGGGTTATCCTGGTTATTTATATTCTGATTTGGCATCGCTTTATGAACGCGCTGGTATGATGAGTGATAGAAAAGGGTCGATTACTTTTTTACCGATTTTAACCATGCCAAATGATGATATTTCACATCCTATTCCCGATTTAACGGGATATATTACAGAGGGGCAAATTGTATTGTCGCGTGATTTAGCCAATGATGGTAAATATCCACCAGTGGCGGTGTTGCCGAGTTTGTCGCGTTTGATGAAAGACGGTATTGGTGAAGGCTATACGACAAAAGAACACCCAGATATTTCCAATCAGATGTTTGCGCTTTATTCTAAAGTGCAGAATATTAGGGCGCTTGCGCAAATAATTGGTGAAAGCGATTTATCTGAAACAGACCAAAAGTATATGGAATTTGGTCGTCAGTTTGAAGATAAGTTCATTACGCAAGGGGAAGAAGAAAATCGTGAGTTGATGGAGAGTTTGGAGATTTCAATAGAATTGATGAAAATTTTGCCTGTTAGCGAGTTGACTCGCTTGGATGAGGAGATTATTAATAAATATTTTAAGTGATTATCAAGTCGTGTTATATAGCAGATTCTCAAGCCGTGTCATCCTCCGCGAACTAAACAGCGATGAGCGACAAAATTATAGAAAAATAATTAAATGCCTTGCATTTAAGTTAATTTTTTATGATTTTGGCATTTAGCGCGCTAGC
>PDWI01010220.1_pt1 | contig 10550 bp, 12 predicted proteins | sample 1430891 | NCBI WGS metagenome assembly PDWI01 (sample SAMN01162508, study PRJNA174530) | Oral metagenome, whole genome shotgun sequencing project. | biome: Marine environment; feature: Marine mammal; material: Swab sample of the gingival sulcus; isolation source: swab sample of gingival sulcus... | reverse complement strand
CGTTTTTTTTTTTTTTTTCTTTAAAGAAAAATGTGTTTTGTCCGATACTTCTTAATAGATATGTAGATATTTTTTGTTTTTTGAATATGCTATGATTATTTTTGATTGTTCTTGGAGGGGTGAATGGATAAGGTTTTAGAAATTTTAAATAGTGTAAGACCAGATTTGGATTTTGAAATTTGTAATGATTTTATAGATGCAGGATATCTTGATTCCTTTGATATAATCAATTTAGTGGATAAAATTGAAGAAGAGTATAATATAGTTATCAATGCTTTAGATATTGTACCTGATAATTTTAACAACACTCAATCTATTCTTGCTTTAATTAAAAAAAGTAGTGGCGAGAAATAGGAGGAGATAGTGAAAAAATCATTCTTTTTAGTTATGTTAAATTAATTGATAAAGGGCTTACTTTTTATGAGCATGAAAATTCATTATTTTTAATATATCCAGATGCTTATAATATTTTGCGTATTCATTTTTATGTCAAAAGTCTAGATGATTTATGTGATTTTAAGAAAATTTCGAGGATAGTTATTAAAAATTTTCCTGATTATAAAATGGTATTAGATTATGTATATAGAGAAGAACTATCGAAAGATATAATTGATAAAATAGAAACTATAGGCTTTCAATATGTATCCACGTATAAGAGAATGGTGGGAAGACCAAAGGTTCAATCAAATAAATTTTTTAGTAGTGTCTGTTTAGCTGAACCTAAACATGCAAAGGAAATTAGTCAATTATTAGAGGACACCTTTGATCCTTTAACAGATCATTTGCCTAGTAAAGAGTCGTTATTGAATTGGATTTCAACTAATGGAGTGTTTATCGTTAAAGTGAATTCTGATAGTAATCATGAAATTGCTGCTTTAACTATTTTTGAAAATATAAGTAGAACAATTGTAGATTACAAATATTTAGTTGTTAGAGAAAAATATCGTTCACCCGAAATATCTTCTGCTGGAACAAATTACATGCTTTTAAATAATCCCCATATAAGAAAAATAAAATTATGGGTAAAAACTAATAATTTAGCAATTATCGCTAGGCATAATGTAGCAGGATTTAGATTTGATGGATTGAACAGTAGTATTTGGGTTTATGATAGTTAATATTTTTCAGTATATCATTTGGAGGAGTAATGGCAAGAAATTTAAATTGGGCTACGTTAATGAAAATATTTGATAGTGAATATGAATTTAAAATTTGTGAAGAAAATGAAATTGAACAAGTTTTAGATTTTTATGCCAAATATTGGAATGAGAATCATGCTATTATTAAAAGTAGAAAATTATTAAATTGGATGTATTATGATGAGATAAATAAGCTTTATAATTTTATGTTTGCTAAACATAAGGAGAGTGAAGAAATTCATGCTTGTACGGCGTTTGTTTATAGTAATCATTTTGATTTTGACATAAAAGAACCAATACGTTGGTGCGGCATGACAAAGGCTCGTCCTGATTATAATTATTCAGGTATAGGAGTTATATTGTTGGAGAAGTTACAATTATTAAAACCTGCAATTGAATCTGCTGGTTTGGGATTGTCTCTTGATTCAAGAAAACTTTTGCGTTATGATACAAGAGGACATCAAAAATCACCGTTGTTTCATTATTTTTTATTGAATTCTCAAATAAGTGATTTTCATATCGCCTTTAATGGTAGTGGTGATTTATGGTATAATGATAAGGCGATAATTGAAAAAAATAAAAAAATGGTAAATATTGATTTGTTAGATTATGAAAAGTTAAATGTTATAAAATTGAATGCGATTCCTTCATATAAATCTAAAACGTATTATATTAATCGTTTTTACAAGCACCCAATATACAAGTATAATGCAAGTGCTATTTATAATAATAATGATTTACAAGCAGTAGTTTTTTGGCGGAAAAATTTTGCTAATGGAAGTTGTTGCTTGAGAATAGTTGATTATTTTGGTATTAAGGGGGCATTATCAGGAACAAAGCTTTGTTTTGAACAGTTATTAATAGAACATAACGCTGAATATATAGATTTCTTATTTGCTGGAATTGATACAGAAGAAGTGAAAGCTGCTGGTTTTATTGATAGGAGAATAAATGATAAATGGATTATCCCAGAATATTTTGAGCCTTTTGAGCGGGTTAATAAAGATGTTTTTTTTACTCCGCCGATAGAAAATGCGAAAGTGCAGTTAACTATTTTTAAAGGTGATTCTGATCAAGACAGACCTAATCTTGTTAATTAAAGTGAGAGGAGATATTGAAATGAAAAAAGTAATTGAATTATTAAACGATATAAGACCAGATTTGGATTTTGAAAATCTTACGAATTTTATTGAATCTGGGTATCTTGATTCTTTTGATATTGTTAATTTAGTTGATAAAATTGAAGAAGAATATGATATAATTATTGATGCATTAGATATAGTTCCGGAAAATTTTGATACAATAAAGGCTATTGAAGATTTAATTAAGAATAGTGATAATAATTAAGGAGAGTCAAGTGGAAAAAATAAAACTATTTAGTTATTTGGATTCAAATGGAGAAGAAAAAATAGTTACTAATTATGATATGCTTGAGGCTTTAAAAAAAATAAGTGCAGATAAGTGTGAGTTATTGTTTATACATACGGATATTTCATCATTTGGTATGCCTAATAGGAATTTGAAGAAAAAGAAACTTTTATCAGCTGTTTATGAAGTTATTAAGAAATTAGGAGTAGATACAATTGTTTTTCCTGCTTTTACTTTTAGCTTTGCTAATGGTGAAGCGTTTGATTTGAATAAATCTTCGGCTAAATATATGGGGGCTTTAAATGAATATGTTAGGAAAATGCCTGATTCTATTCGTTCTATGGATCCTTTGATGTCTGTTGTTGCTGTAGGTAAGCGAGCAAATGAGTTTGCTGAAGTAGGTAAAAGTTGTATGGGCGAAGATGGCATGTTTTCTTTACTACATAAAATTCCTAATGTTAAGTTTTTGTTTTTAGGAGCAAAACCTACGCATTGTTTTACTTATGCTCATTATGTTGAAGCGGTTCAAAATGTTCCATATCGTTTTGAAAAATGGTATAAGGGTATAGTTATTGATGAAAATGGGAATGAACGTCAATATAATGCGGCATTACATGCTGCTTGCAAAGGTATTTATCCAGCTGCAATGACACCGTTCGAAAAACATATGAAGAGAAATGATGGATACGATCAAATTAAATTGGGTAGCGGGATTATAACTTGTTTTAGTGAGAAAGATGCATATCAAGCAATGTTAGATGCTTTAGATGAAAACATTTATGGTTTTTTGCAAAAACCATTTGTTGAATCTGATTTAGTAAATGAAGTTAAAGATCACGGGGATCAAAGAATAGTTCAAGTTCCATAGAATAATGTTTATTGTGCGATTTGTTACTATAGGAGATAATATGGCTTTTTTTAACATTAAAAATAGTAAGATTTTAGCAATGGCTGCATCAGTACCAGATGATTTAGAAAGAACAACTGATTACTATCAATATTTTGATAAAAATTATGTTGATAAATTTATAGAATCAACAGGAGTAGAGAGTCGTTATACCTCTCACCGTAATGGGGTTACAGCTTCGGATTTGTGTTTTGCTGCTGCAGAAAAAGTGTTAAATGAACTTGATTATGATAGAGATAAAATTGATGCAGTTCTTTTTATGTCATCAAGTAGAGATTATTTAGCGCCTGTAACTGCCTGTATTTTACAGAGTAGATTAGGACTATCGAAAGACTGTTTGGCGTACGATGTGCCGCTTGGATGTTCAGCTTATGTTTATGGACTTTATATTGCGACCACGCACATTAATGCTGGGTGTCGTAGTGTTTTGCTTTTGGCAGGGTCTGCTGGAGATCGATTATCTAGTGATTTTGTGCCATCCGAAATTCCAATGCTTCATGGTTCAGCAGGGAGTGCTACTTTAATTGAATATAATGAAGATTCAGAGGATATTTTTGGGCTTTTACGTTCAAATGGTGATGATTATAAAATGTTAGTATCACCGTTCGGCGGACAGCGACATTCGTTTTGGAAAATGGTAGACGATTTAGGCGTAGAAAGAGCTGTTACTTTGAATAATGCTCATTATATGGATGGTATGGATGTAATGCGTTTTTCATTGACTGATGTTGTTAAAATGATTAAAGACTTTCAAAAGCATTTTGTTGTAGAATTGGATGATTTTGATATTCTCGCAGCACACCAAGCGAATAAGCTAATAATAAAGAGTTTATCACGTAAAATTAAGTTATCCATGGATAAGATACCACTTTCTATTGATAAATATGGAAATACAGGTTGTGGTTCTATACCACTTGCAATTTGTGAGCATTATAAAAATATGAAGGATAAACCTAGTAAAGCAAAAATAGCGACTTGTGGATTTGGTATTGGTTTGTCTTTAGGTATTGTTGGAATTACAATAGAACCAGAAAAGTGTTTTGGCATATTAAAAGTATCGGAACGCTTTGATGATGGAATATCTTATGATATTTTTGACTAGAGGAAAGGATGCCAAATATAATGATATTTCATTTAACGGAGTACTTAGAGCGAACAGTAAAAAAATATCCAAATAAGATAGCTGTTATTGATAAAGAAGAACAAGTGGACTTTCGAACGCTAGTACATAGTGCCAAACTATTAGCGTTGAAATTATTGTCACTTGATAATTCTAAAAATCAAGTGGTAGCAGTTTACTTAGATAAAAGTATTTATAGTGTTACTGCAGATATTGGTGTTTTGTATAGTGCCAATGCTTTTATGAATTTAGATGTTTATTCACCAGTAGAAAGAATAGCAAATGTAGTCGCTACGGTCAAACCTAAAATACTTATTAGTGAAGGTAAATATAAAAATCAATTAGATGGTATTTGTAGTAACTGCAAAAATGTCGAAATAATTTATATTGATGAATTACTAACGCAAGATGATTTGACTTTTGGTGATAATGAGGGGCAAATTTTATTTAGTCGTATTGATAGATTAATTGATACGGATCCAGCGATAGTAGTGACAACTTCTGGTTCGACAGGTACACCTAAAGCTGTAGTTTTAAATCATAAAAGTTATATAGGTTACACAGAGTGGGCTATTGAGACGCATCATTTAAGTGATAATGAAGTAATTGGTTGTTTATCGCCAATTGTGTTTGATCATCATAATGTAAAGCTTTGTTTGATGATGGCTAAAGCGAGTACCTTAGTTTTAATTCCCAAGTCTTATCCTGCTTTTCCAGTTAAGATAATGGAATTAATGCAAAAGCATCAATTTACATTTATTTTTTGGGTACCGACGCTTATGGTTAATATTGCCAATATGGACTTATTATCTAAGTTTAAATTTCCTGAATTAAAGCATGTTTGGTTTGCGGGGGAAGTTTTTCCGACAAGGCAATTTAATTATTGGAGAAAGCATCTATCGCAGGCAACGTTTGTTAATCTTTATGGTCCAGTAGAGATAACGGTTGATTGTACATATTTTGTGGTTAATAGAGAAATACCAGATGACCAGCCTATACCTATTGGGAGAGCATTTAGAAATGTAGATGTATTTTTATTAAATGAAGATGATAAACTTTGTGAACAGAATGAAGAAGGGGAAATTTGTGTACGAGGTTCTTGTTTGTCCATGGGATATTATAATAATTCCGAAAAGACAGCAAGTGTATTTGTTCAGAATCCATTAAATACATCTTATCCTGAATTGATTTATAGAACTGGAGATGTTGCTTATCAAAATGAGTATGGTGAATATGTTTTTAAAGGTCGAAAAGATACACTGATTAAACATTCTGGTTATCGTATAGAACTTTCAGAGATTGAGCATGTGGTACTTAATGATTTAAAACTTGTTAAAAATGTTTGTGTACTTTATGATTATAGTACTAAACAAATAGTATTAATTTATGAAAATGATATTATAATAGCAGATATTAAATTTAGAAGAGATTTAGCAACTCGTTTACCAAAATATATGATACCAACGGTTTATCACAAAGTAGATCAATTGCCACGCAATGCGACGGGGAAAATTGATAGACTTTCATTAAAACAATCATTACTAAAGTAAATAAAAGATATAAAAAAGTAGGTGAATATGGCATATTTTAATATTGATAATTGTAAAATTACTGCTATGGCAGCAGCTGTTCCAGATGATTTTGAAAAAACAACGGATTATTATAAATATTTTGATAAAAATTATGTTGATAAATTTATAGAATCAACAGGAGTTAACAGTCATTATACAAGTGATAGAAATGGAATAACGGCATCTGATCTTTGTTGTGCTGCTGCTGAGAAAATTTTTTTGGAAACAGATATTGATAGAAAAAATATAGATGCACTCATTTTCATGTCTGCTACTAGAGATTATCGACAACCAGTTACAGCGTGTGTTTTGCATGATAGGTTAGATTTGTCAATAGATTGTATGGCTTATGATGTACCTCTTGGTTGTTCCGCATATGTATATGGTTTGTATCTTGCTGCAAGTCATATTAATTCTGGTTGCCGTTCTGTTTTATTATTATCAGGAACAGCAACGGAAAAGAAAGTAGATAATTACATTCCAGAAAGTATTCCTATGCTTTATGGTTCTGCAGGCTCAGCGACTTTAATTGAAGCTACTAATGAAAAAAATTCTTTTTATGGTTTATTGCGTACAAAGGGTGCTGAATATAAGATGATGGTAGCTCCATTTGGTGCAAGTAGGCATCCTTTGCCTATAGTGGCGGAAGATTTAGGAATTGAGAAGGCGCTATTATTAAACGATATTGATTATATGTCAGGGATGGATGTTATGAGGTTTTCTTTAACAGATGTAGTTAAACTAGTTAAAGATTTCAAAAAACATTATCAATTGGATTTAAATGACTTTGATTTATTTGTTCCACATCAGGCAAATAAATTGATATTGACAACTTTAGCTAAAAAAATTAAAATGCCTTTAGAAAAAGTTCCGCTTTCTATTGAAAGGTATGCAAATACAGTTTGTGCTTCAATTCCGCTAAGTATTTGTGATTATTTTGCTAACGTTGAACAATTGCAGCAAAAAGTTAAGATTGCTACATGTGGTTTTGGTATAGGTTTATCTTTTGGTATAGTAGCAATTGAATTAGATCCTTCTGTTTGTCTTGGTGTTATAAAAATTGATGAGAGCTATGATGATGAAATTTCTTATGATATTTTTCAGGAGAATAGTTAATGGATAAATTTGATTTTGAAAAAAGGAAAATCTTAATAACTGGAGCTTCGTCTGGTGTCGGTAGAGAGACTGCTATTAGGCTTAGCCAGTGTGGTGCAAAATTGTTATTAGTTGCTAGAAGAGAAGATAAATTGAGAGAAACAATTTCTCTTCTTAGTGGTGAGGGGCACTCTTATAAAGTTGTAGATGTTAGCGAATTTAATACGTTTGTCAAATTTATGAAAAATAGTGTTAAAGATGATGGTTTGAAATTTGATGGTGCAGTGCATGCTGCTGGTATAGTGGAACCTCGACCATTTCGTTTAGTTAATGAAAAACATTTATCTGAAAATTTTGGGGTCCATTTTGAGGCGTTTGTTGCAATTTTAATGCTAGCATCATCAAAAAAGTATTTTAATAAAGATTCTTCTATTGTAGCACTTAGTAGCAGTCACACATTAACGGGACAAAAATCTAACAGTATTTATACTGCTGCAAAGGCGGCAGTTAATAATTTAGCGATGAGTGCTGCTGCTGAATTGAGAGATAATAATATCAGAGTAAATACTATTTGTGCTGCTGGTATAAAAACGGAAATGCTTACAAAACTAGTACTTAATAATGCTGAAACTTTGTCGCAATTACCTAATGATTTGTTAGAACCATCTGAGGTTGCTAATGCTATCGTAGCTTTAATGAGCGATTCTATGAGGTATGTATCAGGCGTTTGTTTAAATATTGGTTTTACAACACAAACTGTTAATATTAGAAAGTATGAAGTGTAATTTAACTCTAATAGTTATTTGTGAAAAGCATATTTAATAAATAAAGGATAAGAAAATATATTATGAAAATACTAGAGAATTTTTGTTCTAAAAAAATAGTTGTTACTGGTGCGTCTTCTGGAATAGGTAGAGAAACAGCAATAAAACTTAGTCAATTAGGTGCAGAATTATTTTTGCTCGCTAGGCGTGAATCGGAATTACAAAAAACTATGAGTTTATTAAGCGGAGAAGTACATAGCTATAAAGTTTGTGATGTAAGTGATTTTGAAGTTTTTGAACAATGTTTAAAAAATGAAGTAAAGCAATCTAAAAAAAAGTTTGATGGAGCGGTACATGCTGCTGGAATTGGTTCAATTCGACCATTACGTATTATGGATTTAGAATATATACAAATGATAATGGGAGTACATACTAATGCTTTTGCTACAATTTTAAAAGTTGCAGCTTCAAAACGTTATTTTAATGATAATTCATCTATTGTTGGGCTTTCTTCTTGTATTTCTAAAACTGGAGCGAGAGGACATTCTATTTATGCGGCTTCTAAAGCGGCTATGGATAGTTTAGCGATGAGTTCGGCAATAGAATTTAAAAATAGAAAAATCAGGGTAAATACAGTTTGTCCAGAATTAGTTGCAACAGAAATGTTATGCGCTTCTGTTGGTTTTCCAGCTAATACTTTGGAAGAAATGCCAGAGGATATTTTGAAAGTAGAGGAGGTTATTGTTGCGATTATTTCATTATTGAGTGACTTATCAATTGCTATAACAGGTGAAAATGTTAATATTGGTTTTACGATGGAAACGATCCATCTTAAATAATACTATAAAAAATAAGGAGATAAAATATGAATATTAAAGAAAAGTTGGCATTAATTGAAGAGGCTTTAGATGTAGAGGAAAATACTTTAACAGTTGATACAAAGTTAGATGATATAGATGAATGGGATTCTATGTCAGCTTTATCTTTAATTGTTATGTTGGATGATGAATTTGATGTTGTGGTTACGGCTGGACAAATTAAAGCTCTCCAAACAATTGAAGATATAGTAAAGTATATGGAGTAAAAGTTTGAATAAATTAGAAAATACCATTAGTACTATTGTTAAAACTATTGTATCAAAAAATGATATTGATTTGAATACAAATTTATTTAATACGAGATTAATTGATTTTGAGATGAAGGAATTAATTGCTCTGGAGTTAGAAAAACGATTTGATATAGTGTTATATTATGAACATCTGATCGATGAGTATTTTAAATCAGTTAAATCAATAAGTTTATTAGTTCAAGAAAGAATAGATAAAAAAAATAAACGCAAAGAATTATTAAATAAAGGTGTTATTTGTATTGTTAAAAGTGTGGATGAGTATAGGAGTTTAATAAGAGAATTTAAACAATTAAAAATTAAAAAAAAGTATAAAACAGCAGTTGTATATTTGGAGGAAATTAAGCGTTTAATAGATCTTAAGATGTTGTATTATATAAAATTAAATCGAGGAATTATTTTTTTGAATGACCAAGATACTTTTTATAGATCATATTTGTATGCGGACTTAGATGTTCTTTTACAAGTACCACGTTTAGATAAAGATATTTTAATTGAATATGTTTATTCTAATGATGATAATTTATCAAAGTTAAAAGTGGAAGATGATTTTTTGTGTGGGGGTAATTTTATTTTTAATAAGCAATATAGATCTTTTTATCCAGGTGATGGTAGTGAATATGAAAACATTAAGAAAAAAAATATTGTGTTAAAAAAAGTAATGGAAAGTGAGGGCTTATGTATTTCTGTTCCTCATAAAAAAATGCTTCCAGAGTTTGAGTTTCTTTTTAAGCAAGAAATTGAAAAATATACGCAAAGCGTTTATACTAGAGCTGAAAGAAGAGTGCAGTTAAAAGAAAATCAATTAATGGCAATGTACGATTCATGCTTTAATATTTATTCTATAAGTATAGATAGTAGTATATATGGAGGTGCTATCGCAACTAAAAAAGAATATCAAAAAAATTTTTATGCAGGTGCATTATTATTTTATATTTATGAAAAAATGTATGAAGGAAATAATATTTTCAATGGCATGCAAAATTTTAAAAATAAAAAGTATGCTGGTTGGATTTCTGATGATAATTTTGCATCGCATAGAATATTTAATTTATTAAATATCGAGTATTCTAATAAATTTATGCGGGAATATGTTTTACCTGCTATAGATTAATTATAAAAAACGAATTGAGAACGTTGTGAATATAATTTAATAAAGCACTTGAAAAAGCACTTGAAATGCCGAAATCGCATTAGGGGACGGTTTTTATTGCGTTAAAAATAACGCATTAGGGACAAACCTTGTTGTGTTATTTTGCAATCCTTACACAGTATTTAATATTATATAAAAAGGCAGGAACTATTATTCTTGCTTTTTTAGTATATTCAATTATGCTATAATATGGAATTAGTGTTATATTGTAACTATTCAGTCAAGTAGTAAAAGTCGTGTCATTCAGACAGGTTGCATGCCCGAGCAACAAGCGAAGCTTGTAACCAGGGGAGAGAACGAAGTGAGG
>PDWI01010219.1_pt1 | contig 10550 bp, 7 predicted proteins | sample 1430891 | NCBI WGS metagenome assembly PDWI01 (sample SAMN01162508, study PRJNA174530) | Oral metagenome, whole genome shotgun sequencing project. | biome: Marine environment; feature: Marine mammal; material: Swab sample of the gingival sulcus; isolation source: swab sample of gingival sulcus... | reverse complement strand
GTACTCGCTAACTCGGCTTCCTGCCTCGTTTACGCTTCAAAGCAAAACGCTTATTTTAATGACTTGGCTAAGCTCACAAACTTCGTTCATTGTTTTAATTTTTTATTTTGAAGTTTATGGTAATCTCAGAGAAACAGGAAGTGTTTTCATAGGATAAGAGACGCTCTGACTACGAAGAAAAGCTTAAAAGTTTTCTGAGTACAAAAGCTGGCGAGTAGGATTGGGCATCAGCCAATCCGACCGCGAGCGAACGTCTCGTTACTATAAAACACTTCGCAGTCTGAGATTCTACGTGTGGATTAATTAAGTGGTAGTGAGCGGTGAAAGAGTCAGGAGATTTCTCCACTTCGTTCGTTACACTCACTTCGGTCGAAATGACAGAAATTATAATAGAAAAGGATTTTTATGGATAAGAAAAAAATTATAATAGTAACGGGGCCTACTGCAGTGGGAAAAACCGATTATGTGATCAATATGGCTAGGGAGCTAGATACTGAAATCATATCAGCGGACTCTGTTCAAATATTTAAAAAACTGGACATAGGTAGCGCCAAGCCGACAGCGGAAGAGCGTAAGCTCGCTAAACATCACTTAATAGACTTTGTAGAGCCTGATGAGGACTATTCAGTATACGATTATAAGATGGATGCGATAGAAATAATAAATCAACTCCACGAAAGGGGTAAAATTCCTATCGTTTCTGGTGGAACGGGTCTTTATTTGCACAGTTTAATCTATGATATGGATTTTCAAGGTGCAAATGAAAGGAGGAAAAGCAGGGGCGAGTATGATGCTTTAGACCTGGAAACCTTAAGAAAAATGCTGGATGAAAGAGGCATAAAATTAAGTCAGGATGATAAAAATAATAAGAGAAGACTGACGAGGATGCTAGAAATTTATGAATCTACTGGGAAAAAAGCTGATTTTAAACATTCTGAGCGAAAAGAAGGATTTTTTGATAGCAAGATAATCGTCTTGAATAGAGATCGGGCGGAACTCTATGAAAGAATAAATAGGCGAGTAGATATGATGATTGAAAGAGGTCTCTTATCTGAACTTAAGACTTTATTGGATTCTGGTTTAAATAAAAATCACCAATCTATGAGGGCTATAGGTTACAAGGAATTGATAGGCTACTTAGAGGAAGAGTATAGCTTTGATGAAGCGGTGGAATTGATAAAACGAAACAGTAGGCGATATGCCAAGCGACAGATAACGTGGTTTAAGCGTTATGCCCAAGCTGAATTTATTAATATTTAATACATCTAGGTACAAAAATTAAAAAAATAGTCTCATTTTTTTCTAAGTTTTTTGCTAATTTTATATCTTATATAGGTCAAAATTTTTGCTAATAAGCCGATAGAGTTGTATAATGAGCATAATGGGGGTGTATAATGTTACTATTGAGTCAGACGGAAATGAAACTTTTAGATAAGACAGCGATTGAGGAATGTGGTATTCCTTCTTTAATTTTAATGGAGTATGCTGCTAAATCTGCTAAAGATTACATAAGAAAGAATTACGACTGCACAAGTAGGATTCTTATAGTTTGTGGGAGTGGAAATAATGGTGCAGATGGTTTGTGTTTGGCTAGACAACTGAAATATCTTGATTTTGATCCCTATATTTATCTAATTGGAGATAGTGAAAAACTGTCGGAAGAAGGCAGGCAACACTACGAATCTTTATCTTCCCTCAATATGAATATTAGAATTTTAACATCTGAAACGATAGATTATGAAATAGATCATTTTAAAAAGGATTTGCTCATGTCTACTTTAGTGGTGGATGCGATTTTTGGCATATCCTTAAATAGGGAAATAGAGGGTATACATAGAGATGTTATAGAAATGATTAATAATGGATATACTAAAGTATTATCCTTAGATATGCCATCGGGGATAGAGGCTGATACAGGTGAAGTCTTGGGAATAGCTGTTAAAGCAGATACGACTATTACTTTTGCCCATCCGAAGCTTGGTCTTTATCTTAATGATGGTATAAAATACAGCGGAAAGGTTCTTATAGGGGATATAAAAATTCCTAAAATGGCGGAGAGTCGTTTGTTAAATCCTATCAAAATAATTGATGAGGATATTTTTTCTGATTTGCCAAAAAGAGATCCTAGTGGGCATAAGGGAACCTTTGGGAAAGTCTTAATAGTTGCTGGAAGTTATGATATGGGTGGTGCCGCTGCCCTGAGTGCAAAGGCAGCTTACAGGGGTGGTTGTGGACTTGTGTACGTTCTCACTCACAGAGAGAATAAACAATCCATTCTTTCTTATATTCCTGAAGCGATTGTCTATACCTACGATGATGATTTTTCTAAAGGACAATTAGAAGAAACCCTTTTAAGATTAAGTGAGGGAATGGATTCTGTTTTAATAGGTTGTGGACTTTCTAAGAGTGAGACAGCTAAAACCTTATTTTCTAAGAGTTTGGATTTGGATAAACCCTTGGTTATTGATGCCGATGCCCTGAATATTTTATCAGAGGATGCAGAGCTTTTAGAATCATTAAAACATAGAAAAAATAAGACTGTTCTTAGTCCTCATTTGGGTGAGATGGCTAGATTACATTCGATTCCAGTAAGTGAGATTATAGAAAAACCACTAGCTATTGCAAAATCTTTTGTTAAGGAATATAAGGTCAATCTTTGCCTAAAGAGTAGTAAAACGATAGTTTGTACAGAAAAATTAAATGTGTATTTTAATATAATTGGTAACAGTGGTATGGCAACAGCGGGTTCTGGCGATGTTTTGTCAGGCTTAATAGCGGCAAAAATTGCCCTGAGTGAAAGTGATGAAGACTTTGATAAATTGATTTGCAAGGCGGTACATATGCACAGTAGAGCTGGAGATAATGCCAAGGATGAGAGAGGCGAAGAAGCTATTATCGCTAGTGATATTATAGAAAAATTATAGAAGGAGAGAAGGATGAAAAAATTTGAGAATTTTGACTATAAGAGACCGAATGTAGAAGATGTCCAAGATAGGGTGGATGAGATAATAGAAGCCTTTAAAAGAGCTGATTCTGCTGAATCTCAATCTAAAGTGATAAAGTCTTTTAATGAATTAAGCGATGAAATATATACTGCTTCTTCTATCGCTGAAATAAGATATGATGTGAACACAGCGGATGAATTTTATGCTGGTGAAAAATCGTTTTGGGATGAGTTCAATCCGAAATTGGCCTCGTATAAGACTAGGTTTGCCGAGGTTTTGCTAGCTAGTAAATATAGAAAAGAATTGTCAGATGTTTATGGAGAGTACTTTTTTACCAAGTATGAAATAGAAAAAAAGATTTTTGATGATTCGATAGCAGAAGATATGATAGAAGAAAATAAGCTTGTCAGTGAATATCATAAGCTAGTTGCTATAGGAAAGGTACAATTCCAAGGTAAGGAAATTACTTTAAATGACATTACTCCATACAGGGAAAGTGTGGATAGAGAGATTAGAAAAGAGGCTAACGAGGCGTATTTTGGCTATTTTGCAGATAATGTAGCGGAATTTGACAAAATATATGACGGTTTGGTGAAACTTAGGACAAAGATGGCTAAAAAGCTGGGTTATGATAATTTTGTACAGATGGCTTATGACAGGATGGGCAGAAGCGATTATAATCCGAAGGATGTCGCTGAATATAGAAGGCAAATTCTAGAGGATGTAGTTCCTGAAGTAAATAAGCTCAGAATAAAGCAGAAGGAAAGACTTGGGATAGAAAATCCACTGTATTATGACTATAATTTAAAGTTTTTGAGTGGGAATCCTGCTCCTAAAGGAGATTCTGATTGGATCATGAAAAATGGTAGGCTTATGTATGATAAATTGGGTGGAGAACTGAAGGCTTTTTATGATTTTATGGAGGGGCATGAACTTTTTGATGTTTTGAGTAGAGAAGGCAAAAAAGCAGGTGGCTACTGTACTTTTATTCCTGAATATGGAGCGCCTTTTATCTTTGCAAACTTTAATGGTACCCAACATGATGTGGATGTTTTAACTCATGAGGCAGGACACGCTTTTCAAGTTTATAATGCTTTTAGAGAGCAAGAATTGTCTGACTATCTCTGGCCTACGATGGATGCTGCTGAAATTCACTCGATGAGTATGGAATTTTTATCTTGGCCTTATATGGATTTGTTCTTTGAAGAGGATGCGGAAAAGTATCGTTTTTCTCATATGACTCATTGTATAGAATTTTTGCCCTATGGTGCTACTATTGACGAGTTTCAACATGTCGTATACGAAAATCCAGAATTAAGTCCAGAAGAAAGACGAAGAGCGTTTAGAGAAATAGAGAAGAAGTATTTACCTCATATCGATTATGGTGATAATGAGTTTTTAGAGAGCGGTGGATTCTTCTTTAGACAGTTACACATATTCAGTATGCCATTTTATTATATTGATTATACTTTGGCGCAGGTTTGTGCGCTTCAGTTTTGGAAGAAGTCAAGAGAAGATAGGGAAAAGACGCTTCAGATTTACACTGAATTGTGTAAGGCTGGTGGTTCGAAGCCGTTTTTATCACTGCTAAAAATAGCTGATTTAAAAAATCCTTTTGAATCAGGGAATATAAAGCTCACTATAGAACCTGCTATAAAGTACTTAAATGAAATAGATGACAAAAAAATGTAGATTAGGATGTGAAGGGAAGAACTATGTTAAAATTATTTTCTAAAAAAGAAGCACAAAATAACTATCCTCTATTCGATGTTCAGGATAGAAATCGTAATGAAGAAGTTGTTAATACGCTGAACCAAAATTTTGCTTTAGCTAGTCGCTTAAGCATGTTTAATGTGAAACTTTTTCATCATGCTCAGATAATTCAAGAGAGTATTGATGAGGTTATTAATAAATCTAATGAACAGAAAAATGAGACCGCTTTAGCGAATACGGATATGATAGAAGTAGCTGATTTGATAGAAAAGTACAGGGAAAGTACTGGCAAGATAACATCTAATACAAATGACATGGTTGTGTTTAACAGGAATATGCAAAGTACATTGGAAAATATTTCTAAAAAGACTGATAATTCAATTATTATAGCAGATGAAATGACATCTAATATTTCAGAATTAGAGACGATGATAGAAGAAATTAAGTTGATTGTAGATGGGGTTAGGCAAATTGCAGAACAGACTAATTTACTTGCTTTAAATGCTAGTATAGAAGCGGCAAGGGCAGGGGAAGCAGGCAAGGGATTTGCTGTTGTAGCGGAAGAAATTAGAAAGTTGGCTGAAAGTACAAAGGATAAACTGATTTCTATGGATGAGTTTACTGAAAAAATATCATTGGTGTCTAAGGAAAGTACTGTAAAATGTAAGGATACATCAGATACTGTAAATGTTATTAAAACTGACATAGATGAGGTCTCAGGTGCTTTTAATGATATTGAGGCTAAAATTAAAGAAACATTGGAACTAGTTGATAATTCAAATAATAATTCTGACCACTCTATGAGCAGGATTAATTCTACCATAGATAAGTTAAAGGTGAACATGAATTCTTTGAGTGATAATTCGAACGTTTTACTTGAACAAGCTGTAGAATTGGACAATGCGAGTATGGATTTGGCTAAATTAGGTGAAGAAACTACTGAAACCATACACATGATTAAGAAGATCAGTTTGGATAGTGGAAAAATTTTATCGGGAAATGATTTTCAAATGAAGAATTCTGATTTTAAGAAGTTTTTATCGGGGTCAATCGTTTCTCATAAGGGCATCGTTCAAATGATGTATGACATGGTGGAAGAGGGGAAGGTAAGACCTTTGCAATTAGATGGTAAGACTTGTCCTTTTGCTTATTTTTATGATGCAATGAAGCCTAAGAATAAATATATTTCTGATATCTGGCAATCTATAGAAAAGGAACATTTGGAACTTCACAGATTGGCTAGGGATATAAGGGATAATTTAATCAAGGAGAATTATCAAGCGATAGATCGCTTGTTTGAAGTGTTTGAACCAAAATCGGAGGATGTTGTTAAGAGAATTCAGAAGATAGTGGATTATATAGATGAGCATCCTAGCGAGAGTATTTTTTAATCTAATCTTCTTTTGATTCTTCTAAGTATTAATTTGATTTAGGGGTGGTGTATATCGCTCCTTTTTTATTGAAAACTAAAAATTTTATTAATAATTTCTAAAAAAAATATCTATCTTGTATATTTTCACTTTAAAAAACTAATAAACTAGTCTATAATACACTTGTTGGGCATCTGCCTAAACAGTATTTTTTGTATGTGAAATTTTAGAAGGAGAAATATATATGTTAAACCCTGTAATGAGTGTTTTGCTTTCCGCATATTTAGCTTTTTCGGGCTTTTATATGTATGGATCGACAGCAAGTATAGATTCAAAGAGTGCTGAATCGGTCAGTATCGATAAAGTGATAGAGGAACATCAACCTAATGAACTTGGAAAAATCATGGTTGTTATGTATCATAACTTAGTTGAAACAGAAGCTGAAGAGGGAGACTATGCGAGGAGTTATGCAAATTTTGAAAAGGATTTGATTAGGCTTCATGAAAACGGCTATGCGCCTATAAGAATGAGTGAGTGGATCAGTGGGAAAATAGATGTTCCAGCTGGAAAGACTCCTGTGGTCTTAACCTTTGATGATGGACACCCTACGGATATTCAGCTTGATAAGAATGGAAAGCCTACAGAACAGTGTGTGGTAGGTATCATGGAAAAGGTGCAGAAAAAATATCTTGACTTTGTGCCTAAGGCTACTTTTTACCTGAATGGCCCTGCTGCTCTTGGCGATCTTGAACTCGATAAAAAGAAGATAGATTACCTTATGAGTCATGGCTATGAAATCCAAAATCACACAAGTAATCACTTACATTTAAATGCTATTCCACTAGATCAAGCTAGGGAAGAAATCGTGAGTCAGGCTAAGAGGCTAGAGAAGTTTACGAAGTCAAAGAATTTTCATTTAGCGCTTCCTTTTGGGCAAAGACCTGATAACTATGCTGAACTAGTTAGAGGCGATTGGTTAGGAGAGTATAAGATGCTTTCATCAGTAAATGTTGGTTGGGATCCAATTCCGAGTGTTTATGATAAGGATTTTGACCCTTATGATATACATAGGGTAACTTGTGGGGAAGATGATTTTGAATTGTATTTCTGGATGGATGATTTTGAGTCGGTTCCACAGACTAGGTTTTATTCAGATGGGAATCCTGATACCATAACATTTCCTGTGAGTGAAAAAGATAAATTTAATGAGGAAGGTATGTCAGGTTTTCAAAAGATAATATATGATGATGAAAGTTTAAAGATTATCGAGGAGTAAGTGATGCCAAACTTTAATATGTGGTATGTGAGTATTGGTATAATATTTTTTATCATTTTATTCTCTATTCAGTATTCCTTAAATTCTATTTTAAAGACGAACAGGGAGATAAAGAAGCTCTTGGAGTTGATTGTGAATAGGGATGTGTATAAGTAAGGCAGCTTCCATCATTTCGATCGAAGTGAGTGAAACGAAGGAAGTTGAAATCTCAGTACTAGCATGGCGTATAAAAGTAAATAAATAAAAGTTTTATTAAGTTAGAAAGTAAAATTAGGAGGTAAGTAATGCAGTGGGTTTACGATTTTGAAAGTGGCTCTAAGGAAATGAAGAACATCTTAGGTGGTAAGGGCGCTAATTTAGCTGAGATGTCTTCTATAGGTTTGCCAGTTCCTCAAGGTTTTACAGTTAGTACAGCTGTGAACTTTAAGTATTTTGAAAACAACGATGCCTTACCAGAAGATGTAATAAAAGAGATTGATGAAGCTGTTAAGAGATTAGAAGAAAAAGCTGGACAAAAGTTTTCTGATTCAGAAAATCCACTTTTGGTTTCTGTTAGATCGGGGGCGGCTATCTCTATGCCAGGTATGATGGATACGGTTTTAAACCTAGGTATTAATTTTGAAGTAGCTGAAACCATCGCTAAGAATACTGGTAATTATGCATTTGCTTACGATAACTTTAGACGATTTATACAGATGTACAGCGATGTAGTTTTAGAAATTCCGAAGAGTAATTTTGATAAAATTTTAGAAGAGTACCAAGAAGAAGCAGGGGTATCTACATTCAAAGAATTTGAAAAAGAAAAGATGCTTGAAATTATCAAAGAGTTCTTAGAAATTGTCAAGCTTAAAACTGGAGAGGATTTCCCAACTGATGCTAGAAGTCAGCTTCTAAAAGCTGTTGAGGCAGTATTTAGATCATGGAAGAATGAAAGGGCGATTTTATACAGAAAAATCAATGGCATTTCAGATGATTTGGGAACTGCTGTAAACGTTCAACGTATGGTTTTTGGTAACTATGATGGTACATCTGGAACAGGTGTTTTATTCTCTCGTAACCCTTCTACTGGAGAAGATGAATTGTTTGGTGAGTTCTTATTTAATGCTCAGGGTGAGGATGTTGTGGCTGGCATAAGAACGCCAGAGCCTATAGCAAATCTGAAAAATGATCATCCAGAGCTTCATAAAGAAATTTTTGATTTGGCAAAGTCATTAGAAAATCATTATAAAGATGTTCAAGATATAGAGTTTACAATAGAGCGAGGAAAGGTATACTTGCTTCAGACTCGTAATGGTAAGAGAACAGCGAAGGCAGCGATAAAGATTGCGATGGATTTAGTGAAGGAGGGGTTAATCGATGAAAAGACTGCTCTTCTAAGAATCCCTGCAAATTCTGTTGATACCTTATTGCACCCAGATTTTTCTGAAGATTCTAAGAAATCAGGAACTATCTTAGCCAAAGGTTTAGCGGCTTCTCCTGGTGCAGCTAAGGGAAGAATCTACTTTACAGCAGAAGACATAGTAGATGCGAAAAACAGAGGGGAAGATTGTATCTTAGTTAGAAAAGAAACTTCTCCAGAGGATTTAGCTGGTATGTTAAATGCTAAGGGGATTTTAACTTCTCGTGGCGGTATGACATCTCATGCTGCTGTTGTGGCTAGAAGTATGGGTAAGACCTGCGTGGCTGGATGTTCTGATATTGTTGTAGACGAAGAAAACAAGACAGTAAGTAACGGTGAAGTTTCGCTAAAAGAGGGAGATTATATCTCTATTGATGGTTCTGATGGAAGTGTATTTGTAGGAGAACTTCAGTTTGAAGAAGCTAAAAATTCCGATGAGTTAGAAATTCTTTTGGATTGGAGCGATAAGTATTCTAAGACCATGGTTAGGGCAAACGCTGATACACCAGTGGATGCTAAGGTAGCCATAGGTTTTAGAGCAGATGGTATCGGTCTATGCCGTACGGAGCATATGTTCTTTGAAAAAGATAGGATTATTTCTGTTAGAGAAATGATATTAGCGGAGAATTTGGAAGAACGTAAGGTTGCTCTAGAGAAGATAAGACCATTCCAAGAAGAAGATTTTTATGGCATCTTAAAAACAATGGAAGAAAGACCAATAACAGTGAGACTTCTAGATCCACCTCTACATGAATTCTTACCGAAAACAGAGCAGGATATTATGGATTTAGTAGAAGTTACTGGAAAATCGAAGGAACACATCGAAAAGGTATCGGATAGCTTACATGAGTTCAATCCTATGCTTGGTCACAGGGGTTGTCGATTGGCTTTAACGTATCCGGAGATATATGAAATGCAGACAGAAGCGCTTATCAGTGCAGCTTGTAAGCTTAAGAAAGAGGGCTTAAATACAAATGTAGAGATTATGATTCCTCTTGTGGCATTTAATGAGGAGTTGGCTAATTTAAGAAAACTGGTGAAGGAAACTGCTGATAGAATCATAGCATCTCATGGAGTAGATTTAGACTATAAGATCGGAACGATGATAGAGATTCCTAGAGCTTGTCTAACAGCTGATAAGATTGCGATGAATGCGGACTTCTTCTCTTTTGGAACGAATGATTTGACTCAGATGACAATGGGCTTTTCAAGAGACGATGTGAACGTATTTATGGGTGAATATATCGACAAAAAAGTATTTGATGTCAATCCATTTGTAAGTATCGATACAGAGGGTGTTGGGCAATTGGTAAAAATGGCTGTTGATAAGGCAAAATCTACAGGTAAGGAAATAAAAGTAGGTGTTTGTGGAGAGCATGGTGGAGATCCAGCTTCTATACACTTCCTATTATCTTGTGGTTTGCAATATGTTTCATGTTCTCCTTTTAGAATTCCGATTGCTAAGATAGCGTCTGCTCAGTATCATATAGAAAATGAAGAAAAATAGAGGAACGATAAGAGGTATATATGGCTAAATACAAAGTTTATGTCTTGAGTGATTCTGTGGGTGAAACCGCAGAATCAGTCGCCAAGGCAACTATTACGCAGTTTAGAAATGTGGATATTGAAATAGAAAAATTCTCTAATATTCAGACTCCTAGTAAGATCGATAAGATTTTTTCTGGGATGGATTACGAGAACTCTATGGTGATATTCACTATAGTTTTAGAACCTTTAAAAGAGCGTTTAATTGAATTATGCGAAAAATATGATGTAAAGTATCACGATGTGATGACAGAGATACTCGGTTATATATCTGGCCTGACGGGGCAGGAGCCAAATCATCA
>PDWI01010218.1_pt1 | contig 10551 bp, 12 predicted proteins | sample 1430891 | NCBI WGS metagenome assembly PDWI01 (sample SAMN01162508, study PRJNA174530) | Oral metagenome, whole genome shotgun sequencing project. | biome: Marine environment; feature: Marine mammal; material: Swab sample of the gingival sulcus; isolation source: swab sample of gingival sulcus... | reverse complement strand
GTAATTCGGATATTTTCTGTATTTTTACCATAGTTTGAAAGATTTAAACCCCGTTTTTTGGCTATTTCGCCAATTTTCGGGGTTTATTTATGGTAAATAAATATACAAACTATTTTATTGAATTACAACAGTTTATGTGTTTTGTGAATGTGCCCGATAAAACTTGAAAATGCAGAGATTGGCGTTCGTATTCCAGCGGGAGATAACAATATGATTGCCAATGAAGATTTTCTAATGATAACAGGGAATGATAATGTAATTTTATTTGACGGCAATCGTTGGTTTAATCTATTTGACAGAAATAAAACCGAAGAAAAATTACGAGAGACAGGAACATTCTACGACCCAAGAGAATTGTAGAATAACAATAAAGTGCCAAAACTTCTAGTTGCCCTCCAAATAGATTTCAAAATATTAGGTAAGCGACCACAGTTTTAAAATTTATAAATAATATTTCGACTGTTAGGTCTTCACATTATGCTTTACCCATCATTTATTTGTTTTCACTTAACAGCTGTTCATTATAGCCTTCAAGTACTTTTTTAAATATTAAAGCAAATTCTTGAAGTCCTTCTTCATCTTTTGAAAAGGCAAAGAATGTATTGTTCATATTCATAAAAATACCTCCAACTACTTTGCTATACTTTTTAAATTCTTCGTCCTCTATAAGACATTTTGCAAGTTCTCTTACAGGTTCTGCATCGGTCAAAGCTTCAAATTTAGATTTTGTTTCTTCTTTATTGAAATTTAAGCTAAGTCCATACATAAAACCGTTGTCACCTGCTTTTTTTTGTTGCCATTCAAATGGGCTTATTGCTGACTCGAATCCTTCCATATTATTTTATCCTTTTTCTAAAAATTTATTAAAGCGAGAAATCATAAGTTCATACTTATTTTTATCGTTTTTATTTTCTAAATATTCTATTATTTCGATAATTTTTTGTCTATCCAAATTAAGTATTCCACTTGCAATTAAAGTATCAAAACTTTTAGTTGCTCCCTCCAAATAGATTTCAAAATATTTTATATGACCTCTATTAAGTGTTTCATTAGCAAATAGTTGGTAATTTTTATAAATTCCAAATGTTTTCTTTGCAGAATTTGACAAGGCAATAAATAAATCAATAATTAATGTATCAGAACAGATAGAAAAATCATTTTTTGCAATTTCACAAATAGCCATTCTGAAATCATAATTAGTATCCTCTTCAAGATTACACTTTATGTAATGGATATCTGACTCTGAATATTCTTTTATAAATTCAATCAATTCTTTTTCAGTCATTTTTTTTATATTTACTTTATAATCTTTGGCTAAAATTTCAACATAACTATCATACCCCTCAATCAAAAAGTGTTTTAGATTAAGATTTTTATTTGGGTCATAAATTGGATTCATTTCATTTAACCATTTTGACTTTTCGACTTTATAAAATCCAGAATCAATACAATATTCATTATTTAGCCAAAAATTATAATCATCTATGTCTCTATTTTTAACATCAATAATCTTGAAAGAATTGTAATTTGTTTCTCCAAAATTTACGGACTTACAACGTAATTCGGCAACTGTATTAAATTCAATACTAAATTCAGTATATTTTTTCCTTTCTATATAATCATTTATTAGAAAACCCTCAACTATGATTTCTACTTTTGCATCTTCGATATATTTGGCAAGCAAATTTGTTGTAGATATTTTAAAATTTACTTTTTCGGGCTTTAATATTAACATATTTTCTAATCCTTATGAATATAGCATTTTATGTTTGAGCATAAAATAGGATAGCTCATAAACTCCTTTTTATTGAAACTTTCAATTGCTTTCGACTTACATATTTCCTCATTACCATTATATTCTTCGATTTCAGACTCTGACAAATAAATCTCATAGCCGTCATAATAGTAATAACTTGAACAGTACTTATTTTCAGCAATTTTAGATAGGTATAACTCGATTTCAGTTTTATTGATAAATATTTCATTTTTTTCATCAAATTCAAACTGACCTACTTTAAATTTTTCCTGTATTAATTTTTCTAATTCTTTTTTATTTTTCATTTTAAAATGCAAAACAATTTTATTTACTTGCAAACAGTTTTACATCATTTTCTGAAACCTTATTTCCTCCTAAAATAATTAATCGTTCTATTACGTTTCGCAACTCACGAATATTACCCGACCAGTCGTATTCTTGTAGTAATTTAATGGCTTTTTCTGAAAATTCCTTTTGAGGGCTTCCTTGCTCGGCTGCAATCTTTTTTGCAAAATGAGCAATCAATAACGGAATATCATCTCGGCGGTCATTCAACGCAGGAACTTTAATCAAAATAACAGCCAAACGATGATATAAATCTTCTCTAAATCGTCCCTCTTCTATTTCTTTTTTAAGATTTTTGTTAGTCGCCGCCAACACACGAACATCAACTTTGATATCTTTATCCGACCCTACACGAGAAACTTTATTTTCTTGTAAAGCACGTAACACTTTGGCTTGGGCTGCCAAACTCATATCCCCAATCTCATCTAAAAAAATGGTTCCTCCATTTGCTGCCTCAAATTTCCCTGCTCTGTCTTTGTTTGCTCCTGTAAAACTTCCTTTTACATGTCCAAACAACTCACTTTCAATTAATTCCGAAGGAATTGCAGCACAATTGACTTCCACCATTGGAGATTTTGCACGTTCAGATTTCTCATGAATCCAATGCGCAACCACCTCTTTACCTGTTCCATTAGGTCCCGTAATAAGCACTCGAGCATCCGTTGGAGCTACTTTTTCAATCATCTCTTTAATATGATTGATTGGTTCACTTTCGCCTACCATTTCATATTTTTTACTGACTTTCTTTTTTAAACGCTTATTCTCAACAACAAGCGATTTTTTATCCAACGCATTTCGGACAGTATTTAATAATCGGTTTAAATCTGGTGGTTTCGAAATATAATCAAAAGCACCTAAACGCATGGTATTCACGGCGGTATCCAAATCGCCATGCCCCGAAATCATAACGATAGGCGTTTCTGGTTTTATTTTTTTAGCCTTTTCCAAAACTTCCACTCCGTCCATTTTAGGCATTTTTATATCACACAAAACCAAATCATAATCATTTTTGTTGATTAGTTCGATTCCTTGTAAACCGTCTTCTGCCTCCTCGACATCATACAATTTATTTTCATCAGAAATGATTTTTTTTAAGACTCTTCTAATTGCAGCTTCATCTTCGATTATTAATATTTTACTCATAATTTTTTTTATTAATAATATGTAAATCCCTTTGTGGGAAAGGAATTGAAATATTATGTTCTCTAAATAATTTATCTATTGTAAATCGGATATCGCTTAATACCATTGAGGGCATTACCTTATTTTTTATGGTAAATACGATGCGAAATTGCAAGGCACTTTCTCCGAAATCTTCAAATAGAACGATAGCAGGAATCATTTTAATTACACTTTCATGTTGATTAACTGCTTGGATTAATAATTTTTTAACTAACTCAACATCACTACCATAAGCAACTCCAATCGCAATATTAACCTTTGTTTGCGTTCCGTTTTTTGTCCAGTTACATAAATTTTTTGTTAAATAAACATGATTTGGGATAATGATTGTTTTATATTCCTTAGTAATAACTCTAGTTGTTCGAAGTCTTATTTCAACGACTCTTCCTATTTTATCTTCAAACTCGATAATATCGCCAACTTGTAAACTTTTATCTAAGATGATAAAAATTCCTGTCATAATATCCTGAAACCAAGTTTGTAACGCCAAACCAATACCAATCATTAAGGCAGCAGCAGAGGCAAAAAGTGCATTTAATTTAACCCCAACAGAGCTTAAAGTCACTAAAAAAATGACAATGTAAATAAACCATTTCCCAAAAGCGAAAACTGTATGAAATTTATTTACATCATCGTCATCTTTAATTCTTTTAGTAATAATATTTTCTAATTTCTGTATTGCTTTTTTTGCAACAATGAGTGTTACAATTAATACTAAAATATGTTTAATACTGATGCTAATTGAGTCAGAAAATTCAATATTATAATTTAGAAAATGAGATATGTATTTTAAAATTGTTTTCATTTTATATTAAACAAACCACAAATTTCACTCGGTTCAAATATAAATAAAATCAGTGAAATTTGTGGTTAAATAAGTCTTAATTTTAATTAGATATTATCCTTTATAACGAAGCCATTTCCATAAATCTTTATAACTAGCTTTTTTACCATACGATAAAATTCCAACACGATAGATTTTTGCTGCAAACCATACAATAGCTATAAAAGTAATCAATAATAAACTACTTGAAATAAGGATTTCCCACCATGCTACTCCAAACGGATAACGCATAATCATCACTATTGGCGAAGTTAAAGGAATATGTGAGAAAATCACAGAAACAGGTCCATGAGGATCTTTTGTAACTGCTGTAAATCCAACATAAACTGCTAAAACCAAAGGCATCATTATAGGTGTCATAAATTGTTGAGAATCAGCTTCATTATCAACAGCAGCACCAATAGCAGCATATAATGAGCTGTATAATAAATATCCACCTAAGAAATAAAATACAAACAAGAAAAACATAGAATACAATGGTAAACTGAAAAAATCTTTTACCATAAGAACTAATTCTGTTGAAATACCTGTATTTTGAAGAGTTTTAAGTTGTTCAGGGTCAACATCTTGTTTTAAATCTATTCCTAAATAAGAGGTTGCGATATACGAAAATATAAAAATTAAAAGCCCCCATGTAGCAAATTGCAATAAACCAGCCAACGCATTCCCGATAATTTTACCCATCATCAACTGGAAAGGTTTTATAGATGATACAATGATTTCAACAATTCTACTTGTTTTTTCTTCAATAACACTACGCATAACAGAAGCACCATAAATCATCACAAACATCATGAGTAAATATCCTGCAAGCATTCCGAGACTTGTTTTTAATAAACTCCCCATTTTGGAAGATTTTTCTCCTGAAAAATTAAATAATTTTAATTCAGGATGAATTTCTGATTGTTCAATCTTCTGAATATCAAGATTTAAACTTTTTAATTTTAATTTATGAAGTTTTTTCTCAATATTTTCTTCAATGGTTTTAATCATGTCCATACTCGGCGTATCTTCCGAATAAAACTGAACGGATTTCGAAAGGATATCGATATTATTTTTTTGTGGAACATATATAATTCCGTAATATCCCTCTTCCTTTATTTTTTCTTTCGCTTTTTTTAAGCCGATAGCCGTATAATCCTCGTATTTAACATATTCAGTTTCTTTAAAATCATCAATTTTGATGACATCAGAAACCCCTACAAATCCTATTTTTTTGACTTTTTCATCATTTTTTTTCATTAAAAAAACAATCAAGGCTATCATTGCAATAACAAGAACAGGACTTAAAAAAGTCATGATAATGAATGATTTGTTTTTTACTTTTGCGAAAAACTCTCTATGGATAATTAATTTTAATTTACTCATATTTAATTGCCTTTAATTGCTTGAATGAAAATATCATTCGCTGTTGGTACTAATTCTGTAAAGTGATTTATTTCTCCTTTTGTGTTCAAAAAAGATAATAATTCTGTTGATTTTTGATTGTCATTAAGTTTAATTTTCAACTGTATTTCGTCGTGTAATGACTGGAATGAGGTTGGTTCTACATTAAAATTATTTGACAATTCTGCTACTAAACTATCTGAATTTGAAAGTGTTGAAATTCCCACTTGATAGGTGTGCGTTCTAAAATCTAATTTTACATCGGTTAATTTTCCGTCTAAAATTTTATTTGATTTGTTGATTAAGGCGATGTAATCACACATTTCCTCTACGGATTCCATTCGGTGTGTTGAGAAAATAATCGTTGCTCCCTCATCTCGCAATTGAAGAATTTCATCAGCAATAATTTTAGCATTAATCGGGTCAAAACCAGAAAAAGGTTCATCAAATATTAATAATTTTGGTTGATGAAGAACAGTTACAATAAACTGAACTTTTTGAGCCATTCCTTTTGAAAGTTCTTCTAATTTTTTATCCCACCAAGCCGTTATTTCGAATTTTTCAAACCAATAATCTAAACGTTTTTTGGCGTCACTTTTTGACATTCCTTTAAGTTGAGCAAGGTATAAGGCTTGTTCTCCAACTTTCATAGATTTATAAAGTCCTCGTTCTTCGGGCATGTAACCGATATGTTCGATGTGGTGTGGAGCAAGTTTTTCTCCATCTAATATAATTTCACCAGCATCGGGCATCGTAATTTGGTTTATAATTCGGATAAGCGATGTTTTTCCTGCTCCGTTAGGTCCCAATAAACCAAAAATACTTGATTTAGGGATATTAAGCGAAAAATCATTCAAAGCCTTGTAATCACCGTAATACTTAACGATGTTTTTTATTTCAAGTAGATTGTTCATTAAATAGGTTTTTTGCAAAAATATAATTTTTTTTCATTTTTTTTGAAAATGATGTGACTTTTCAGAAAATGGTGTGTCATAAAGGTGTAGTTAAATTCTATTGTAAAAATAGTTAGTTTTTCATACATAGTTTGGTTAGTTTTAGGAAAGTCTGCTTTTATGCAGACTTTTTTAATTTTCAAAATCACATATTTTACTAATAATTTAGTAATGTATAAAAACGAAAAAAGGATTTGATAAAAATACCAAATCCTTGAAAAAATTTATAAGACTATATTAAATTACTCTAACATTAACTGCATTTAAACCTTTTTTTCCTTCTTTGAGTTCAAAATCAACTTTGTCTCCTTCTCTGATTTCGTCAATCAAACCTGATACGTGTACGAAATATTCTGTTTCTTCTGTTGAATTTTCCTCAGTAATGAATCCATATCCTTTAGATTCATTAAAGAACTTTACTGTTCCTTTTTTCATTGTAAAAATATTTAATTATTGCGTCAAAGATAATGTTTAAAAATTAAAAAACACTGTTTTTCAAATATATATTTAAAAAATTATGTTTTTTGGTCATTTTAAAGATATTTAATACATTTACCGCATGAATATACCAGAATTAATAAGTAACCAAAAAACATTTTTTGAAACAGGACAAACAAAAAATGTTGATTATATAAAATCTTGTTTAAAATCCTTAAAAGAGGAAGTTGTAAAACGTGAAGATGACATTTTAAAAGCGTTACACGATGACTTTAAAAAACCTTATTTTGAGGGAGTCATGACAGAAACAGAAATTGTTCTTCATGATTTAAAAACATTTATCAAAAAAATAAAATCATGGTCTAAACCAAAACGAGTTGGACCTAATTTGTTAAATTTTCCTTCATCTGCGAAGATTTATAACGAACCTTATGGTTCTGTATTGGTTATCGGCCCTTGGAATTATCCGTATCAACTTACTTTTTCGCCTTTAATAGGTGCATTGGCGGCAGGGAATACGGTTATTTTAAAACCCTCCGAATTAACACCAAACACGAGTAAAATAACACGTGAAATCATAGAAAAAGTATTTGATAAGAAACACGTAGCGGTTGTTGAGGGTGGCGTTCCTGTTGCCCAAGAATTATTAGCACAACGTTGGGATTATATTTTCTTTACAGGTAGTGTGCCAGTGGGGAAAATCGTTTATCAAGCGGCAGCAAAACACCTTACTCCTGTAACCTTGGAACTTGGTGGAAAAAATCCATGCGTTATAGATGAAACAGCAAAAATAGCATTGACCGCAAAACGTTTGGTGTGGGGAAAATTCTTAAATGCTGGGCAGACTTGTATTGCTCCTGATTATTGGCTAGTGCATAAATCCATTAAAGCGAAATTAATTGATGCAGTCAAGTCAGAATTGACAAAAATTTATACTGAAAATCCTGAAAAATCGGAGGATTTAGCACGAATTATAAATGAACGAAATTTTGACCGATTGGAAAAAATGATACAAAACGAAACTTGTATTATTGGTGGCGAAACAAATCGTTCGGAATGTTATATTTCGCCTACGCTAATTGATGAACCAAGTTTGGATAGTGAGGTAATGAAAGATGAAATTTTCGGTCCTATATCGGCGGTTATTTCGTATGAAACAGAGGCAGATATCGAAAAAATTATCAAACATTATGAAAAACCATTGGCTTTTTATGTGTTTAGTTCAAATAGAAAATTCGCTGAAAAATTAATAAAAAAATATAGTTTTGGTGGCGGAACAATTAATGATACAATCATTCATTTTACAAATACTAATTTGAGTTTTGGTGGTGTTGGTCATAGTGGAATTGGTGGTTATCATGGCAAAAAAACATATGAAATTTTTTGTCATCAAAAAGGAGTTGTGAAAAGAGGAACTTGGTTAGAGCTTCCTAATAGATTCGCTCCATACAAAGGAAAAATTAATGGTATAAAACGTTTAATGCGTTTACTTTCGAAATAAAAATAATAAATAATTAAATATCAAACAAAATGAAAATTCTTTTAGTTTTAAATCATCATCCTTATGATGGTACAGACATTACTTGGAATGCCTTAAGGTTAGCTAAAAATTTACAAGGGAGAGATAATGAAATACGTATTTTCTTAATGAATGATGCGGTTGATTTGGCAAGGGACGTTTGCAAAAAACCAGAAGGTTATGATAAAGATTTAGTTCAAGATCTTAAAAATCTAATCAAAGACGGAGCAAAAGTTGAAGTTTGCGGAGGTTGTATGGCTCGTTGTGGAATCTATAAAAATGAACCTTATTATGAAGGCGCTAACAAATCAACAATGAATCAGCTTGCCGAGTGGGTTTTAGATAGTGATAAAGCTTTAACTTTCTAAAACTTTAAAAACGTATTGAGATACTGAAATCTTAATACGTTTTTTTATTTTTGGTTTATGAGGTTGATAAAGTTTTGTAAAGTTTTAGATAAACAGATTGCTTTGTACCTCACAAAGACAAAAGTAATTTTATAGTTTATAAAGGTTTAGTCATTACGAGGGAGGAACGACCGAAGTAATCTCAAAATAGCATTCTTGTGAAATTCACTTGAAATGGTATTTAAAAAATTAGTCTATTTTTACTACCTTTGTGCAGATATTTCAGTATTTTCATCTAAAAACAAACACAATTTAAATGGCAAATATTAAAGCGTTTAAGGCTGTTCGCCCACCCCGAGATAAAGTGGCTTTGGTTTCGTGTAAATCGTTAGACTTATATTCGAAAAATAAGGCTCAATCAAAGTTAGACTTTAATCCGTACACTTTTCTTCAGATTACAAATGCTGTCTATAAATACTCAAAAGATGAGGTTTCTCATGAAAAAAAATTTAGATTGGTTTCAAATCGATATGCTGAATTTAAAGAGGAAAAAATTCTATCAAAAGATAAAAAAGAAAGCTTATACATCTATAAAAAAATAAGTGGCTCAAAAAAATATTGGGGAATAATCGCTGGAATTTCTATTGAAGATATCAAAAATAAAACCATTAAAAAACACGAAGAAACACTAAAAGAAAAAGAACTATTTTTTGAAAAATATTTAAGTAGTACTAAATTTAATGCTGAACCTGTCATGATTTCATATCCTGACAATCAAAAAATTGAAGAAATTATCAAAAAATATACAAAGACTAGAGCTGAGTATGAGTTTAGTACACTTGATAAAAACCTCCATAAACTTTGGATTATTGATGACTTTAACGATATCAATAGTCTTAAAAATGAATTTAAAAATATCAACGAACTATTTATCGCTGATGGTCATCACAGAACTTGTGCATCAGTTTTAATTTCAGAAAAGTTAAAAAAATCTAATCCAAATCACAACGGATCAGAGGATTATAATTTTTTTATGTGTTATTTAATTCCCGAAAGTAAACTCAATATCTCTGCTTTTAATCGTTTTGTTACTGACCTTAATGGTTACTCGCATGAAGATTTTTTAATAGAACTTGACACCTATTTTAAAATAACAAAATACGGAGAACATTTGTATATTCCTACAGAAAAAAAATGTTTTTCGATGTATTTGAATGGATCTTTTTACGCTCTAGAATATCGCCAAAATCAAAAAAATAATCAATTAGATTCGGAAATTTTATATCACAGAATACTACATAAATTACTAGGAATAAATGATATACGATACGATACGAGAATTTATTATTCAAATACAAAAGATCCATTAGAGCTAAAAACAAAAGTCGATTCTAAAGAATTTGCAGTTTCTTTTGGCATGAAAGCTATAAGTCTTAATGAAATAAAATCCGTAATCAAACAAGATAAAACACTTTTACCAAAAACAACTTATATAGAACCCAAAATACGAAGTGCAATGACTATTTATGAGTGGTAACTTTTTAAAATGTGACTTTTTAAAAAATAATGTGTCATAAAGGTGTAGTTAAGAAATTTATTTAAAAGTTTTTCATACATACATAGTTTGGTTAGTTTAAAAGAGATCGTCTAAAAGTAATTTTTAGGCGATTTTTAATTCTAAAAAGGCACATTCAGAAAATAGCCTGTTAGATTCCTTTCAAGGAATAAAAAAACCTAAAAATCCGAGTTGAGCACTCGGATTTTTAGGTTTAAAATAGTTT
>PDWI01010217.1_pt1 | contig 10551 bp, 10 predicted proteins | sample 1430891 | NCBI WGS metagenome assembly PDWI01 (sample SAMN01162508, study PRJNA174530) | Oral metagenome, whole genome shotgun sequencing project. | biome: Marine environment; feature: Marine mammal; material: Swab sample of the gingival sulcus; isolation source: swab sample of gingival sulcus... | reverse complement strand
TTCACGGAATACAATAAGTTCTATTGAAACAGGACAATATTCACCAACGGCAAAATTGGCATTGATATTATGTGTTGCATTAGATAAAAAATTTGAAGAAGTGTTTTATTTTAAAGATTAATTTTAACAAAAAGTAAGGAGAAATGGAATAGTAGTTGCAACAATGGTAGTTATAGTAAATAAGAAATCCATTGAATAAATTAGGTTCTTTATAAAAATGTTATGATTGACTAAGAATTAAAAGAGATAGCAGAAAAATTAAAACTAACAGATAAAACAATAAAAAGAGATATAAAAAAATTACAAAATGAAAAAATTATTACTCGAATGGGTAGTCGTAAATCAGGTTACTGGAAAATTTTAGATAAGCTAAAATAATTATATGCTAATCTTTAAAGCCATAGTAAATACTATGGTTTTTCTTTATGTTTGAATTTTAGGTAAAATATACCTGTGCGGTGGAATTATTACTAAATTTAAACTAAAGGTAAGTGTTTAGTCACCCCGCGTTGTCATTTAGGTTGCATACACGAGCAGCAAGCTTGCTTGCGACCAGTGGCATGAGGAGCGAAGTGACGTGGCAATCTTAACGCGGGATTGACAATAAAAGCCGTAAGATTCCTACGCCCTTGGCTCTGAATGACACGCTTTTATTACTTGACTGAATAGTTACAACTAAAGGAGCAACAATGTATACAATAAAAGAATTTGAAAATGATTTAAGAAAACAAGGTTTAGCAGATAATACTGTTAAGTCTTATCTTTTTGCCGTTAATTATTTTAATAATAATTATCAGATAGAATTAGACGATTTATTAAGTTATAAAGGTTATTTAATTGAAAATTATAAACCCAAAACCGTGAATTTGAGATTACAAGCTTTAAATAGTTATTTGCGTTTTCTTGGAAAGACAGAGTTATGCTTGAAAACGTTGAAAATTCAACAAAAAAATCATTTAGATGATGTGATTAGTTATGCAGATTATTTATTTTTAAAACGAAAATTAAAAATGGATAATAATCTTAAATGGTATTTTATTGTTAGTTATTTAGGGGCAACGGGTGCAAGGGTTAGCGAGTTAATCAAGCTTAAAATAGAACACGTTGAAATTGGCTTATGAGTGAAAATAGACGTAGCGGTTATCTTTTTCTTAATCGTTATCAACAACCCATTACAGCGAGGGGGAATATCACAACAACTAAAAGCTTATGCTCTAAGATATGGATTAGACAAAAATATTGTTTACCCGCATTTATTTCGCCATATGTATGCTAAGCATTTTTTAGAAAAATTCAATGATATTGCTTTACTCGCAGACCTGTTAGGGCACGAAACAATAGAAACAACTAGAATTTATTTGAGGCGAACCAGCAGTGAACAACAAGCAATCGTTGATGAAATTGTTACGTGGTAACATTGTTATTTAATTAAATAGTGTGCCTATCTATCACCATAATGTGTGCCAACCTGCAAAAATTCAATAGAATTATCTACTATTCTAAAAACTATTCTATCTTTTGCATTGAATTTGACACTCCACCACTCTGATAAATTCCCAGATAACTTTTCAGGTCTACCCAAACAATCATAGCCATTTCTATCAATACTCTTAATTAGAGTATTGATTTTTTTGAAAGCTTTTTTATCTTTCTTCTGCCATTCAATATAATCTTCCCATACCCCGTCTAACCATATTTTTTTCACAGTTATTCTATAATATCTTTCTCAAATTTTATACCAGCTTTATATTTAGCAATTCTTTCAGCTAAGAGCATTTGATTTTCTTCACTATAAAACGGGTCAGCTTCTATTTTAAAAGGGATTTCTCTTTTATTTACAATTTGTTTTAAAAACATCGTTATTGCGGAACTCATAGTCAACCCCATTTCTGCTAACACTTGTTCAGACTGATTTTTTAAATTCTCATCTATCCTAAAATTCACTGATTTTGTTGACATATCGCGCCTCCTTTAATTGATTTTATCACACATGGAGCTATTTGTAAAGCGTTTGATTAATTTTGACATACACTCTAACCGCTATTTAATTTACATAAAACATTATTTATTTGAGCGATTTTATTTACTATTCTTTTTTGTTCGGATAAAGGAGGCATAGCTATAAATAAACTTTTTGTTTTATTAATGGTTAAAGTTCCAACTGTTGTGCCTTTTGAATTGTTTATTATATTACTCGAATAAGGACTTTCAATAAATAGTTCAATATAATCTATATTAATAAATGTACTAATAATATTTTTTAACCAAATAATGTTTCCATCTTTAAAGTGAAATTCAAAATTGTCTTTAACTTTATAAGTGATACCTAGAGTACCTACTCCAGTGATTAATAAATCGTTAGCTTTAGGAATTCCTGATATACTAATTTTATTATTATAAGTTAATCTAGATATAAAAATAGGATCTTTTAATGCCGTTTTATTTTTTATAGATACAATTTCTCTAGCTCTATAAAATGGAATTCCTTGTTTTGTCCATTCTTCTTTAAATACTCTTTTGCTAGAAGTTATCTCAAATAAAAAACCCAAATTCGTCCACTCCCAGCTATTTGGCAACTGATAAGGAACAGTTACCTCTACAAGTTCCCCGTCTTTATTCTTCTGATAATATTTATTATCTTAATATAAATTAAGTTCAGTTGTGTTATTTTTATGATTACTGCAACTGCTCTTGTAATTCCTCTAATAAATTTTTACAGCTTCTATGGACGATGTCGTAGACATTGCTGAAGCCGTCTGCGCCGCCGTAGTAGGGGTCTGGTACTTCGGCAAATTCATCCTTGCTTTCTGGATCGAAGCTCCTAAACAGTTTAATTTTATCTTTCAATTCATCAGGCGATTTTGACATTAGATATTTCAAATTGGATAAATCCATAGGTAGAATTAAATCATAGTATTCAAAGTCCATTACTTGTAAGCGGCGAGCAGGGTGCGTCATAGCGATGCCATGTTTTGCCGCTTCTGCTATCATACGGCTATCGGGTAAATTTCCTATGTGCCATGCGCCTATACCGCAGGATTCTATTTCAAAATATTCAGTTTGACTTGCTTTATCGACGAGGTCTTGAAAAACGGCATGTGCTAGTGGCGAACGGCAAATGTTACCCAAGCAGACGAAAAGTATTTTTATTGGTTTCATTGTATAAAGTCCTTTTTTTAAGTGGAGTGTAAAGATTTGACTTTTATTTTATACCTTATTATTGTGTAAATATTCAATCTATTAAGTAACTATTCAGTCAAGTAGTAAAAGTCGTGTCATTCAGAGGAGGAACGTAGTGACGACGTAGGAATCTTACGGCTTTTACTATTAAACCCGCGTTAAGATTATCACGTCCTCGCTTTGCTCGTTCTCATAATGACAACGCGGGCGGGGGGACTGAATAGTTACTCTATTAATAAATACATACAATGAATTTTATGCTTGGATTTTGATATAAATTATAGTAAAATTATAATTAAAGACAATGTTGTAACTAGTGAGAAAAGGAGGGCAAAGTGGAAAATATCAAGACTTTACAAGAGATGGTTGACAAGGCAGAACGAATTGTCTTTTTCGGGGGAGCAGGTGTTTCGACGGAGAGCGGTATTCCCGATTTTCGCAGTAAGGACGGACTTTATAATCAGCAGTATGACTATCCACCTGAACAGATTTTAAGTCATGACTTTTTCTTTTCAAAGACGGATATATACTATGACTTCCATAAGAAGCGTTTGATTGCCTTTGACGCCCAGCCAAATGCAGCGCATAAAACCTTAGCAAAATTAGAACAAATTGGTAAATTGACAGCGGTAGTAACGCAAAATATCGATGGTTTGCATCAAATGGCAGGCAGCGAAAAAGTGTTGGAATTACACGGTTCTATGCAGCGTAATTACTGCCTTGATTGCGATGAGTTTTACGATATTGACTATGTTAAAAGTTATGATGGTATCCCTAAGTGTTCAAAGTGTGGGGGACTAATTAAACCAGATATTGTACTGTACGGTGAAGGCTTAGATTCAGAGACAGTTACTAGTGCAATTTATCATATTTCTCGTGCCGACCTTTTGATTATTGGCGGTACGTCTTTAGTTGTCTATCCTGCCGCTTCTCTGATAGAGTATTTTAGGGGCGAAAATTTAGTGTTACTTAATAAAGGAGCAACATCACACGACAGTAGAGCAGACTTAGTTATTAGAGAACCGATTGCCGAAGTTTTGTCTCAATTAAATATATAATTAAATGTATAATTATCGACAAAAAAATTCTTTTCCGATATATATTTGCATTTTCTGCTAAATATGGTATAATTCTAGTGGACAAATTCAAATAGAGGGGGAATTTTTTTGTTTGTAGCAATAAATGAAATTTTTAATGAAAGGAAATATTTATTATTTAGAAAGTATTGCGCTAGGCATAACATGCATACGTTTTCTGATTTGAGTTTAGAGAAAATAAAAATGTTTTTTTCACAACGCGGTGTTGGTAATCATAAATATGTGTCTGTGGTCAGAAGGTATAATGACTATATAGCTGAAAAGAATTTAGAGATTGAGCCAATAGCAACGCATGAATTCAAATTAGAAGAGCTTCAGGGTAATAGTAATGAATATAATATAGATGCTGTTAATAAGGCATTGCTAAAATCAGATTTAGCGATTTTAGAGTGTATGGGTTTTTCGCCTAAACAAGTTAAATCGTATAAGAATAATGGCTTTGACAATTTAAGACAACTTTTAAAGGCTTATAGTCGTTTGACTAAAAAATCGCAAAATTTACTCGATGCAAAGTTTTCGCTTTTTACAATGCCGACAAAAGATTTGCTTGAGCTTTTATTGGGAGAAATTAGTAAAATATCGGGCATGGATGTTTTTAGGCGCCGTGTTAGTGGGGAATCTTTGCAGAGTATAGGCGATGATGTTGGCATTACTCGCGAAAGAGTGCGACAAATCAGTCAAAAATTTGAGCAGAAAATTTGCACGCTTGCCAATTTAGTTTTTGATGATTTGCATGATAGCGATAGAGTTTTGCTTTATATGAGCGAATGCCAAACAATTTTAAGCGATGAAAACTTAGATTATATTAGATATAGTTTGCGTCGTAGTAAACGCATTGATTACATTGATTTTTTATCTGCTTTTGCTTTGCGTAAAGATGCTGAAAAAATCAGTAAAATCTTAAGTGTGATAAAGGAAGAAATTTTAAAACCTTGTATTTTAAAAACGGAACTTCATCATCAAATCGAACAACTTTTGAGAACAGAAAAATTAGAATTTATAAGTGCTGATGATTGTTTAAAGTATTTTTTAGCAAAATCTTATCATTACTTGGGCGACTACGTCGTACGTAAAAATGTATCTTATGGCGAATTGGTTGCCGTCGTCGTAAGAGATGAGTTTCCAAATGGCATTAGTCTTTATGATGCTAATGACTTAGAAAGTTTACGCAGAGAAAGTTTGAAGCGTTTTCCTGACTTGAAATTGCCATCTAAGGATAGGGCATTTACTGCACGTTTAGTAGAATTTTTAGTGTTGAGTGATAGGGGACAGTATACTAATATTGAGAATTTTTATATTGAGCCTTATTTACGTGCTGAAATTGAACATTATATTGAACACAGTGAAGAAAATTGCTTTATTTATCATGAGTTATATCATCATTTTGAAGATAAACTATTAAAGGACTCTAATTTAGAGAACCACCATGCTGTGCATGGACTACTTAAGTATTATCATAAAGACGAGTATCGTTTTGAGCGTGATATGATGTATAAACTCGATACAAAACGTGTTAGCATTGCTAGTCGAGTTGAAAAGTACGTTAAGGAACAGGGAACTATTGTTAGTATAAGTGATATACGAAGTCATTTTCGCGGTGTAACAGCAGCGATGATTTTTAATGCTGCGATATTTGGCGAGAGAATGATACAATGGGATTCTAATCGTTATCATCATCTCGATAATCTTGATATTAGTGACGCTGACAAAAACCTTATTCGTCAGGCTATTATAGAAAATTCAGATAAATACAATGGTTATTGTAGTGATAAGCTTTTATATGAGAGTGTTAAAGCTAATCATCCAGAATTTTTGCAGAAAAATCAAATAGAAAAACAAATTAGTTTGTTTTATATAGCGATGAAGTTGTTTGGTGAACAGTTTGCTTTTAGGCGTCCACATATTTATGATAAGAGTATCGTCGATTCAGAAAAAAATGGCATGAGCGTGGCTATGAAAGCGCTTTATAGGAATCACTTGTCTTATAGAGAATATGCTAGTTACGCCAAACGTCTTGGTTGGACGCCAGCTACGACTTACAATATTTTTTACAATATGTTAGAGCAGCTATTTAGAATATCAGAAGACGAATACATTAAACTGGAAGAGGTCAAACCAACGTCAGAAACATTTGAGCAATTAGAGCAAATTATAGAGCCGCATTTACAGACGAAGTCTCATCTTGCTCTCGCTAGTGATTTTAAAGCTGAAAAACTAGCGGGTCTTGGCTATGAGGTAAACGGCTACATAATAGAAGCACTAATCAATAATTTTACTACTAAGTATAAAATCCTTTATCCTGAAAAATCGGATAGACGTTTCTTGCGAGGGGTTATTGTAGCAGAAAATAGTGTTTATAAAGATTGTAGTGATTTGCTTATAGAGGTAATAAAACCACATTTATACAAGGGTATAGATAAGGAAAGTTTATGTGAACTGTTATTAGAGCGTAAATTAGCTATTGGCAAGATTTCAGAGGATGTAATTGTTTATTTGCAAAGCTTAGCTAATCAATAGTTACGATTTATATTTTAATACAGAAGATTAAAGAAGTGCCCAGATTTTGAGGGCACTTTTTAATTTTCTGAATAATAAGAAAAATAAAAAAAAAAAAAACAACTTGCTCTACCTATAAAATAAAAAATAAAAATGTCGATACTCTTAGTAAGTTTATTTAGCGACAGAGGGCTCATAGCGTAGAAATACAGTCGCTCAATAGACATAATCAGATTGTTAAAAAAGGAGAAAAAAAGAGAAGGGAGGCTAATGGTATAGAATACTATTATAAATTTTATGACAATTAAAAAAACGATAATTTACGGATCTGTTATTATTAGCTTTGTATTATTGATTTGTGGAGGGATTTTATTTCAATTAAGAAGTTCACAGCATGAGCTAATAGAAAATGATAAAATCCGCTATATGTCCTATCAAGTAGCAGATGAATTAAGACAAAGTTCTGATGATTTAACGCGTTTGGCAAGGCTGTATGTCGTTAACAAAAAGTCTGACCCTGAACAAGCGGCGGAATATTTGCGTGAATATAATGCGATTTTAGATATACGTGCAGGGAAAGCGCCAAGACCTATTGGCTATGAAAAGGTTTTCTGGGATATTGCTGCAATAGAGGGTAAAAACCCTACTGCAAATTCGGATAAGACGATTGCGCTTAAAGATATGATGAAAGAGTTGAATTTTAGCGCAGAAGAGTTTGCGCTTTTAGATGAATCGGAAGCGAATTCTGCAGCGCTTGTTAAAACAGAAGTTGCTGCGATGAATTTGGTGGACGGTAAGCTTGGTGATTATGAAAAGTCGCTGATGAAGCCAGGGGAAAAACCTGAAGAGACAGCCGTTCGAATTATGCATGATATGAATTATATGCAAGAAAAAGCGAGCATTATGCTGCCTTTTAATGAATTTTTTGATAAGCTAGATAATCGTACAGAAAAAATGGCTATTAATTCACGCAAAAGTGCCAATCAATTTGTTTTATTTGGCATTGCAATGATTATTATAGCGATTTTACTTAATTTCTGTTTGGTTCTAGTGGTATCTAGAGTAGTTATTGGAAATATTAATATCTTAAGCAAGGACTTACACCGATTAGCAGAAAATGGTGGTGATTTAACAAATAGAATAGAAATCAACACAAAGAATGAAATTGGTGAACTTGCCGATAATGTCAACTTATTTATAGCGGGTATTAGAGAAATAATAGCAGGCGTTAAAGCGGAGTCTGAACAAATTAATATCGAAGTAGCAACGCTCGACAGTTCTATTGCCGAAGCAAATGATATTATTAGTAATTTATCTGCTACAAGTGAGGAGCTTTCAGCAAGTATGGAAGAAACGGCATCGGTTTCTGATACGATGGCAATGAATACAGAAGCGGCTGAACAGTCAACAAACGCTATGGCTGGAAGCGCTGTAAGTGGTGCGAAGTCATCGAAAGAGACCTATGAAAGAGCAATTGACTTAGCCAAAGATTTAGAAAAGTCCATAGTAAAAGCAAAGCAAATTTTTGGTGATGTGAAATCTGATTTACAAAGGGCGCTTGAGAACTCTAAAGAGGTCGATAAAATTAAATTATTGTCCGATTCGATTTTAGATATAGCTGAGCAGACTAATCTTTTGGCACTAAATGCGGCAATTGAAGCCGCTCGTGCTGGCGAAGCTGGTCGCGGGTTTGCAGTTGTTGCTGATGAAATAAGAAATTTGGCAGAAGTGTCAAAAGAAACAGTTACTGAAATTCAAAGTGTTACAGAAAACGTAACAGATGCTGTTGCTAATCTTGCTAATAATTCTAATCATCTATTAGAATTTGTTGATGTCAATGTAGTAGAGGACTATAATAAAATGCTTGAGGGCGCTCAGGCTTACCAAAAAGATGCAACGTATTTAGATAAAATTTTATCTAATTTCAATAATGATGCCAATCAACTGCTTGATAATTCTAAGGCTCTTAGCCAAATGATACAGCAAGTGGCATGTGCTGCTAATGAAGGTGCAAAAGGAACGGTAGAAATTGCAGAAAGTAATGTTAGTTTAACAGATGAAATGGCAAATATTTTAGAACAGAGCCATTCTGTACAAAGACATGTTAATAATTCTAACGATTTAATGGCTAAATTTACAGTCTAATTTCTATGAAACACTTACTTTGCATTTAGCTTGATTTATGATATAATAAAGTCCAATAGTTTTATTGGGCTTTTTTGCTTATAATAAATGCATTTGGGTAATTTATGATAGTGCTTAATATTTGATTGATTCAGTCACTCACACTGTCATTCTGAGGAGGTTTGTCCGACGTGAGAATCTTAGTGTGAGTGATAGAACAGTTACTTGGATTTAATAGTTATAGGGTATTTATATAGATTGTTTTGAGGAGGCTTTTGCGTGGCAAAGTTTATTGTACAGCCAAGTAAGGAAATTAAAGGGGAAATAGTGGTTGATGGTGCTAAAAATGGCATCTTGCCAATTATGGCGGCGGCGCTGCTTTCGCCTGAAAAATGCGTGATTGATAATGTACCTAATTTAAAAGATGTTTATGTAATGAGTGAAGTGATACGCGCGCTCGGTGCTGATGTTCAGCGTAGCGGCAATACGATGACAATAGAAACAAAAAAAATCATTTGTAATCAAGCGCCCTATGAATATGTAAATAAAATGCGTTCATCTTTTGATGTGATGGGTGCGCTTTTAGCGCGTACTGGTTTAGCTAGCGTTCCTATGCCTGGTGGTTGTGCAATTGGTGAGAGACCAGTTGATTTACATATTAAAGGCTTTAGAGCGCTTGGCGCTGAGGTTTCGTTTAATCGTGGTTGTATAGAAGCGAAGGCGGATAAATTAGTAGGCGCTTCTGTTTATCTTGATTTTCCTAGTGTGGGCGCAACGAAAAATATTATGATGGCGGCGACGACGGCAGAAGGGACAACGCGTATAGAAAATGCGGCAAAAGAACCAGAGATTGTTGACCTTGCTAATTTTTTGAATAAAATGGGTGCTAAAATTTCAGGCGCTGGTACAGATACGATAAAGATTGTCGGTGTAAAAGAGTTCAAAGGCACCAAACATACAGTTTTACCTGATAGAATTGAAGCGGGCACTTACTTAATAATGGCAAGTTTGTTAAAATCCGATTTAGTTATTAAATCGGCAGAACCTGAACACTTAAAATCAACCATTGCTAAATTGAAAGAATGCGGTGTAGAAATTACAGAAAGCGATAATGAGATTCACGTTAAAAGCGATGGGAAACCTAAAGCGGTTAATATTACTACTCTACCACATCCTGGTTTCCCGACGGATTTGCAAGCTCAGTTTATGGTTCTTCTTACTAAGGCGAAAGGTTCTAGCGTTGTTATGGAAACATTATTTGAAAATCGCTTTATGCACGTTAGTGAACTCAATCGTATGGGTGCAGGTATTAAAATTGAGGGGCACAGTGCTATTATTGGCGGCGAAACGAAATTACAAGGCGCAGATGTTAAAGCAACGGATTTGCGCGCAGGAGCGGCAATGATTCTAGCGGGCTTAATCGCAGACGGCGAAACGCATATCCACGATATTTACCATATCGATAGGGGCTATAATAAAATAGAACAGAAATTGAGTGCGGTTGGTGTAGCAATTACACGTATAGAGAATTAGGAGGAAAAATTGTTTGGTTTAGGTAGTGAAATAGGAATAGATTTAGGAACAGCAAATGTTTTAGTTTACATAAAAGGCAAGGGCATTGTTTTACAAGAGCCATCAGTTGTCGCAATTAATA
>PDWI01010216.1_pt1 | contig 10552 bp, 5 predicted proteins | sample 1430891 | NCBI WGS metagenome assembly PDWI01 (sample SAMN01162508, study PRJNA174530) | Oral metagenome, whole genome shotgun sequencing project. | biome: Marine environment; feature: Marine mammal; material: Swab sample of the gingival sulcus; isolation source: swab sample of gingival sulcus... | reverse complement strand
TAAACATTCAAAATAGTAAAAATTCAAAACAAAATAAGTTCCAGAACTCTCGTTTTTTTGCCTACTTCTATTAATTATGTTCAATTTATGAAATCTCAATCTAATTTTTGCAAAAAGCTAATTTACAGACATATACAAAAACAAATATCCTTATTATTTGTCAAATAATGATAAATTTTTGCGTATATAATTGCTCTAAAACGGCAATATTCAGACTGCGAAAATACAATTTTTTCTAATAATTCCTACTTTACCTGTTCGCTCGTTTTGCCAAAACGGCGTTCGCGCGACTGAAAATCAATCAACGCTTCATAAAATTCTTCCTTTCCAAATTCGGGCCACAAACAGTCGGTAAAATATAATTCGGCATAAGCCAATTGCCACAACAAAAAATTGCTTATTCGATATTCGCCGCTGGTTCTAATCATCAATTCAGGATAGGGCAAACCCTTGGTAGACAGATTGTTATCGAATACCTCATCGTTAATATCTTGTATGGCTATTTCGCCTTTTTCCACCTTATTAGCAATTTTTTTCACCGCCTCAACAATCTCCCATTTGGCGCTGTAACTCAAAGCTAAAACCAAGGTTAAACCCGTATTTTTACTCGTTTCCTCTATTGCTCCGTATAATTTTTGCTTTACATTTTTGGGCAAAATATCGTGATTTCCTATCGCCAATAATCTGACGTTGTTCTGCATTAACTCTTTGGTTTCCGACTTTATAGATTGAACCAAAAGCGACATGAGAGCATCGACCTCCATTTTGGGTCTGTTCCAATTTTCGGTCGAAAAAGCATACAAAGTGAGGTATTCTATTCCTAATTCGCCCGCTGTTTTCACTATTTCTTTCACAGATTTAGCTCCCGCTTTGTGACCAAAAACTCTTTGTTTTCCTTGCTTCTGTGCCCATCTGCCATTGCCGTCCATAATAACGGCTACATGCTTAGGCAATCGTTCTTTATTTATTTTTTCTAAAAGTGTCATCTGAAAATAATTTGGAAATGTGTTGATTTAACCCACTTTTTTTAGTAAAATTCTGTTGAATTAAATGAAAAATTAAGAGTTAAGAATGACAACATTCTGTTAAATTACGAATTAATAATTACGAGCTAACATCCTGATAAACAGCCATTTATATAAAAAAAACAACGAACTATTGGAGTGAGAGACGAATAGTAAAAGTTTAAAAGAACCAAAGTCTTACATCACAACATATTGTCGCGTAATTCGTAATTCGTAACTCATAATTCGTAATCAAAACCCAAGTACTTTGCGAAATTACAAAAGCCCTTAGCCACACTTTCATAACCGTCCAACAAACTACTGATTACCAACACATTAATTCTTAGTTTTTCATTCTTAATTCTTAATTAATCGTACGCTGCGCATTTAGTATTTCCGAGTGCAAATTTATAAGTTAAAGTGATACCTGCAAAAGAATACCAATCATTGTTAAGATTATTTGTCAGTTGTTTATTTTTTTGGCGGGGCACTTCGGTGTAAACTTGCTGCGGCAGCTGGTCGATATAGTCGGTAAAAGTTTTGCGATATATCCACTCGATACCCAAGCCAAGTCGCTTAGTAACAGCATATTTAAAACCTATGCCAAACGGAATGACGGGATTAATCGGCGATTTGTTATCTGCTTCCGGCATCATCATAGCGCCTATGCCGCAAGTGAAATAAAAACTGAAATAATCATATTGGCTATAAGGTTGATACTCGAAAAAATTAAATTCAACCAAAGCTGAAAACTCGGTAATATTTATGTCGAACTTATGATTTCTATTGATTTGATATTTGTGGTCGGACACCGCGTCGTCGCCCTTTAAGTGGGCATAACTTGCGTTCATTCTTATGGCAAACCTATCGTTCAAGTTTACTTTGTAAAGCACTGATAATGCTTCGCTTGGCTGATAAAAAACCTTGCTTTGATTAAGCTCGCCCATGTAATATGATGTTCCTAAAAATACTCCAATTTCCTGCAATTTTTCTTGTGCATTAACAGTTAAGGAAAAAAGTAGAAGTATGATAATGTATAATTTTCGCATTATTATATTTTTTTAGTTTGTGTGTAAAAAAAGCTAAACTCGAAGCAAACAGCCGTTTTCCGTCTTTAATTATACTTCGGCAGCCCACGCCTATCTTTTCTTAGATTGTAGGTAAGAGTTACCACAGTAAAAATAAAGGCATCGTTATAATCAGGATTTCCTCTCATTTTTTGCCCCGATATTTTCGGGATTATGTGTGGATTTCCTTCGCTATTTAGGTGTCTATCAGCCAATTGGGCAGCAATATCGCCATAATGAGTTCTAATTTTATTATTGTCGAAATATTTATCATGAGCATCGTCGATATAATCGGAAGTTGTGTAGGTATTAGAAAACTCTATGCCTATCAACAAATTGCCTCCCAAATAATATTTCATACCTAAACCAATAGGAAAACCGATTGCCCACTTCTTGTAAGGTGCCTGATTTCCATCAATTCCTTGTCCTTCTGTGCATAAAGGTTGCAGGGCGTGCCATTTTCCATCTAATTTTGCCTTTGGGTTGAAAAGATTAAACGACACACCGGCAAACAGATACGCATTAAAATTTTCCCAACTATGTTTATACGAAGGCGTATAGCCCGACGATTGAATTTTGTTTAAAAAATAATATTCGCCGTGTACATACGCACTAAACAGATGTGAGCGAAAGTGTAAATTTCTTAATTTGCGCCCAATATGTCTAGAATTTTTATCGTCTGCCGCTAAAATTGCCCACGAAACGCCGCCTTTCACAGCTAATGGTTTCAGCACTCTGTATCTATATCCTACACTCAAAACAGGGCGAGTTGATGCTAAATTCATATCGCGCAAGCCAAGAAAATGGGCTGCATCTTTGGCACCACCTCCCAAGTCGCCCATAAATTGGCTGGTGCCCAAGCCAAAAACCAAAGACTGCCGATTTCGTTGCCAATATTGAGCTTTCAAATTTATATTTAATACTATTGTAAGTGTAAAAATTACAAATATTCTATACATTTTTATTTTTTTCGATAAGTCATAGCAAATATTTTGCCATCACGAAATTAAGAATTACTTCGGTTTTTCAAACCCGCCAGGTCTTTTCCACCCATCACCTATCACTCATCACCTATACTTAATTCCTCACATCTAATCCCCACATTAGCTTTTCACGCAGTGTTTCAAAAAAACTTCGCGCATCGTATTTTAGCAATTTTATTTTAAATTTTGCCTTTTTTATTTTCAATTCCACACCAGCCGGCAATGTTTCGTAGCGCCTGTCCAACGATACGAGATAGTTCTCGCCGCGCCCTTCAATTTTTAAGGTTATCTCCGAACTGTCGGGAATTACAATGGGTCTAACTGTCAGATTATGAGGGGCTATTGGTGTTATAATAAAATTGTTTGACCCGGGCACAACGATAGGTCCGCCCACACTAAGCGAGTATGCCGTAGAGCCGGTTGGGGTTGCCACTATCAGTCCGTCGCTCCAATAGGTGTTCAGAAAATTGCCATCAACATACACATGTATTGTAATCATCGAACCGGAGTCTTTTTTGGTTACCGTCAGTTCGTTGAGCGCAAAATTACAATTGTTAAACACTACATTGTTCGACGAAAGTTCTATCAAATCGCGCTCTTCAAACGAATAGCTTTTGTTTAAAATTCGAGTTATTGCCAACTCCATTTCGCTGCGCGATATATTTGCCAAAAAACCCAAACGTCCGCTATTTATTCCCGCAATTGGCACTCCCAAATCCTTAATTAAAGTTGCGCTTTCAAGAAAAGTGCCATCGCCGCCTATGCTCAAAAGACAGTCGATATCAGCAGTCAGCTCTTTTGATTTATCAAAAAAAACGACATTCTTCATAATTCTCTGCAAATCAATACTTAACAAATCGTAGAATGCCCTATAAATCAGTATTTTTGCTTTATATTTTATCAATAAACCTATTAAATTTTCAAAATATGAGTGGAAATTATCTTTAAATTCTTTGCCGTATATCGCGATATTCATTGTTGTTTTGTTTTTTTGCAATGAACTGATAATCAAGTCCTTATAAGGCAACAAATAATCAATATAACTTGCTGATTATCAGTATTTTAATTTTTAATTCTTAATTTTTAATTTAAAAGAATAGTACTTATATAACCGTTAAAATTGTGAAATTAGTATAATCAAAGGGTAAAATTTAAAAATAATTGCAGATTTGGCACAATTTGTAACGAGCGACTAATTTAAATTAAAAATTAAAAACTAAAAAGTTAAAACATTTACAACCAATAATTTACAGCCATAAAAAATGTAGACCTGACCGGTTTTTAAAACCTGTTCAGGTCTTGCTTTCCTAAGCTGAAATTTACAACATATCACGAAATAAGTCGTAAATTCGAGTTAAACCTCTCGTTTAGTACAAAAAATTATTTTTCTGATAAGTTCCTCTTTATTAATGGGTTTAGATATATGCTCTACAAATCCGAGTTCTAAGAACTTTTCTCTATCAGCCTCCATAGCATAAGCCGTTTGTGAAATTATTTTCGCATCGGGGTATTTCGACAATATTTTTATGGCTGCATCTTCGCCATTCATTATTGGCATTTTTATATCCATCAAAACAATATCAATGTCCGGATTATCAAAATAAAATTTCACAGCCTCTTGCCCGTTATTAGCATAAATTACACTGCAAGGCAAGTGCTGCATTATCTGTTTAAAGTATTCCATATTGATATCCTCATCTTCTGCAATTAAAACTATAAGCCCTCTAAGTGCCTCATGTTCACCATTTTGTAATTTACTATCGCCTTCCTCATGCTCTATTTTCATGTTCAAATCGTTTAGTGGCAATTCAACATAAAATGTACTTCCCTTTTTTTCTTCCGATTCGATATACATCTTGCCGCCCAAAAGATTAATAATGCCTTTTGATATTGAAAGTCCCAAGCCCGTTCCCTCGTTTTTGCCGGGGTCGTCATTGTCTAATTGCTCAAAACGCTTGAATATCAGTTTTATATTCTCCTTTGATATACCAATTCCTTGGTCTGACACAAAAAACACAATTTTATCATTTTTCACCTCGTAGCCAAACTCAATTTTGCCTTCTTCCGAAAATTTAAGAGCATTGTTTATAAGATTTGAAAGCACTTGTTTTAATCTGAATGGGTCGGTTTCTATTACCAATTCGTAGTATTCTGCCGGTATTTTTGCAACAAATTTTATGTGCGACTTGTCTTTTTGTTTTTTCAGCTCATTATAGCTTATTTTCAAATTTTCTATCATTGCAGCTACTCTGCACGGCTGTTTTGTAAGTTTCAGCTCGCCTGCTTCTATTTTTGAAATATCAATAATATCGTTTATCAACAAAAGCAACTGTTTTGAGCTGTTTTGTATTATTTGCACGTATTTTTCTTTTTCGTGTTGCGATAGATTTTCCTCTTTCAATAAATCGGCAAAGCCTACAATTCCGTTAATGGGCGTGCGTATTTCGTGGCTCATATTTGCCAAAAACTGATTTTTGTAGATATTCGCTACTTCGGCTCGTTGCTTGGCAATTTTCAATTCTGTTTCAAAAGCTTTCCTGCTCGATAAATCAATAATAGAACCAATTACACTCACAACATTTCCATCTTTGTCTTTCTCAAAAGCTCGGTTGATGGTGTAGCACCACACCCATTGTCCATTTTTATGCTTAAATCGATATTCAACAGATTGCCCTTCATGCCCCGATGCTACTTTTTCTACATTAGCAACTACCGCTTCTATATCTTCCGGGTGGAATAGTTTGCCAATTTCCAACTTATCCATTGCTTGTAGTTCTTCGGCATTATAACCCAAAATATCATGGCACTGTTTGTTTACAAAAATATATTTTTTTTTCGTAATATCGTAGATATAAATTCCATTTGGAGATGTGCCTAAGAGCATATCCGTAAAATTTTTCTCTTTTTTTAATATTTCATCACTGTATTTCAGTTGATTTTCGGCTGTTTTTCTTTTCGTTATATCGTCGGCAATGGTTACTCCTATTCCTTTCTCAAAACTAAATACTTTAATATCGTGATATGTATCCGAATCTTTAAAGTGCATTTCAAAACTTTCTGATTTGCCCGTTTCTGCTACTCTCACATAGCGTTCAAACAGTTGTCTGTTATTTTGAATAAATCCCTGTCGTATTTCCGAAATTTTTTTGCCTATAAACTTCTTTTTCGGAATATGTAGAAACTCTGCAAACTTATCGTTGCCATCAATATAGCGCAAATCAATAGCATTGCCATTGCCATCGTAAATCACCTCATAAACGGCTATGCTACTTAACTGATTATTAAACAATTGACGATATTTATGTTCCGATTGTCTTAATTGTGTTTCTGCATCTTTATGTTTCGAAATATCTACAAATGCTATTACCACTCCTTCTATTTTTTTGTCGTAGGTAATAAATGGCGATATTTTGCGCAGATAGCATTTGCCCAACTCGTCCCACACTTCTGTTTCTATTGATGTAAGATGTTCTAAACTTTCTTTACAGTCTGTTATTATCGATTTTCTATCGCTCTCGGTAAACGAACTTGCAAAACTCGAAATCGTACGTCCGATGTCCTCTTCCTGTAAGTTGAAATGTTTTTTTAGTGCCGGCGTAAACTTTCTGATACGCAAATCAACATCTAAAAATAAAGTGCCGATTTCGGTTGAATTAAGCAAATTATTAACATCATTGTTCAACAACGAAAGTTCCTTATTTTTTTCCTGCAATTCGGCATTTACCGAATAAAGTTCTTCGTTTACCGATTGTAGCTCTTCGTTAGTGCTTTGCAATTCTTCGTTCGATGCCATCAACTCTTCGTTTGACGATTGCAACTCTTCATTGCTGGTTTCCAGCTCTTCAACTACATTTTGCAACTTGATTTTGGTTTCTCTCAGTTCGGTTTCCATAAGCTCTATGTGCTGCTTGCTAAGTTCGCCGGCACCAAAGTTGTCGAGAACAACAGTGCGGCTTTCATCAATAGCTTTGTCTTCCGAAAAATAGACTATAAATACCTGGCTTACACCATGTACGCTGATATTTATACTGTCCATATCTCGCAATTTCTTAAATCCCAAATCAAAGCAGAACTCTTGTTCACCAACCCTATTTTTTACATCTTTAATTATGACATCTATATTTTCTTTCGTTACTTTTTTAATGCCTCTTCTGATTATTGGCACCATATCGGCATTTACCATTTTCAGTAGATTGCTTTCAAACAAACCGGCTTTTACCGACAAACGAGAGGTTATATCGCCATTAACAAACAACACGTTAAAATGATTGTCGATAAACACCATTGTCGGACCAAACTCTTGTCCGATATATTTGTAAAAAACATTTTCAGGATTTTCTTTAAATTTAAATTCTACTTGTCGAGGTATGCTCAACTGTCGAGATTTACCTTTGGTACATGTAGGATACCTCATCTCTAAATCTTGCATCGGCAGCCGCTTGTTTTCAAAAATATTTTGAAATATCTTCCATTTCGTATCAATTACTTTAAAGAATTTTGCCTGTGTGCCCAACGATTCACTATTTCCCAACAATAAAAAGCCGTGCAAATTCAACGAAAATTGAAAATTCATAAGCACTTTTCTTTGTGCTATATTTTCAAAATAAATAAGCATATTCCTACAAGATATTAAATCCATTTTAATAAACGGCGGGTCTTTCAGCACATCGTGTTGCGAGAATACAATATGCTCGCGAAGCTCATTTATAACAGCCAATTTCTTTTTTGATGCTTGCACAAAATAAGTATCAACGTATTCTTTCAACATCTCTCTAACATCGTTTGCCGCAAATTGGGCAACACTTGCTTGCTCTAAGGCTTTCTCGTCAATATCGGTGGCAAATATTTTAAAATCTACATCTAAACGCTTCATTTTTATATAGTTGTCAAACAATATTGCAAGCGTAAAAACTTCCTCGCCGGTAGAACAACCTGCCACCCACACCCTGATAGGTTCAGAGTCGTGCTCCTTTCTGTTGCAAATATCAGGAATTACCACATTTTTCATTTGCTCAAAAGCTTCCACATCGCGAAAAAAACTGGTAACTCCTATCAAAAAGTCTTGTTTTAATTTTTCTAATTCTTTTTTATGATTTTTCAAATAAATATAATAATCGTAGAGTTTTTCTACATTGCTGATATTCATTCGTTTTTCTAAACGGCGCAGAAGTGTATTTTTTTTGTATTGTTTAAAATCAATGCCGTATCTTTGGTGAATTTCATCAAGTATTTTATAAAATACAATTTCGTTCGACTTAAAAACCTCATCTCCTTCGGTGCTTAATTTTATTCGGTTCGACTCGGTTTTCACCAATGTTTCTGCAATTTGCGCAGGGTGTAGAATATAATCAACCAAATTGGTAAAGATTGAGCTATTTGGCATACCATCAAACTGTGCACTTACAGGGTCTTGCACGTATAGTGTTCCTCCTGCCTCTTTTATGGTTTTTATTCCTCGCGAGCCATCAGAGCCTGTACCCGAAAGTATAACGCCCACAGCCCTGTCTTTATACTCTTCGCCAAGAGTGTGGAAAAATATATCGATGGGGAGATTTAGGTTTGGTCGTGGGCTTTTGTCTGCCAAAAATAGTTTCCTGCCTTTTATAAGCAGATTGTTCGATTTCGGGTTTAGATAAATGCAGTTTGGCTTTATTGTTTGATTATCTTCGGCAGTATAAATTTTCATACTTGTGTGCTTTGCCAACAATTCCGGCATAAGACTCTTGTAGTCCGGCGAGAGATGCTGAACTATTACGAATGTGAACCCCGTATCGCTTGGCAAGTTGTCAAAAAGTTGCTGAATTGCATCAAGCCCTCCTGCCGATGCTCCGATGCCTACTACGTATAAGTCTTTGTTTTCCATGTATTTATATTTTTAGGTGTTTGGGATTGGGTGTTGGGTATTAGGTGTTAGGATTTTTTGTCTAGTCCTGAAATCAATACTCCGTTAAATTAAGAATGAAAAATGAAGAATTAAGAATTATGGTTCTGATAATCAGAAAGTTACACGAATCACTTGTCGTCCTATAAAAGTCTGATTATCAGTCCATTATAAAAAAGTAACGGACTATTGGAAATAACTTTCAACTTTTAATTTTTAACTCTTAATTTTTAACTCTTAACTCTTTTTCGCCTGCTCCATATAGGCATCAATCCTACCATAATCCAGAGTAATATTCAATATTCTAACTATTTTATCACTACTATTTTTTATAGGTGTAAATAATTCTACCACTTTAACCTCCTTATTATTAGCAACATAGAAACTCTCCATTGTTCTTGTTTCTCCACCCATAATGTCCGACCAAATCCTTTTGAATTTACGGGTTTCTTGCTCACGAATAAGCAAAATTGCCGACTGTCTTTGTCTTATTATATCAATCTGAGAGTTTCCTTTTTCGGTTAAATATCTATCTTTTACACTAATCACTTTTGCATCTAAATTTAGCCAAGTTACTGAGGCAAAATTGGCAATTAAATCGGTTGTAAGATCGTTTTCCAATGCGTAATCTTGTGCATTTTCGACCGATTTTCGCAGAGCTTTTTCATTTTTTTCAAGTATGCTTTCGATATTTTCAAGCTCTATCGATTTTGTTTTGTATTGGTCTAACAGGCTTTGAGTTTGCAAGTTCTTTTGCATTACCGATATTGACGATGCAATCCTGTCTCCAACCTCTTTCAAGAAATCTATTTCATAATCTTCAAATGTCTTAAACGACGCAATTTCAACTACTCCCATAGCTTTTTGCTCAAATATCAAAGGCATCAGAAATAAGCATTTAGGCTGATGACCGCCCAAGCCCGACGACACAAAAGCATAGCCTTTGGGCAAATTAGTCATGTATATAGTTTCCTTTTCTTTAAAACATCTGCCCACCAAATTTTCGCCTATTTCGATATTCGCTTCGAGAACTTTCTTCTTTTCGTAGGCATAGGCTGTTCGCAATTGCAAAAATGGTTTTTCGCCATCTATCGTGTTCAACAAAAATATCGCACCTTGTTCGGCTTTAAAGAATTTTATTATAAATCGCAAAATCGAAAGCAGATATTCTTCAAAATCATCACTACTCATTCTCAGCAGCTCACTAAGTTCGTTCAAACCTTCTTGTGTCCAACTAAGTTTTTGTCGTTCAATTTGCCTTATTTCTTCCTGTTCCTGACCTTTTTTCAAGTTTGCCTGCATTTCCAGCAGCGCATTTCCTAACACATCTTGCTTACTTACTGTTTTATTTGTTGCCGAAAAATCGCCGCTACCAATTCGTTTGGCAAAAGTTGCAGTTGTTTTCAGCGTTTCAGTCAGTTTATTTATGGCTGTATTCATTTCAGCCAGTTCATCTTTATTTCTTGTTTGCAAAACCACAGGAATGTCTATATGTCCTTCACTCAAATCCTTCAATACACCGCTCGCTTTTCTTATTGACAATGTAATTCTATTTGCCACATAATAACTAATTATTGATAGGATTAAAATTCCTACAACTAATAAAGTTAATTTTTT
>PDWI01010215.1_pt1 | contig 10552 bp, 6 predicted proteins | sample 1430891 | NCBI WGS metagenome assembly PDWI01 (sample SAMN01162508, study PRJNA174530) | Oral metagenome, whole genome shotgun sequencing project. | biome: Marine environment; feature: Marine mammal; material: Swab sample of the gingival sulcus; isolation source: swab sample of gingival sulcus... | reverse complement strand
GAATTAGTCTATGTCAGTGATCTAGCAAATGAATATATAAATGAAGGCTACATAGAAGATCAAGGCGGTACAACTTATCCACTAGGAACAGCCGTTTTATACAGTTTAGAACACAGTGCTGATGATGATTTGAGAGAAGAATAAGAATCTAAGTTATGCGGATAAAACGGAAAAGTAAGCTGCTATACAGATAAAAGTCCACCCAAACACAGTACATAAGTGGAAATATTCATGAAAACCAAAATACCTAGCATTTTTTCCGGGGGCTTTCAATGCATAGAATATCGCTCCTACTGAATAGGAAAGTCCCCCAGCCACTAGTAAAAGAACTATTAGTATTCCGCCAGAGAGGTAGATAGGTTTCATATACCAGACAGCTACCCATCCCAGTAAAATATATAGAGCCACGTTAAAGAATCTAGGGGCATTTGGAAAGAAAACATAGAGTAGAATACCTATGATAGCCCCTATCCAAACAATAGGGAGGATTTCTTTCACGTATTTGCTGTCTAAGAGAGAGGTCACTAAAACCGTATAGGAACCCGCTATTAAGAGGAAGATGTTAGAGTGGTCTAAGGCTCGCATTTTTTTTCGTGCCTTATCTTTCCAATCAAAACGGTGATAGAGTGCAGAAACCCCAAAAAGAGAAAGCGTACAAAGCATGAAGATGAAACACGATAGCCCAATCTTCCAATTCGGGCTTAAACAAACTAAAACGATAGTAGCTGCGAGCGTTAAGGGCGTCGCTACTAGGTGTATCCATCCCCTCAGCACGGGGCTGAATGCCTTTCCCTTAAAACTTGGAAATATTTTTTTCATCATTTTAAATACTCTCCCACTTACTTAATATGAAAAAGATTTTTCATTTCATCTTTTTTAAGTTCTTTATATTCACCCACTTTTATACCACTTAAGGTTAAATTATCTATGCGCAGCCTCACTAGACTTGTCACCTTATATCCTAAGGCTTCGCACATTCTTCTGATCTGTCTGTTTAAACCCTGCACTAGGATTATTCTAAATTTATTTATACCCACTTTTTTTACCTTACAAGGTGCAGTTTTAGTATTTAATATTTCCACCCCGCTAGACATTTGATGAATAAATCCTGCAGAGATTGGTTTGTTTACGGTGACTATGTATTCTTTTTCATGCAGTTCTGATGCCTTCGTGAGCTTGTAACATAAATTCCCATCATTTGTCAGAAGAATCAAGCCTTCGGAGTCCTTATCCAGCCTCCCCACATTAAACAACCTTAAGGGGTAGTTTATGGTAGAGATGATATTATTCTTATTCTCCTTATCAGCTGTACACTCTATCCCCACTGGTTTATTATAAGCTAAGGTAACAGTTTTCTCTTCAGGTTTTATGATTTTTCCATTTATTTTAACCACATCTCCATCTAAGACTCTATCAGAAAGCTCTGCTATCCTATCGTTTATTCTTACCTGTCCTGATTTGATATATTCCTCAGCCTTTCTCCTAGAACAAAGTCCAGAAGAAGCGATATACTTATTAATTCTCAAATTTGTTCCTCTTTTCCATTCTTTTATCTAAGATTGATACCCACTTATCTAATACTCATTTTATAACATAAGATTTATTAAGTAAAATATTATTAATATTTGCGTAGGAAAAAATTAAAAAAGTGCCGATATTTACTTAGCACCATTGGTGATAATAATGTATAAAAAGAGAGGATGTAGAAATGAAAAAAAGAATTAGTGTGTTTATGGCGTTATTGATGTTTTTTTCTCTAGGCATGGTAATAAATGCTCATGCTGATGGGAATGATATCAGTGATAAGGTTGAGTTTTATAATTATAAGATGTATAAGGGGTCATCAGATCAAGGTAAGAAACTGATCGAAAATGATGAATTACTACCTAATCCGCCTGATTTAACACAATATAATAGTTTGTATGTAACTTTTGATTGGAAAATCAAAGACGAAGAAGCAGCGACTATAGGAGCTGATGATTATTTTTTCTATGATAATTTTTATGATAGTGAATATCTACAAATGAGTGGAAATACAAGTGGTAATATTGTCAATCCTAATGATGTGGATAATCCCCTAGGGAAGTATGAATTAGTAAATGATGGTAATAATACTAAGATAAAATTTACCTTATTCCAAAGTGCAATAGGAAATCAAATAAGAGATGGAAAGTTTAGTGCTGTGATACAAATTAAAAAAGAAATAGATCAATACGTTCTCCACTTACCTAAGTCAAAAACTGTAACGATGAAGTTTTTAAAATCTGTGAATAATAATAGTGGTGGCGGTTCTGTTAGCCTAAGAGGTAAATCACTCTACAATCCTACTACTATATTTTCTAAATCTGGTAGTAGTAAAAACACAGAAGGATATATACAATGGTATCTGTCTGTAAATCCTGACCAAATTCCTTCTCTCTTCTCAGGTGAAGGTATGGAGGAAAGAACAAATGTACTTGTAGAAGATAAATTGCCAAAAGGTTTAACCTTTAGGGATAATTCTCTGCGAGTTGGTAATTCTATGTTTGTTCCGTACATAGATAAAACTAGTGAAGAGATAGTCTTAGACGCAAATGGACAACCTCAGATGAGTGGAAGTCCACTCTTTAATTGCTATGCTACGTTAGAACGTATTGAACCTAGTTCAGGTGAAACATACGAGCAATTCTTTCATAGGATGAAAAATTTAGGTAGACTGGCGTATGGTATCTATCCAAATCCTGATGAAGATTCTTCAGCAGCCTTGTTGATTTCTTTTGGTGACTGTCCCGGAACCAAGAAGTCTGATGGGACGAAGTTACTTTACCAAGATGCCTTAACAAAAAGGCAAGCAGATGAAAATACCATTGAAAAGCTCGTTGCTAAAAAAGTAGCAAAAGGAGAAATAACACAAGATCAAGGGGATATTATTAAAAACATCTATGGCAGCACTGGTGAAACGCAGGGAGGCGTGGTAGGTTTTAATCAAATAAACTTTATAACAGATGCTGTAATAAGCTCCCAGTATGATAATAAGGCTACTATGTACTGGGGAGAAGATGAAGTGTTGGAAAAAGAAACCTCTACTCTTTTAAGCATAACAGGTGCTTCTGGAAATTTAACAAAGCTATCTTTAAGTGTAGAGAAAAAATGGGATGATGATATAGATCATTCAGCAGAAAAAATAAATGTGAGACTATATGTTAATGATAAAGCAACGGATAAAGTCATAGAATTAAATCAGGCTAATACTTTTAAAGGAAGTTTTAATGAGCTAAATTCTTTTGTAAATGGTCAAAAAGCAGTTTATAGCGTGAAAGAAGAAAATGTCCCAACAGGATATGAAGCGGAATACAGTGGAGACATGGAAAATGGCTTTATTATTACAAACAAATATATCCCACCTACTGATAAAATAAAGGTGGAAAAACAGTGGGTAGAGAATAACGGTGTAGTGAAGGAACATGATGCAATCAGCCTAAAGATTTTAAAGAAAAATGATACGACAGGAGAGTTTGAGGATACAGGAGAAACAGTAGAGCTTAAAAAAGATGCAGACGCTGATAAAAACTGGAAGGCAGAGTTTGAAGTGCCTCAAGGAAAAGCGGGCGATTATAAACTAGAAGAAGTGACGGCAGAAGGCTATACTGGAGAAATAAGATATGATGAAGGTAGTATGAAATATACTGTGGTAAACACTGAAAAGCCAGAGAAGAAGAAAGAAAGTAATGGTTCTTCATCATCATCTTCGTCTTCATCATCTTCATCATCTTCGTCATCTACTTCAGATACAGATGATGAAAGCGATAAAGAGAAAAAAGATGAGGAGAAAAAGGAAGAAGTAAAAGAGGAAGAGAAAAAAGAAGAACCTGAGGCAGAAGAAGAGCCGAAAGTTCCCGTAAAATCAGATACAGACGATGATTCTGGCAGCACAGGAGGAAGCGATAATTATACAAAACCAGTATATAACATAAAGAATCTTCCTAATCCTAATGATGAAAATACGCCAGATACCATCACAGTGATAGGTGAAGATAATGTGGCACTGGGAGAATACGTTAAGAAAATGATAGATGGAAAATATGAGTGGGTTGGAAAAGATGGCTTGGCGCTAGGCGTTTCTAACATACCACAGATGGGTGATGATTTTCCAATAGAGTCTCTTTTCTTCGTATTTATATCATCTATTCTTGGAATCTCAGTGTTCTTAAGAAAGTTTTATGAACTATCTCAGGAAAAGTAATCATTTATAAATAATGAGTGTTTTAGGCAGTTGGCTTCATCCGCTGCCTAAAAATTATTAAAAGGGGACGAAATATGGATAGTGACAGTAAAAAAGTAGCAGATAATGCAAACGCAGTAGATGATAAAAAAAGAATAATAGAGAAAAAAAAGAGAGTTTATCTTTTTTTTCTCTCTTGTTTTGTCCTTGCTTTTATGACATCTTCCTACCTTTTAATTTCTCATGAATTAGAAAAGGAAAGAGCTCGTGAGAAATTGGAAAAAATTAGAGAAGAGAGGCATGCTCTTTTAATGGAAAAGAGAGAAGAAGTGAGAGAAAATGCGGTAGATGAGCAGAAACGTTTGCATAGGAAGTCTGCTCAGATACAAAAAGAGAAGGATAGGGAAAAGAAAAAAAATGCGCATGCATTACATAAGAGAACAGAAACAAAATCCTTTGATACTTTCTTTGATAATAATTCAGACTTTGTCGCTTGGATAAGCCAAAAAGATGCTAGGATTGACCACCCATTGATGTATCATGAGAGCGATCCAACTTATTACTTAAGGAGGGATTTTAATGGTAATTATTCGCTGAGTGGCACACCATTTTTGGATATTAGGACGGTCTTAGACGAGGGAAGCAATCAAAAAGAAGTTCAGCACCCTACAGTGCATATAATTTATGGTCATAATATGGAAGATGGGACGATGTTTTCGAATTTGCATATCTTTGAAAATGTGGATATGATAAAGAAGTCAGAGCCTATCATACTAGAAACAAAAAATTATGAATATAAATATAAAATATTTGCTTCACTGAGGATAGAGGAATACACTAAAAAAGCTGATTATGTGTATAATAAGACGTCTTTTCATGGTGAGGAAGATTATAATGATTATATTGATTTCATAAAGGAACATGCCTTCTCTATATCTGATGACATCCCCGATTATGGAGATGATGTCTTGTTGTTATTTACCTGCTCTTCACATAAGAAGAGAGGGAGGCAAGTTCTTTTAGCTAGCAGAATCGTGGATTAGGATTGAATTCAATTCTAATCCTATTTTTTAGTTTAATATATTTTAAGATCATGATATATATCTTGTTTTTTATTGGTACAAGTAAGTTAATATAATGAAATGATAATGTTTAAACCTTTGTAAAATGTGTAATATTAATTGTATTTATCATTCGGAAATAAGTATAATAAGGCTTATAACATTTAGTAAATATAGAAAATTAAGAAAATAAAAAAAGGAGTCCATAATTATGGTGCCAGTTAATATAAAAGTAATATGTATAGCCATGGATATTATCTGTCTTTTAATATGTTTTTTGTTAAGGATAGATTTTGGTTTTAAGATGATGGAAGCGAGAGGGTTTGATAAGAAGCTCTTTAACAAGGTACTTTTTTATTCTTCTGCACTCTTAGTGACCGATGCCCTTTCTTGGGTACTGATAGGTGTGAAATCATTTTATTTATTACATTACCTAGTGCTTTCCGTACATTATTCCCTAAATATTTTGATACTTGCCATGTGGATTGCTTATTGTGATTATACGATATATGAAGATAGGAAGAGGACTAAGAGACTAAAGAAATTCTTTTTAATCCCAATTATTATAGTGACTGCTCTTTCGTTCTCATCGATTAAAACGGGTTTTTTCTTTACAATTACCAAAGATAATGTTTATTACCGAGGAGACTATTATCTTTTATTTGTTATATTTAATGTTTCATTATTACTGTATTCTATAGTCTTTTTATTAAAACATGCAATACGCAATAAAAATGAAAATAATAATAGTAAAATATATATATTGATTATTTTTCCGATTTTACCAGTTATAGGAATTGCTATACAGACGCTCTTTTTTGGTGTAAATGTAACGTGGTTACTTACTACCGTTTCCTTGATTATGGTGTATTTTCACTTCCAGAATAACCAGTTGATAATAGACCCTCTGACTAAAATAAGTAATAGATACAGGTTTGATAATTATTTTGAAAGAAATTTTAATAAGAAAGTTGGGAATTGTCTTAAGTTTATAGCGATTGCAGATTTGGATAATTTTAAGAATATTAACGATATATGCGGTCATTTAGAAGGTGATATTGTTTTGAAGATGGTAGCTAAAATAATAAAGAAAAACGTAGATCCTAAGTTCGTTGTTGCCAGAATAGGTGGGGATGAGTTTGCTATATTTGGAGCGGTAAAAAAAGAGTCAGAAATTGAAAAAATCTTCCAAAATATAAACTCGGATATAAAAAAATATAATGATCAGAGTAGAAAAATATATCAGATATCGTTGAGTATTGGCTATTCAATACAAGACCCAGAACATAGTAAGAGTAAAAAAGCTATGTTTACAGAGGCGGATAGAAAGATGTACGAGGAAAAAAGCAGTAAATATCAGAGATGCGTAGACTGTAAATTTATTTAGTCTTTATAAGCGATAGTGTATATTTTATTCATCGTGTAATAAAAATCTAATAGTCGAAAAAAATTTATAAAAACAAGATGAATTTCCACTTGTTATTTGTCGATACTTCCATCGTATACAGTACTGACGATGGAAGTTTTTTTATGGAAAAAAATAGGTATTTAGGAGGGTTTTATGAATAGGAATAAAGAGAAGTTCATTGCATATTTTCTCTTTTTATTGTTAATTATTATCCTAAAAAATCATGTAGTACTATCATAAGAATTAAAGTAAAAAAGTTAAGGATAAGACAAATCCTACAGTAAAAAATTAAAAGAGATCTTATAAAGAGGAGAGGAAAATGAGGCATCTATATTTAAAAAGAGGAATAAGCATAATACTAAGCTTATCGTTGATATTTACTTTATTTGATTCAAAATTAGTTTTAACATACGCAGATACGCCAGAAAGTATAGACATAAGCACATTAATCATGGATTCAATCTCTATTCCGGACCAACTATACAATAATAGAGAAAGAGCTTCAGAGTCTGAAAATACTTTAAGTTCAGGAAGCGGGTCAAGTGCTAGTAAATCGTCTACTGGTAGCTCGAACTCAAAGAGGAGAAAAAGAAGAGAGTCATCTGAAACAGAGGCTGATAAAAAGCCAGTAAAAGAAAAGGTAGAAAAGAAGGAAAAAATAAAAGAAGAGACAAAAGAGATCGATCATCATAAATTGCTCACCCTTCCTAAAGAAGAGTTAAAAGAAGAGCTAAAAGAGATAGTAAATGAGAAATTAGAAAAGAAATCAAAGGAAGAAACCGAGTCATTAGTAAAAAAATATATCGAATATAAAGAAAAGGAATCAAAAGAAGATAGGATTGTAGTAAAGCAGAATGTAAATCTCCACACAAAATCAGGCAGAGAAATAAAAGATGTTAAGGAAGATGATTATTATTCAGGAGCGGTAAAGTTTGTCGTAGAAAATGAGATTATACAGGGCATCAGTGAGGATGAATTTTTACCGAAAGGCGTTACCACTAACGCAATGGCAGATACCATTTTATATAGAATATCAGGGATGGAAGGCGATATAAACGATGAATTACTATCATTGAGTGGTGATAAGGAGTGGTTTTCAGCGGCTGTAGAATGGGCTAAAATTAGTGGAATCATATTTGGTGATGAATATTATGACCCGAGTGGAGAGATGAGACGAGATGAGTTTGTCTTACATCTTTACAGGTATAGTAAAAAACTTGGCTACGCAAAGGGAGAATATGATGATGCTGTGTTAAACCCATTTAAAGATAAAGAAAGCTTAGTATCTTTTAAGAAGAAATCGATGAAGTGGGCAGTTGCTAATGGCATCATCGTAGGAACTACTGAATTAAACTTAGAACCAGAAATGAACATAACGAGAGGACAGTTGGCGATAGTTATTGAAAAGTATTTAGCATATTTGAATAATCACGAATTGTCAAATGCTGATGATAATAATTCGTCAGAAATTATAGCAGAAGAAGCGATTACGAAGGGCAATTCAAAGGATAAACATCGCGTAGTGGGTGTTATTCATTCAGTGGAAATTAAACACGAATATGAAGATCATCTTACTAGCACTCAAACGCAAAGCAAATACCCTATGCGATTAGATGCTGGTGATGAAGAGGGCGTATTTGCTAACTATGATAAAAATGAGAAGCTAATCAGTATCTATGGAACAGGTACTATTACTGAAGAAAAGTGGATAAATCTAGCGCACACGATAGAGGAGGCTAAGACCTCGTTTACATCGATGGATTTGACAAATGATGGCGAAAATAACCCGATGCCATATGGTTGGCAGATTCCTTCCGATATAAATATGGTCTTTCAGTCTGGTTCCAAGATACAATTTGAAGAACCGGGATTTAAAGGAAGAAACAGTGGCTGGTTCCAAGATTTTAAGGGAAGCATAGAATTAAATGATACCCTAGATACTTCTAATATGACAGATATGAGTTTTATGTTTCAAGGAGCTAGTGCGTTTCATGAAGATATATCAGGGTGGCATACAGAAAATGTAGAGAATATGACGTATATGTTTCGAGGAGCTAGTTCTTTTCATTCCGATCTATCGAAGTGGAATACAGGAAAAGTAAAAGATATGTCTCGTATGTTTTTTGAAGCCAGCTCATTTAATTCAGACCTCTCATGCTGGGACGTAAGCAAGGTAGAAAATATGTCACATATGTTTTATGAGGCAAGTTCATTTACCTCCGATTTGTCAAACTGGAGTGTAGGAAGCGTAACGGACATGTCAAATATGTTTCGAGGAGCGAGCGAATTCACCTCAGACTTATCTAATTGGGATGTAAGCAATGTAAGAAATATGTACTGCATGTTTTATGGTCTAAGTTCATTTGAATCTGATCTATCCAAGTGGAAAACAGATAAGGTGACAAATATGCGTTGTATGTTTTGTAAGGCAGGTAATTTTACTTCCGATTTGTCAAGTTGGAATGTAGAGAATGTAACGGATATGTATGGTATGTTTTATCAGGCAAGTAAATTTGATTCAGACTTATCTGATTGGCAAACAGCTAAGGTTACGAATATGTCCTATATGTTTTACAAGGCAGGATCCGTAAAAAATATTGACTTATTAGCTAATGCGAATACTAATATCATTTCGGAAAATATATTAAATGGTTCTAGTCCTGAGACCATAAAGTTTACTAACTTGGAGAGTTTTACTTGGGTATTACCAGATAAATATGAACTTAAAAAAGGCTCTATCGGTAGTCAAGAACTATCTATTGTAGAGAAAGGAAGTAGTATTACCTTTGATGAAAATACTAGATACGAGCTTTACAAACTACCAATAATTTCGGAAGTGAGTATAAACGATTTTACAAAGGTTTATGATACTAAGGCTATTACTGTTGATGACTTAATGGGTAAGTTAAACAACCCATTAAATATAGACGGAACGCTAAGCTTTAAAGAGAATACTGAGATAAAAGATGCAGGGGAGTATCATGTGACACTTACATTTACTCCTAGTAATACAAATGATTTTAGTGCTAAGGATTTAGAGCTTAAGATTACGATAAATGAACAATAAGTTTTATACAGCTAGTAATGATTAAAGGTGGTAGACTCTCCTAAGGAGAAGCTTACCACCTTTTTTATTTATAGGAGTTCTTAAATCTCTTAGTTTTTTTCGTAGTCAGAGCGTCTCTTATCCTATAAAAACACTTCCTTTTTGTATTAGATTATTCTTGATTGTTATCTCGAACGGAAGAAGATACCACACCTTGTCATCTCGAGCGAAGTCGAGAGATCTCAGAAAAGACTATAATAATGCAATTTCTCCACTTCAAACGAAATGACATCAGTGATAATAATATGACATTATTCTAGAGCTATTTTCAATAGAATTTGTAAAACCACCTTAAGTACTTGATTATACTAGTTTTTATTAATTATTGCATAAATATTGACGATATACCTAATGTATACTGTAAAAGCAATAAAAGATTTTTTTTAACTTATAATATAGGTATTTAGGGGGATAGAATGAAGAAAAATAGTAAAAAAATAATAGCCTATTTGCTCTGTGTGTTCTTGATAAGCGGTTCCGTTCTTAATAACGGTATCTTTTTGTATGCGGAAGAAAATGAGACAAGTTCAGATAAGCAAAATCCTATAGCAGAAGAAGTAAATGTTGCTAATGAAGATACATCCAGTGATGAAGAGACAGCTAGTAATGATGAAACAGCAGTTAAAGAGGCTACAGTAGAAACAAATAACGATACTACTGTAGATACTAGTGATGAGGTGACAGAGAACTCAGATGAATTAAATACAACCCCCGAACAATCTGGTTCTGAAAAAGCAAGTGATAATCCAGCCCCCACTCCAGTACAGGAGGAAGGA
>PDWI01010214.1_pt1 | contig 10552 bp, 7 predicted proteins | sample 1430891 | NCBI WGS metagenome assembly PDWI01 (sample SAMN01162508, study PRJNA174530) | Oral metagenome, whole genome shotgun sequencing project. | biome: Marine environment; feature: Marine mammal; material: Swab sample of the gingival sulcus; isolation source: swab sample of gingival sulcus... | reverse complement strand
TTTTTTGCAAAAGTCTGTTCCTTCAGGATGCATGGATAGGCTCCCAGACGCAGCGTGCCGCCAAGTTCAGAGCGTTCATCTCTTGTCTGAACCTTATTGTTACGATAATCGAACCATTTCTTGCAGAGGTAGATAACCGGCTCTTTGGTTGCCGGATCAAGTTCTGATGAGTGGGCAGCGGTTATGCCGACCACCGATCTGCTGAATTCGACGACCGCAAGCTGCATGCCGAGACAAATACCAAAGAACGGGACCTTGTTTTTACGGGCATAGGTGATTGCTTTAATCTTGCCTTCTGCTCCTCGTTTTCCGAAGCCACCGGGAACCAGGATGCCGTCACAGTCGCCAAGCAATGATTCCGGATCTCCGGTTTCAAGTTCCTCCGCGCGTATATAGCGGAGGTTGACCTTGGCGTGGTTGGCAATACCACCATGTACCAAGGCTTCGTGCAGACTTTTATACGATTCGGTCAGGTCGACATATTTACCGGTAATGGCAATGGTGACCGAATGTTGCGGATTCTTGAGATTTTCAACCAGCTTCTGCCACGGTTCGATATGCGGCTGACCGGTCCAGATATTGAGTAGTTCGAGAATCTTTGAGTCGAGGCCTTCCTCATGAAATTTGAGTGGTACCTCATATATATTGTTGACATCAATAGCTGTGATAACCGCGTCGTCGGGAACATTACAAAACAGGGCAATTTTTGCTTTGAGTTCACGGGATAATGGTACTTCGGTTCGGCACATCAGGATATCGGGTTGAATGCCGTCGGCTCGTAATTCTTTGACCGAGTGCTGGGTTGGTTTTGTTTTGACCTCACCCGCTGCCTTGATATAAGGAACGAGGGTCAGGTGGATAAAAAGAGAATATTCTCTCCCGAGATCGCCCCGAAGCTGCCGTATAGCCTCGACAAAGGGAAGCCCCTCAATATCACCGATTGTACCGCCAATTTCGATAATGGCAATATCTGTGCTTCCATCGAGTTGCAGGACGGCAGCCTTGATTTCGTCAGTGATGTGAGGGATAACCTGGACCGTTCCACCGAGGTATTCGCCGCGCCGCTCTTTCGTTATAACAGAATAGTATATTCGCCCGGAGGTATAGTTGTTTTTTTGTGCCATGACGGCGTTGGTGTAGCGTTCGTAATGGCCCATATCGAGATCGGTTTCAGCACCGTCATCAGTTACGTATACCTCACCGTGCTGGAATGGATTCATGGTCCCGGGGTCAACATTGATATAGGGATCTAGTTTCTGGAAGGTAACGGTGAGTCCCCGTGCTTCGAGAAGCGCACCGATGGAGGCAGCAGCAAGTCCTTTTCCGAGGGAAGAAAGAACTCCGCCGGTAACAAAAATAAATTTGGTTCGCTTTGAATTATTCTTTTTTTTCATGTGGTCCTCGACCAAAGAAATTGTACAGAGAGTATCCGATCTTTTTATACACCTTATTTAAACGAGAGGCAACCGCTCACGCTTTTGATAGCGTTCTTTTCGCAAACGCTCTTGTCTTGTCTGGTTATGGTGACTACTGTGTTTGTAATCGGAACCATTATTCATGAGGTTGTTATGAACTATTTATTGCCGTTATCTGTAGTTACTTTTTTACTCTTTTCTTTTTCTGACGATAGCAATGCCCGGTCGAGGCAGGAAACCGCGGTCTTTGGTGGTGGTTGTTTCTGGTGTATGGAACCTCCTTTTGAACAACTCGACGGTGTCATTGACGTAAAAGCCGGCTATACGGGTGGTCGACAGGAGGACGCACATTATGAGATTGTCAGCAGTGGCAGGACTGATCATTATGAAGCCGTTCAAGTCGTTTACGACCCGGATAAAGTCAGTTTTGAAAAACTGGTTGAGGTCTTTTGGAAGCAGATTGACCCAACTGATTCCGGTGGACAGTTCGCTGACCGGGGCAGGCAATATCGGACAGCTATCTTTTTTGCAACAGATGAACAAAAACGCATTGCTGAAAAATCAAAAAGACAACTTGACGAGTCTGGCATTTTTAAACGTCCGGTGGTGACCATGATTTTACCGGTCCAGCCCTTTTATGAAGCAGAGGAATATCATCAGGATTATTACCGGAAAAACGTCTTTCATTACAATCGGTACAAGGCCGGATCCGGAAGAAAAACGTTTATTGAAAAAAGCTGGGGTTATACGAATAAAGGGAAAGGCTCGTTTGTCAAACCCGATGACGACTCCTTGCGGAAATCGTTAAGCCCCCTGCAATATGAGGTAACCCAGCAGAAAGGTACAGAGCGTCCCTTTGCCAACAAGTATTGGGATAACAAGGAGCAGGGGATCTATGTAGATATCGTTTCTGGAGAAGTGTTGTTCAGTTCTCGGGATAAGTTCGAGTCTGGAACCGGTTGGCCCAGTTTTACCCGGGTTCTGGAGGAAGACAATGTTATAGAAAAAAATGATGACTCTCATTTTATGCAGAGGACAGAGGTGAGAAGCAAGCAGGCCGACTCTCACCTTGGACATGTTTTCAACGATGGTCCATCGCCTACAAAACGAAGGTATTGTATCAATTCAGCCGCGTTGCTCTTTATTCCGGTCAGCGAAATGGAAGAGCGGGGATATGGCCGTTATCTCGATGAAGTTAACTAATGTATCTTTTATGTATGTATCCGCAATAAAACGGATTTGTCCATCTGATAACGCTCGATAAAGACAATATCGGATTGTTGGATGTTCCTCTCAGATCTGGCCTTACTTGTCTTTGGGTGGCAATGCCTTTTCCCCGATCATGTTGTCTGTGTTTTTTTTTGAACCTTTTCAAACGTAAATGACACGTACCTTATATAATGATGAAATAAAGACGGATCATGGACAGATGAAGGTAGAACTCAGCATTTGCTTCTTCTGGTAAAACTAATGTCGTGAGAAAAGGAGGAGAGGAAGATGAGATACGTATTTGTCAATGGAATCAAGCAGATTTTAATAGTAACAATCCTGTTTGCCCTTGCTTCGACTGGCTTTGCTGCAACAAAAGAGCTTAGATTAAATTCGGCTCAAGATAAAAGAGTCGCCAGACCGGTTGGTAAAATACCATTATCGCAATTACCGCCTCACCTGGTAACGGTAAAAGCAAACGGCGATGATAGACTGGGTGGTCGGCGTATTAAGGTCAACATTTCCTCCAGGCGCGGTTTTACCAAAACCAAAATAGCACGTTTGAACAAAACGGGGGATGCTGTTGTTACATTCAACCTCGGTCCCCTTGTTTCTGTCCATGAAAATTATCATATAACCATCACCCAAAGTCCCTCTGTGCCTTCAGAATGTGTCTTTAAGGGCAATCTCGTTTTTGAAGGAACGAAACCGAAATCAAGAAATATATCGATCAGAAACAGAAATACCACCGTTTCCTTCACCATTGATTATGCAATACTCTGGAACGTGTCGAAGTGGGCCTGGTAGCAATCTTCTTATCCACAAGCGGTATTGAAAGAAAATGGTGTTTTGGCATTTGGTTTTGGTCCAGTCATTTCGTATCGTATGAGTCGAGATTTGATAGTCCTCTGCAAAATGATCCATACACGATCAGGACAGTCTGTTCTCCTGTAATGAATATGAAAAAAACAGCGTATCCCATTGGAGCAAATAATTGCTTGGTCCCAACATGATCAAGCAGATTGATACAGACACAAACGACGACAATTTAGAGGAGACGAGATCGGGTAAAAGACGAAAAAGGAGATTTAGAAAGTTCTCTGATTGAGTTCTTTTTGATGAAAGTCAAGTAAAAACGGATAGTTCTCCAAGGTTATCTTTTTGGGTTATCTTTTTTCTCGAAATAATTTGGGTTGAGCTTTTCTGTTCTTGTGCATCCTTTTGCACGATAGAAAGCGTGGAGATGACCTCTTTATCGGTATCAATCAATTGGTTCCTTGGCTCCAATTTCTCAAGAGCAACTTTTATGGACTCATATGAGCAAAAATTTGTCCCCTTATTCTTTTTACACGATCAATATGACCGTATTGACCGTCACAGAACATTGCTGTCGCTCCTTTTTTGGGCTTTAATGATGAAAATGGATCTTTTTCCCCAACCAGAAAGACACACCCCGCCCTTTGTCCCTGAGAGTGTTTTTTTCAGTCATTACAATCGAATCGGGATTTTCAATATATGAGCAAATGTCTGCATAAAAATATTTTTAAAAGGATAACAATGAGAAAAAGACACTCAAATTTTTCTCATTGTTATCCTTGTTTTTGCACCATTCCATGATCGATTCACAACAAAAACCACTGTCTCCACGAACGATAATTTCAGTGTCAGGTCGGTTGTACGAATGCGGGTGACAATTTGTTCAAGCTCTTCTATGGTTCCGGCAGCACCATCGTTACCGGCTGTTCGCAGACGTGCACAAGCGTCAACATCAAGAAGTATCTGCTGAGGAGTCGATTGATATGATTCCAGAAAAAAACATCGACAAAAAGATTGTCTCTTGACTCTGGTGAAGCAACTATCTTTTTATACGGGCTGGTTTCAGCTGCATCCAAAGGCGTTAATTCCAACCGATTCAAGGTACTTTTTTCTGCCAGCGGCTTACCTTTATTCAATTCAGATCTTCTATCCATTCCGGTTGGATCACGTGTTCCAACCGCAACTGCCCGCATCCGATCTCTGGCCAGATGGTCGTGATCATTGAGCTCTTCTTATCCCGATGCCAGAGCTGTAACTCTCTGGGATACCAGTGATAATACACTATGTTCGATACGGTTTTCATCACGGCAGTCAGTAAAGCTCTCGGCAAAACGCTGAAGTATTGCAGTCCGTTTTTCAACTTCTCTGAGTAACCGGCAACCGCCATCGGATGTAATCAACCCTCCATTACATTCAGCGACTATCTCTTTTCTTCCCAGGGGGTGAAACGTATCATACTTTTTTTGTACACCCTGTATTCATAAGGCTGTTTCTGTTGTATTTGTTATCGTCTTGAAATAGCGTCAATTATGCAATATCTGTGGCCTTTTTGCTCTTACTTTGATGAGAAATTGGGGCTAAACATGGAAGTTGGCCCAATAAGGCTGAAACAGAGCAGAGAGTCCTCAAGGGACAGTGCCTTGATCGTCGAATTAACGACATAGAAACTTTACGGTCGGAAGCAACTGTCTGTGAAGCGGCAAGAAAGAATACTGCTCATCAAATTGACTGACCGTTCAAGATGGAAGAGGCCCGGATAAGGCTAAAATCCTTATCCAAATTTATAAATGTTACGTGGCACCAGTCTCTCATTCTGTTTTTAATTTATGATCATAGTGTTTGACGAAAGATCGAAATTTGTGAGACTTTGAGACTCTTTTTTTAGAAACATAAAAAATATTGTATCAAAATGATACAATATGGTGCACTTCTTTTGAGGGGCTGCCGTTCAAAACGATACACCGGGGTGAGAGGATCGGGTATCTATTTGAAATAAATGTTTTTTTTGTTTCTGGCATGATGGTTGCTGGTTACTATATGAAAAACAAAAGACTGTTTAGCTCTCTTTTCATTTCAACCAACGAGGTGCCATATGTCTTCAATTGCATTATTCCCCTGCCTTTGTACACCCAATGCCGGTATCATTGATGAGCTGTCAACCAGGCTTGATCTGCAGGTTTACACTGACGATAATCTGATCAATGACACCAGTAACCGGTTTGGTAACGATGAGGCGAATCTCAAGAAGATGATGTTTGGAAAAACATCGGTCTTCAACCAGTTTACCCTGGAAAAAGAGCGTACCGTCAGTATGTTTCGTACTGTTCTTGCCGAAAAATTACAGGAGCAGGATCGTTACCTTTTCTATGGTTTTCATACCTTGCTTATTCCACCAGATGTTTCTGAGGTACTCCGTGTTCTGGTTGTCGATACCAGACAGTCACGAATAGATTGTTGTCAAAAGGAAGGGCTTTCCATCAAGGAGGTAAAAAGAAAGGTGAGAATGCATGATGTCAGTGCCTATTCCTGGAGTGATTTTCTTTCAAAAAAAGAGGCGTATGACAGGTCACTTTACGACCTGGTCCTGCCGGTAGAAAGCAGAGATCATAAGGAGCTTTCGGATGAAATCCTGAAATTATTTTATACAACCTCGATTCTTCGAACTGAAAAATCTCAGCAGGGAGTACGTAATCTTGCGACAAAAGCAGCGGTAAAAAGAGTTCTGCTTGAGAAAGGACACAACCTTGGAGTTACAGCTGATGGTAATGATATTGTTATTACCATTCATAATGCGGTCTTTAACCTTGGCAGCCTTGAAGTGGAGCTGACCAAACTTGCGAAAACCGTTCCCGGTGTCGAGAACGTTACATTGCAGAAGTCTAAGGCATATAAGGATTCTATATATCGCGCCCAGAAGTTTGAGTTGCCTTCCAAGGTTTTGTTCGTTGATGATGAAAAAGACTTTGTACAAACGGTCTCCCAGCGTCTTATCAGTCGTGATGTTGGAACTTATGGTGTTTTTAATGGTGAGGAAGCCCTGGAATTAATCTGTGAAGATACGCCCGAAGTCATGGTACTTGACCTGAAGATGCCCGGTATAAACGGTATTGAGGTCTTGCGGCGCACAAAAGAGATTGCCCCCGGTGTTGAAATTATTATTCTCACCGGTCATGGCACTGTTAAAGACGAACGTGAATGCATGGAGCTGGGGGCCTTTGCCTATTTGAACAAACCGGTTGATATTGAAGAACTTTCGGCAACCATAAAGGCTGCCAACGAAAAGATACGCACTGATAATATAGTAACGTAAATAAAATCTGTGTTCGAACACTCTGAAAGGAGAAAAGGTATGGATACAATAAAGGCAAAAGTGCTCCTTGTAGATGACGAAGCGGACTTCGTTGATAGTCTCAGCAAACGGCTTGAAGTTCGGGGATTAAAGGTTTTTACCGCCACACGGGGACAAAAGGCCATTGATCTGCTTGATGACGAAACATTTGACATCATTGTGCTTGATTTGGCCATGCCTGGTATGGATGGACTGAAGACACTTCAGCATATCAAGGAAAAGGATGTTGATGCTGAAATTGTAATGCTCAGCGGTCATGGTGACGTTAAAAGCACTACCGAGGCGATGAAGCTTGGAGCCACTGATTTTCTGGAAAAACCGGTTGATCTTCCTGACCTGCTGGAAAAAATAGCCGAAGCCCGTGAAAAACGAATTCTTGTTATGGAAAAACATGCAAAGAAGAAAATTGATGATATCCTGCAATCAAAACCGTGGTGATATGAACAATATCAACTGATTACTGGTCATATCAATCATTCCTGTACAGGGGTGTGGAAGAGAAGTGTTTGGGATGTTAGGCCTTCGCAGAACAGGATGCCTAGAGGCTTCTTAGGTTTATAATTAGGTATTTGAGAAGGACTCCTCTGGTAAATTTTGATTTGATGGAGAACATCGTGTCATATACAGAACAGGCGATAGAAAATAAAAAGCTGGCTGTGTTCAAGCAGAAAGGGCAGACCGGCGACCAGATTTTCAGAATCAATCTTGACTGGAAACGGCTTTTTTTTATCCTTCTTGGTATCGGGCTTTTTCTTGGCGTATACTATTCGCCGCCCTGGTCTGCGGCGATAGACCCTCTGGGAGTGGAATTCGAACTGAATCAGCAGGCCAAAGGAGCCCTGGCAGTTTTCTGTCTGGCTGCTGTCTGGTGGGTTTTTGAGGTCGTGCCAATCGGTGTAACCAGTCTTGCCATTGGCTGCTTACAGGCTCTTTATCTTATTCGTGAGCCGAAAGCTGCCTTTAAGGATTTTATGGATCCATCGGTATTGTTTATTTTTGGTTCCATTGTCATCGGTATGGTCTTTACCAAAACAGGTTTGACCAAACGGCTTGCCTATAAGATGCTGGCCATTATCGGTGATCGTACCTCTCTAATCCTGCTCGGTTGTTTCACGATGACGGCATTGCTCACCCACGTTATGGCTCATACCGCTGTGGCTGCAACTATGTTTCCGCTGCTGATGACCATTAACGCCCTCTATTCGGAAGATGATAGACCGACACGTTTTGGCCGGGGGCTTTTCATTGGTATGGCTTTTGTCGCAGGTGCCGGCTCCATTGTAACCCTGCTTGGTGCCGCCAGAGGAGCGGTCGCTCTTGGCTTCTATAAGGACATCATGAATGTTGAGATCTCTTTTTTCGAGCTGACCATGTATATGTTTCCTATCGGCTGGCTTTTGGTTTTTTTGCTCTGGGGATACTTCATGCTTATCTGCAGGCCTGAGAAGGCTCGTATTGACGGTCTTAAAGAAAGATCAAAGCAGATGTATGTTAATCTCGGTGCCTGGACACGCAACGAATTGCTGACGCTTTTTATTGTTATAGGGACGATTCTGATCATTGCGCTGAAAAACTTTGTGCCTGTTTTTTCTGTTCTTGACAAGACTGCAATAATGCTGGCTTCCACCATTCTGTTTTTCATTCTGCAGATCCTTGATGTGGAGGACCTTGAGGAAATTCCATGGAATATTATTCTGCTCTTTGCCGGCGCAATGTCCATCGGTTTTTGTCTCTGGGAGACCGGGGCAGCTAAATGGCTGGCGGTTAACTGGCTGCAGCTGTTTAAAGACGCTCCCGGCATGGTCTTTATCCTGGGTATGGCATTTTTTGTTATGATAATGACCAACTTGATTATGAATGTTGCCGCGATCGCCATTTCTCTGCCGGTAGCTCTGGTTATCGCGCCGTATATTGGGGTTGCGGGAGAAGTTGTCCTTTTTTCCAGTCTGGTGGTCGCCGGTATGCCGTTTCTTTTTCTGGTTGGTGCGGCACCAAACGCTATTGCTTACAGTTCCCGGCAATTTACCACGGGGCAGTTCTTCCTTTACGGTGTTCCGGCATCAATTCTCTTGATGGTAATGGTTTGGCTGGCAGCGCAGTTTATCTGGCCATTGATGGGTATGGAGGTCTTTGTAACGCCAATACAGGAGAGCGGGCAATAAAAAACGAAAAGAATGAGTCAGGCAGCAGTCACGACTTTGAGGTCGTCGAATCACCTGACAGATATGGTGATGCATGTTGAGACCGTATGTGTTGAAAAAGAGCAATAAGGAAAGAAAGATGCCGTGTAATGGCCAAAAGAGAAAAGAACCTCACTATTACACGTGTAACAATGTTTCCGGTGGATGGAATCTTGGCCTCGCTGGTAATATGAATTTCCGGATCTTTTGATTATCATGAAGCCCACACCCCAGATCAAACCCGGTTCATTTCTGGAAGGTATTCCCCATGCTGCCATGCTGCTTGATAAAGAATACTGCATTCTCAAAATCAACAGGTTAATGGAGATAATCTGCGGTTACCGTACACGACAGGTGCAGGGAATACATGGTGAGTTGGTTGCCCGTACCAATACCGGTAATTCATCAGGAAAATTGTTTAAAAAAGTGTTTGAGAGTGGTGAACAGATCTCAGTATCCGGTGATATTCTTAACTGTCATCGTCACAAGATACCGATCCAGTACACGGTTTCCGTTGTAACAGATACAGAAAACAGACGATGTGGTCTGCTGGTGATCGTGGAAGATATATCCGCCACGATCGATTGTCATAAAACGGGTGGGCTGGAGTCGGCAGCCTTTGAATTGATCGGCTACAGTCCGAAAATGCAGAAGGTTTTCGATCTTATCCCGCTTCTCGCCCGGACAGACGCATCTGTCATAATCACCGGGGAAACCGGAACGGGTAAGGACAGAATTGCCGAGATAATCCACAAAAGGTCGACAAGGGCCCGTTTTCCTTTTGTCAAGATTAATTGTGGTGCTTTACCGGCGGGCCTTCTCGAATCTGAACTTTTTGGTCACGTGAAAGGGGCCTTTACCGGTGCCACCCGTAACAAACAGGGCATGTTTGAACTGGCCCATCACGGCACGTTGTTTCTCACTGAAATTGGTGATATGCCGCTGCCGCTGCAGGTAAAGTTACTTTCAGTACTGGATGATCGTGAATTTGTTCCGGTTGGTGGTGAACAGAAAGTCAAAGTAGATGTGCGTATTATAGCAGCAACTCATCGACCGCTGAGAGAACAAATACAAAACAATGCGTTTCGTGAAGATCTCTTTTACCGTCTCCATGTGCTGCACCTGCACCTGCCACCGATACGTGAGCGCGGTGACGATATCCGCGCTTTGCTCGACCATTTTCTGCAAAGGTTTGCCAAAGCGCTCGGAAAGCGACTGGTTGGCTTCACACCGGAAGCAATGCAGGTTCTTATGCGCTATCATTATCCGGGAAATATCCGTGAACTCAGCAATATTGTGGAATACGTGGTAAATCTCTGCAAAAAAAAGAAGATCGGCAAAGACATGTTACCACCCTATATCCTTGAGACACCTCCAGAAAAAGAAGCGGGCGGGATGTCTGAAGAGATTACAGAAGAAACGTCCGCTACAGCCCTAAAAGGCTCTGGTGAAAAGGGGTGTGCTTTCAAGAGCTGGAATGAAATAGAACGGCAGATGATTATTGATACGCTCAAGAAATTTCACGGTAACAGGACTCATTCAGCCCGAGAGCTTGGTTGGGGACGGATGAAACTGTACCGGAA
>PDWI01010213.1_pt1 | contig 10552 bp, 15 predicted proteins | sample 1430891 | NCBI WGS metagenome assembly PDWI01 (sample SAMN01162508, study PRJNA174530) | Oral metagenome, whole genome shotgun sequencing project. | biome: Marine environment; feature: Marine mammal; material: Swab sample of the gingival sulcus; isolation source: swab sample of gingival sulcus... | reverse complement strand
ACCCCAACTTGTTTAAAAAGTTGGGGTTTTGTAATTTTGCAATATGGCACGGCGAGGCAGAGATATAAGCAAAATAACGGCACGAAATCAGCGGTTGGCAGCAAGGGTGTATTTTTATGATAACCTTTGCGGATTACGCTTAGATGTGTTTTTGCCCTATCTTTCCGAAGAATTTGATTTGTCAGAAAGTCGTATTGAGGATCTACTGCCGTACTGTTATTCTCTTGTTGCTAAAATGAGCCAAAATGGTATAAGTGCCAATGACCTCCGCCAACAATATCCGTTTATGTCTTGGAAATATGAGCATTCCAAGCGGTTGCAAAGTGCACTGTTACCACCTTTAATCCTCGCTTAGCAGTTTCGTTTCGTACGCTTTTTCGGCTAAATGGGTAAAAATACTCGCTTCGGTAGCCGTGTAATTTCTGCTCTACCTTGCTTACTACGTCAAAGTATTGCAGAGCTAAGGAGCGTTGCGGTGTTGGTGCTTTGGTGTTGGTCTCGCCTATGGTTTTAAAAGCCAGTTTTACAGAAAAATCTGCATATACTCGTTGAATATCTTTGTCAATATCCTCGCAGCGTGGCAGGTCTATTTCTACCAATGCACACGGATAATTTACGCTTGGGCGTTCTTCGTGCAGTTGCCCGGTGTTGAAATCTACCCATTTGAGTTCGGGTATTTCGTTTAGTAATGCTGTGATTGTTTCAAATAATTGTTTCATATTTTTTAGTTGTTAGGGGTTAGCTATTAGTTGTTAGATTCTTCGCTTTGCTCAGAATGACAAACTGTCATACTGAACGTAAGTGAAGTATCTCTGTTTTCAAGTTCTCGCACTCATAACTTATAACTCATAATTCATAACTCTTTAAACAGCGTTTAATCGTCGTTTTAATTCTCGTAGTATTTTGCTTCGTATTTTATCGTTAAGTACCGCAGAGGGCATCATAAAGGGGCGTGGGGTCATCATAAAGGGCTTTTTGCCGTAGATTTTAGCCATACCGCCAAAATTGTGTACCCGAGCATATTTTTTTGCGTTGATAATTTCTACACCTCGTGCAGTTGGGGCAAAACGTATGGCGTTCATTAATTCACCTGTTTCGCCCGTCAAAATATTGGCAGTAGTACGGGCATTGGAAAATTTGCCTGTTTGTCCACTGTGTCCGTACCATTTTGAGAAAGTGTTACGGCGTTGTACATCTTTCCACTTTACCAAGTGCTTATCGGTAAATCCCTCGTTGGCAAAAGACTCTTGGTAGTGATTGACCGCTTCTACACCTATAATGGTGCGAATATCACTACCACGTAAGAAATTATTTATTTCCTCTTTTCGCTTTCTAAATTGCTCTGCTAAGTTCATTTTAGTTATGAATTATGAGTGTGTTACGTTCGTATTTATGTGAGATTCTTCGCTTTGCTCAGAATGACACTGTTTTTGTTATTTAAAATAATATTTGTATATTTGCACTTACAAAGGGACAGGGTAATGCCTCCCATTGTGCCAGCCACTCTTATAGTGGCTTTTTTTATGGTTTGTATTCATAGGCTTTATTTTCAACGATATAAATAATCTTTTCAAAGCGATATTTCTCTACGCCATTGTATTTTGCAATTCCCTCGTGCAGTCTTTCCATTGAAAAAGTAGCCTTATTTGGGAAGTACAAAATTGCCTGTTTAACTCCCTTGCTCTTGCTGTGATACAAGGCTCTTTTTATCGCATTTTTACCGCTTCCTAAGATGCTACTAATATCCATACTACGACCATTTAAAGTGCCGTCCGGTATCTTTACATTTTCAGCTACACTTCGCTCACTTTCCAAAATAACCTCGTGTCCGTTATTGTAGAGTATATCTCTTACATTCTTTTCATATTGCCCGGTCTTTTTATCAAAATGATGCTCTTTGTGAGTGGCTTTAAACCCGCCTGTTAATTTATTCCACGCTATATCTTGATAGTTCTCGTCATCTTTATACTTTGTGTATAGTGTTAATTGCCTTTTATAGTGTTTCGCCACGTCCTCCACTTTTTTACGGAGTTCCTCAGCTGTATGGAGGTAGTAAGGTGTTGCTTTGATATTTACAAATTCGCCTGTCTTTCCCGGATTATTCGCAAAAACACCCGATATCGCTTCTGCGTCCGGCACGGCGGTTGGCTCTTTGTCGGTTGGGCGTACCCAGCACTTGCAGTTCCAATCCGTTGGGGGCAAATGCGTATCCCACCACGAGTGTCGAATGGGCAGTATTGTACCCACATATTCCAAATGCTCCTCTCGTTTGTGCGATGCTCGACTTTGCATATACTCCAAATTTGGGTACAAATGCTCAGTCTTTAAGAAATCACGCCATTTTACGGCTGCTCTTGCCGAACGAACTGCCGTGTTGTATTCGGTTTGTAGCCACTTTTCGTTGTAGTCCTTTGCAATGCCTTTGGTGGCTTTGCGGAAGTTGCGAAATGAGCGTAATTCGCCGTTCTCGTCGGTTAGTTGCTCCACCATTTCAGCGGTTTGCTGATGATTTTTAAAGGCTGCAAATACAGCAGTGTTGTAGCGAAATTCATTAATGAAGTCGCTGTTTTCTGCTTTCCATTCTTCGCCTGCCTCGTCAAATGCAAGTGTTAAAGCGTGTTGCAAGGTTTCATTACTAATTTCGAACAAAAATCGATTAACTATTTCTGTATCGCCATTGTAGATTTCTTCTAAGGCTTTTCGAAGTAGTGTTTTTACATTAATGTCCGTAATATTGTTGCTCAATCTCGCTACTGAGGTTGCCCCGCTGTGCGGGGCTTTTACGAAAAAAGCCTTTAACTTGGCAAAGAGTGATTTTTGTTCCTTCTTATCTTTTTTCTTTTTGGCACTTCGACTCCGCTCAGTGGGCGGCTCGTTATTTGGCTTTTCTTCCTTTTTTTTGCCTTTTGGGATACCAAAGTTTTCGTGCCAATAATTCTCGTCCACTTGCCCTGTTATTTGGTTAATCCTTTCGGCAATTTTGAGTTCATCTTCTTTACTTAAATTTTCGCCTTTTTCGGCAAAATAGAACTTACCACCTTTTACCGGATAACCTCGTTTTTCTAATCGTGGCAGTAATTCAGTATTCAAGACACGTTGCACAAATCTACGGTCGGCTTGGTTGATGTCGTCCTCTGTTTGGGCGTGCGTTTTCGATTGACTGAGGCTACTGCCGTCCTTGGTGGTCATTGTTTGTCCCAAAATGGCAATGAGTATCTGATTATCGCACTTATCCAAGAATCGGTCGTGAATATCCACCGTTCCGGGGCTTTTCGTTCCGATAGTTTTTACATCGCTATTTTTATTCATCGTCATACTCCCTGCACTTCCTCTATTCTTCATCGCCTTTTCCATTTCTTGGCGACCGTTCTCGTCGTCAGGGTCGTACAAGCCTATAAGGGTGTCGATGCCGTACAACTCGACAAATTGAGCAAAGTCGCCCCAACCGTTTCGCTTATAGATGGCGTAGGGTGCGGTGCGTAAGAAAATCCCCAAATTTCCCTCCTCGCCTACATTGAGCAAAAAGTCGTTATTTTCGTAAGGTATTCCTGTATCATCGTACAATTCTCGCACAATTTCCTTGCGTTCAGTGTTCAGGTGTTGGCGTTTGATGCTTACCGCTGTGAATGCCGGAGCAAATCCCAATTCGATAACCGATTTACCATAAAACTTTGCGAGCATTATTTCTTGCAATAGTTTTTCAAATTCGGGCGTGTCGATAAATTCGCTCATTTCGTCGCTTTCCTTGCCCTCTTTTTGAAATAACAAATCAGCATTAGTAATGGCGGTGATGCGTTTCTCAACGGCGTTGCCTAATACAGGGTCACGCAACAGCTCATCGTACAAGTTGTACAGGCTGTGCATTCGTCCTCTGTCGGCTGAGGATAGGGCATTTTTTAGTTTTTCAATGCCTACATTTGCACGGTCAGGCGGACGTACTACCAATACGTTACTGATATTTATTTGCTTTTTTTCTTGCTTCTTAAAGCCTATTTGTGTTCGTTCTTTTGCCATAATGTTTAGCTGTTCGTTGTTCGCTTTTAGTTGTTAGAGATTGCTTCACTTCGTTCGCAATGACGCTCGTTTAAAAATGATTTGTTCTTGGAGCGTTGGAATTGTAGCTGAAGGAGCTGCCGGTGCTTATGTCCTCGTCCGTGTTTTCTTCGAGTTTGGGCAGTGTAGTCGGCATACCGTTGTACACGGCAGTCAGCCAATCAACTCCCTGCTCGTAGCGGAACTTTTTGTCCTCGTAGTCGATGCTCGGATTGGCTAATCCGATCAGGTTCCAAATGGCAATATCTTTCACGATATTGAGCAGTAAGGGGTTGCGGTTTCTTCCCTCTGCCGAGAATACCGCTTCTACGTCATAATGTCGCATTAGTTTGCTTTTGGCAAGTTCTATCGCCATATCTATACACGCAAAGGCAATCGTATCATCTTGGCGAATTATTGCGGCTATTTCTTCGCTGTATGCGTGGGTTTTAAGTTCTTCTATTGTTAAGTACATTGTTTTAGTTATGAATTATGAGTTATAAATTATGAGTGTGTTTCGCTCGTGTTACTCTCGTGAGATTCTTCGCTTTGCTCAGAATGACACGCCTTTTAAAAACGCTTTCTGTTTCTTGGTGGAGCAAAAATAGTAGGCGGTGCTACGTCCTGTTTTGCCTTATGGTCGATGTTCCATACTGCCCCCTCTACCGCATCGGGTGCGTCATCGTGCGCCCTGCTTTTTGGTGACAGTGCCAAAAACTGAAACTCCGCATCTTTCATCATTGGTTTGTCTTTTATCTGCTCATTAAAGAGTAGTTTACCATTGCGGTTAAGTGGTTCTAATTTGCTCTCAATTCGGTAAAATTTCTCGCCTTTCTTTGGGCGTAGGTCTGCGTCTGACTTTAAGGCTAATGTTTGCCTGTGCCGTTTGTTGGCTTTCTTTATTTCCGCTTTTAGTGTGTCGTCTATCCACGGATATTCGATAAAGAAATATACAGGCACTTTATTGGCGTATTCCTCCAAAATCTCGTATTGCCAATCCAACATTTCCGCCACGCTTACTTGGTTGGAGCAGTACATTTTCAATACGTGATATTCGTCCTTGTATCGCCCTACTAATGCCGTGGCTTTGTAGTCGGCATTTTTCTTGTATGAGGGGTCGGTATATGCTACGAGAAATTTGTATTTTCTCAATGGTTGCATTTTACAATAGTGCAACTTGTCAAATACTTTTCCTACCGTTATTGGATTGTTGAAATACTCTTTTTGTGCTGATGCTGCGGATATTTTGCTTAGTGTTCTGTCTATATGTTCCTCGCTGTTTTTCGCTGCCCACGTACTCTTGCCATTCTTGTCACGAATATTTATAATTTCGTAGTGGTCGGCAACCTTTATAGCCTTTTTGATGCAGCAGGAGTCGGCAATAATGTTTCCATTCCAAATAACAAGCATTGGGTTGGAAATAGACCTTGCCCCGTACACAGCTTGCTCAAACCATTCCCACTTTTTGTCTGTAATATCGGGATTTCGGCACTCCTCGTCAGTGTCAAAGTCGTCCATTACAACACTATCAGGACGCAATTCTTCGTTTCTTGCCCCACGAGGTGACTGCCCTGCTCCCAATGCAATAAACATTGAGCCGCTTTTAGTTGTAAAACGGTCGCTCGCCCAATCGCCATAATTGACTAAATCACCGTAATCTTTGCGTAATCTTTTATTTTGTTCAAAAGCCAATTTATAAGGCTTTAAGAGCCGTTCTGCTGCCTCTTTGGTAGCGGAAATCATAAAAGTAAAACGCTTTTTTCCTGTGGCGTGCAAATACATTAAAACAAGAAATGTTACCCCTGTTTTTGCCAATTCCCTCGACCACGCATTTACAATATAATACTCGGGATTTTCAACTGCTAAACGAATAAATCGTAAGTGGAATTTTGTAAAAGGACTTGTGGTATATTTTCGAAAATAATACTTTGCCCATTCTTCCGGATTAGCCTCTAAGCGTTTTTTTCTTGCCTCAACATCTTCCGGACTTTCGTTATGGTCGATACTGTCGGTGCTTTGGTAGTCCTTATAATAATTTTCCCAAAAGTCAAATGCCTGTATGTCCTCCCTGCTGTGTCTTTTTAATGCCATTTTACTTTAATTGAGATTTGACGAACATATCCACGAACTTGGCGATATATAGCCCTGCCTCCACGTCTTGGGTGCGGACATACGAAAGGAATTGCGTTAGCGAATTAATATGCTCCGATACAAGGGCTTTTGTTTCCAAATCCTTAATGTCTTTGATAAGCTGACGGCGTACCATTGAAAGCTTATAGTCGGCAAACTGCTGCCCCTCCTCTTTATTCTTGATAGAAGCATTTATCTGCTCTAATTCGTCAAGCATTAAGTTCATTTGCTCTTCACGTGTGAGGACTATGTTTTTCTTGTACTTTTCCCAGTTACCCTCCGCTATCCATTTAGCTGCAGTCTTTTCGGTTACGCCCACTTCCAATGCCAATGCTTTTGCTGTGGTAATTCCTTTCTCAACGAATAGCAGCCTTGCATACTTCTTTAGCTTTTCCGTTTCTTCCTTTGTCATTCGTGCCATATCGTGGTGTTTCTTTTTAGCACAAAAGTCGCTTAGGCTGAATACTTTAGGAAGTTGGGAACTTATGATACCCCTAAATCTCCCGTATCATACCCCTAATTTGGGGGTATCATAAACTCCCGACTTTTCTGTTTTTCGCAGCTATCGCACTTTTGCAACGAAGATTTTAAAACGCAAACACACAACGGCGATGACAAAACGATTTGTATTTAATGATGAAAGTGTAACGAATAGCTACGGCTTTTCTGTCTTAACTGCAGGGATTGATACTTCTGATTTTGAGAAGAATCCTATTTGCCTGTACGACCACAAAAACACCACTAAAAATGTGTTGGGTACTTGGTCTGAGTTACAAGTAAAAAAAGGACAGTTGAGCGGTGTACCAACATTTGATACTGAAGATGTAGACGGCAAGGAAGTCGTAAGAAAAGTAACCAAAGGCACACTAAAAGCGTGTAGTATGGGACTTTTCTTTAAAAAGGAGGATATAAAAGTAGTGGACGGCAAAGTAGTGCTAACTAAGTGCCGACTATTCGAAGTGTCTATCGTAGCCGTGCCGTCTAATGCGAACGCTATCACCCTATACAATGAGAGTGGCGAAATGCTAACCGACGAGAAAGTGCAAAGCCTGTGTTTGTCAGTACAAGGAAAGCAACCAAGTAAACAAAAGAATATGAAAGATTTGAAATTACACCTAAACTTAGGTGAGAATGCTGATGCTACAGATGTATTGGCAGCAGTAAAAGGCATTGAAGCAAAATTATCAATTGCGAATAAAGAGCGAGACAAAGCTCAGGAAAGAGTAAAGCAGTTGGAAGATGAAAAAACAGCAAAATTAAAGGCTGAATTTGAGGAGGAGTTGGGATTAGCTGTAAAGGACGGTCGTTTGAACGCTGACGGCAAAGACAACTTTTTGAAGTTAGCCGGAGGTAATTATGAAACTGCAACAGCATTGTTAAAGACTTTACCAAAGCAAAAGACTATTGCAGACGAGTTGAAAGATGAGAAGGCAACACTTGCCAAGTTTGATAAGATGACTTGGAAAGAGTTAGACAAGGGTAATCACTTAGCGACTTTGAAAGCGAAACATCCGGAGTATTATACGGAGCGTTTCAAGCAAGAATTTGGGGAAGCCCCAAAGAATGTATAATCATTAAAAATCAAAAATACAATGGCATTAGAAATTGAACTTTGGAGAAAATCCATTGAAGAAAAGCTAAAAGAGGATAACTCTTTTTTGAATCATATTGCGAATGTTCCGGAATCTAATATTCTGAACGGCAAGATTGTGCATATACCACAGGCGGGAGAGCCATCTAAGGTGGTAAAAAATAGAACAACTTTACCTGCAGAGGTAAAGCGTAGATTGGACGGCGAAGTGTTGTACGCTATCGACGAATATACTACCGACCCGGTACATATTCCTCACGCTGACACAGTAGAATTGTCTTACGACAAACGTCGCTCTGTGCTTGACCAAGATGTGGCAAACCTAAGCGAGGAAGTGGCAGAAGGAATGCTTACCAATATGGTGGTATCGCCAATTGGAGACAATAAAGCTTTGCCGGAAGCACACATTTTGGAAACGACAGGTGCTGCCGTGGCTGCAACACTTGATGGTGCAACAGGAAATCGTAAGGCATTTGCGCTGAAAGACTTGCAGAGAATGCAAACTTTTATGCGTCACAAGAAAGCGTGGAGCGAGGGCAATATGTACGCATTGTTGCCTGCAGAGGCAATTCCTCAACTATTCCCTGCAGATAGTAATTTGATTGCTACCTATATGGCATCAGTGAGCGAAAAAGAACGTAGAGAAGGTGTTATGTACACCGTGCAAGGTTGGAAAATCTTGGTGCGTTCAAGTGTGTACACTTTGGCTGACGACAAAACGTTTAAAGCGTTTGGAGCAGTAGCCGAAGCAACAGACAGTGAAGGTGCTTTGTTTTGGAACAAAAATATGGTCGAAAAGGCTATCGGAACAATCAAAGCATTTGGTAAGAAAGATGATCCACAGTTCTACGGCGATATCTACTCTTTCTTAGTGCGTGTCGGAGGACGTGCAAAGAGAAAAGGGTACGAGGGAGTGTCTGTGTTGAAACAAGCGAACGCCTAATAAGTGATAAGTTATGAATTATGAATTATGAATGTGCGGACGTGCTGCTTACGTAGGATTCTTCGCTCTGCCAGAATGACAAAGTAATTCATAACTGCTAACAGCTAAGAAAAGATGAGAAAACCAATTAAACTGCTCATAATTCATTGTACAGACACACCAATAGGTCGTGAGGTGTCGGCGGCGGATATTCGTCAATGGCATTTGTCTCCCGAGCCTATTGGGCGTGGATGGCATCAAGTCGGTTATACTGATTTGGTGCATTTAGACGGAACTATTGAGCGGTTGGTTGAGAACAACGAGGATGCCTACGTGGACGGTTGGGAAATAACCAACGGAGCAAGAGGTCTCAACAGCATAAGCCGACATATTGTTTATGCCGGAGGTGCGGATAAGAATTTAGACCCTTGCGACACTCGCACGGAAGCACAGAAAGAGGCTCTTGCGAAGTATGTAAAAGACTTTGTGCAGCGATTTCCACAGGTAAAAGTTGGTGGACACTATCAATTTGCCAATAAAGCGTGTCCCTCGTTTGATGTGCCTCAGTGGCTTAGTACCATTGGCGTAGAAGAAAGGAATATTTATGAAAAATAATATGTTTTGGTCGCTTTTCTTTCCAGCTGCTTCGTCAGCTATAGCATGGTTAGCGACTCGTTGGTACGAAAGAAAACGTCATAGGGCAGAAACGACTACAGTAGAAGTTGGCAATACACGCTCAGAGATTGAGAATTACAAGTTAATTGCCGCAGAATGGCGAGAAGCTGCTCAAAAGTGGAAAGACTTAGTTGATGAGTATCAAAGCAAACTTATTGATAATGCCAAAAGAATTGATGAACTCTTCGAGGAGAATGTTGAATTGAGGCGACAGATTTCTGCAGTAAAAGGCTCATTAACAAAGGCTCAGAATAGAATTAAGGAATTAGAAAATAAACGGAAATGATTGGAAGAATTAAGCTAATAGCGTTAGCAATTACCCACTTGCTTTTTGCAATAATTGTGTTGACAGGTTTTTACTACTTGAAGTATCGCCCTGTTCGCAATAAGTGTCAAAAAACAGCAGCTGCCAATATCGAGTTGCGAAAGCAAATCGGAAAACAAGATACTATTATCAGTGTAGTGTGGGAACGCTACTACAGGTTAGCCTCTCAGCCGAGATACCAAATAGACCAACATTTGGATAGAATTAAGATAAAACGAGGCAGCACGTTGGAATTTGTTCCCAATGCCATAATGCAAGTGCAGGATAGTTTGCAATTCAACTTATCGGATAGTATAAAACTGCAAATTCCTATTGTTGACACACTGAACGAAAAATACCGAAGCCATTGGTGGCAGTTTTGGCGTAAGAAAAGGCAGCCTCCCTAAGTTAGCCGATAGCCTTATAGTGAACTAATAAAACAATTTTTTGAAATCCCTGCCTAATAGACTGGGTAGGGATTTTTTGAGAAGAAAAAACGAAAACCAGTGGAAAAGCAAGAATTACAAGTAAAAGCCTTAGCGGTGTTTAAGGCTCATAACTTAGAAAAAATATATATGACCTCAGACGGTCAGGCTTTCACTGTGAAGCATCACGCTATCGACCACAGTAGAAAGTTGGAAGACAAAGAAATTACGCCTTTTGAGCGTAAAGACTTGGTGGAGCAAAAGGACTTGCCAAAAACGGCTGCTGACCCTCAGCAAGATGCTCCTTTTGACTATGAGAAAATAGACAAAGAGCTATTGGATGATAGGGAGTTTCTTTTTGCAAGATTTGAAGCTTTATACCATTTTTACTATGTAAAGTCGTTTTTATTTATTATCTTTACCGTATGGCAAAACCTAGAATATTTAAAATACAAGAAACAGTATTAGAGTTA
>PDWI01010720.1_pt1 | contig 10553 bp, 11 predicted proteins | sample 1430891 | NCBI WGS metagenome assembly PDWI01 (sample SAMN01162508, study PRJNA174530) | Oral metagenome, whole genome shotgun sequencing project. | biome: Marine environment; feature: Marine mammal; material: Swab sample of the gingival sulcus; isolation source: swab sample of gingival sulcus... | reverse complement strand
CCGACTTCGACAAACGTTTCCAGCCTGACAACCCGTTTGTCAATGTCTATGACCAGATCCTGCAGCCTGTCGATGTCGTGATTCAATCGCTTTGTCTCGTCGGTCAGCTTCAGGACATCAAGCAGCATCTCTTTCCATCCCGCCATTACTGTACCGCCTCCGAGCGGTCAAGCTGGCGGAGGGTCTGCTGCAGACGCCTGCGGGTCTGCCGGGTCTCTTCAAGCGCCTCTCTGAGACGATCGGAGACGACAGCAACAAGCTCCTCATCATCAACAGGAGCTGTGGCATCGGGATGAAAGGCATCTATCGCCATCCTCACAACAGCGGCCGCCGAGACCCGCTTTTTTCGCGCCAGCCCCTCGACTTTTTTGACCTGCTTCGGAGCGATAAAAAACTGTTTGCGGATAAGATTTTCTGCCGCCTGCATGTTCTCCTCCTCCTGGTAAACACAGATAACCGGCCTGTTGAGGGGTCCCTGAACAAAACCCCCCGTCAGCCTGTGGATCAGAACTCCTCCCCATACTATACACATACACAACAGGAGACACAAGTCCGCACTCATCTCTTTTGCAGCACCCTGGCAATAAAAGCGGCCGCCAGTCTCTCCGAGTAACAGCTGCCACCGGGTGTCGTCTCCATAAAGCCGAGATGGCCGCCGAAGCGCGGCGTTTTGACCACAACGCTGCCACGGCTCTGTGGATAACAGGCCGCACCGAGGAACGGATCGTCGAGGGCATTGACCAGCAGTACCGGCACCCGGATTGCTGCGAGCAGAGGGGCCGCACTGCAGCGGGTCCAGTAGTCTTGCGCATCGACAAACCCGTGCAGCGGCGCGGTGTACCGGCTGTCGAACCCGGCAAAATCACGCAGACGATGATAGTTGCGATCGTCAAGCAGTTCCGGGAAATCGATCATTTTGCGACGAATCCGGCGATGGAGACAGCCGAGGAAGTGGCGCATATAGATGCGGTTTCGGCCGCGCGCCATCTGCGCCGCAGAGTCGGCAAGATCGACTGGCGCAGAGAACGCCGCCGCCGCGCACACCTCGGGCGGCAGTGCGGCGCCGCTCCGTCCGAGGTAGAGCAGGCTGACGTTACCGCCCATGCTGAAGCCGACAAGGACGATGCGGCGATAGCCCGCAGCCACCGCCCGCTGCACCACCGCGTCGAGGTCGGCGGTATCATTATTACTGTAGAGCCGCGGCAGCCGGTTCATCGCACCACTGCAGCTGCGGAAATTCCACGCCAGACTGTCGACTTCGAGCTGCGCCAGCCGTCTGACCATGCCGAGAATGTAAGGACGGTCAGCCGACCCTTCGAGACCGTGGCTGAGAATGGCAACCGCCGACCGCCCGCCGCGATCGCCATCAGGCCTGAGATGCCAGTCGAGGTCAAGAAAATCGCCGTCGGCGAGCTCCAGCCGCTCTCTGCGCGGTGGCGGCAAAACCACCTTTCGGAAAAAGGCCGGAAGTACCGTCTGCAGATCGGGATGGCGCAGCAGCGGAGAGAAGCTCACGCGGCAACCTCGTCACCGGCCGCCGTCTCTGCCGAGAGCAGCGCCGAGAAGGCGGCCAGTCCGGCCTCGTCACAGATGATCGCCACCTGATCGCCGGCTGCAAACACCGTCTGCGGCACCGGATTGGCCTTCAACCTGCCATCCTGGAGAATCCCCACCACCGAGACCCCGGTACGATTGCGGATATCTCCGTCGGCAATGCTGCTGCCGACAAGCGGCGACGTCGCCGGAACTTCGACCCATGTCAGTTCAAACTCCTCTTCCGCCCGGCGAAAACGGGCGATCGACGCGTCCTCAGAGATGCCCTCAATCACACTCGAGTAGAGTTCAAGACGTACCTTTTCCGCATGCAGATGGGTCTCCGCCGGAGAGAAACCAAGCGCAAACAGGGTTCTGCGTATCATCGCAATGACCGTCTCATACTCCGGAAGCACCAGCTTCTTCACCCCCAGTTCGAGCAGAAGATCGCGGCAGTCCGCGCCCGAGGCACGGGCGATAATCTCGACCTCCGGGGCAAGCTGCCACGCCTCCCCGACCACCGCACGGGCGGTGGTAATATCCGGCAGAGCGATCACCAGCAGGGCGGCCCGGCTCAGGTCGGCCGACTCCAGCACAATCCCCTTTGTCGCATCGCCGTAGATCGCCGGCATCTCCATCTCTCTGGCCTGAGAGAAACGGCGCTGATCGAGCTCGATAACCACAAAGGGACAGCCAACCCGCTGCAGCAGGCGGGCGAGCTGAAAACCGATCCGCCCTCCTCCGGCGATGACAACATGGCCGGCAAGCCCCTCCTCCGGCAGTCCCACACTCTCCAGCGGCTCCCGCTTCGGGGCGAACCTTTTCATCAGGGCGTAGAGCCGCGCCGTCTGCCCGGAGGCGATCGGGGTGAGCATCATGGTAATGACGGTCGTCGTCAGAATCAGCGAGTAGAAGTCGTGATCTATCGCCCCGCAGGCGACTCCGGTCTGGGCGAGGACAAAGCTGAACTCGCCGACCTGAAACAGCCCCAGCCCGACTGCGAGCGGAATGACATTGGTGTAACGAAAAAGACGGACGGTAAACGAGAAGATCAGCCCCTTGCCGATACTCACCGCCAGGACGAGCACCAGCACCTCGTCCCAGTGCTGTCCCATGAATGCGGGGTCAAAAAGCATCCCCACCGAGGTAAAAAAGAGCATCCCGAAGAGATCGCGCAGCGGGATAATATCGCCCAGCGCCTGATAGCCGTAGTCCGACTCCGACAGCACCATCCCGGCGGCGAAGGCACCGAAGGCAAAACTGAGCCCGAGACTCCAGGTGACAAGGCCGATACCGAGGCCGATGGCGGTGATCGCGAGCAGAAAAAGCTCACGTGAGCCGAGCAGAGCGATATAGCGCAGCACCATCGGCAGCAGACGGGTCCCGAGGAGAACAACACCGACGATAAAGACCGCCGCCTTGACCATCGCACCTCCGATCGCAGGCAGCCCGGCCGCCGGGTCACTGAGCTGGGGAAGGCTTATCATCAACGGGACCACCGCCAGGTCCTGAACAATCAGCATCCCGATCATCACCCGGCTGGAGAGGGTTCCCATAAAGCCCTGGCTCATCAGGGTCTTCAGCAGCACCATCGTCGACGACAGCGAGATCAGACCGCCAAGCCAGAGCGAGGCATTCCAGTCCAGCCCGAGCATCTGCCGACCGAGCAGGGCACCGAGGGCGATCGTCAGCAGCATCTGCAGCGGTGTGCCCAGAAGCGCGACCAGCCGCACCGGGCGCAGATCCTTGAGCGAGAACTCAAGGCCGAGGGCAAAGAGGAGCAGGGCAACGCCGATCTCGGCCAGCAGTTCGATATCGTGAAGGTTTGAAATCGTGATCCCCGGGGTGTTCGGGCCGAGGATCACCCCGGCGACGATATACCCGAGAACCACCGGCTGACCGAGGCGATGAAACAGAACGCCGCAAAAAAAAGCGGCGACGGTGAGCATGATGATATCTCCGGCAATTCCCATAACGTTCCCTCTGACCAGGACCTTCCTGCAGCTGCCCGAATCACCCCTCAGCCGCTGCTGCCCTCGGGCCGGACCCGCAGTTCAATTGCATAGAGGACAAAATAGAGCAGAACCCCGAGCAGCGCCATCCCAACGATTCCGGTGTACATCTCGGGGTACATCAGGACCTGCATGGTTTCAGTAATATAGTAGCCGAGGCCGTAGCGGGTCATCGACTGTTCGGCGATAAAGAGCACCGCCACCGCCGTCCCCGCCGAAACCCGCAGCGCGGTAAGCACCGCCGGCAGCGAGGCGGGAAGGTAGACATGACGAAAGAGCGCCCGCCGTCCGGCCCCGAGCGAACGGACAGAGAGAATCAGCTCCGGGCGCAGCGCCTTCGCCTCGGCCCGAACCACGACGAGAATCTGAAAGAAGATGATAATGAAGATCAGAAAGATCTTTGACAGATCACTGATCCCCATCAGCAGATAGATCACCGGCAGGAAAATGATCTTCGGGATCGGATAGGTGATCGCGATAAGCGGGTTGAACAGCCGGTCAAGACGCGGCATCTGGCCGAGAACAAGTCCGATTGGGGTCGCAACACAGGTGGCGGCAAAGACTGCCGCCAGCACCCGTGCCGAGGAGGCGAGAAAGTGCAGTCCCAGCTCGCCGGTCATTCCCTGAACAAAGAGCGGAATCACGGTGTTCGGTCCCGGCAGGATCGACCGGTTGAAGAGCGTTGCGGCAAGCTGCCAGAAGGCGAAGAACATCAGCAGTCCGGCAGCAGTCGAAAGCAGGTCGCCTCTCTTCATGACGGCTCCTTTCGGCGTTCTCCGAGCAGCCGGCGCAGCTCGCCGCAACGGCGGTAAAAAGCGGGGTCATTGCGGCGCTCGAAGGCACCGGCAAACTCGTTGTCGAGGATATCGGCGGTCCGGTTTTCGCCCGGTTTCAGTACCAGAATCTTCTCTCCGGTAAGAACAGCCTCTTCGATATCGTGGGTGACAGTAAGCGAGGTGAGGTGCGATTCAGCGTGAAAACCTGCCATCAGCCGCAGCAGCTCTTCGCGGATCGGGGCGTCAAGAGCCGAAAAGGGTTCATCCATAAGCAGCAGGTCCGGAGAGAGGACAAGGGTGCGGGCAATGGCCGCCCGCTGGCGCTGCCCCCGGGAGAGCTGCGACGGATATTTTTCCTGCAGACGGGCGATACCGAGACGCTCCAGCCAGGACTGCACCCGCGCCTCCCCCTCCTCGGAGCTGACATCGTTCTCCTTCGGGCTGTGTTTGCCGTCCGGGCCGTAAAATCTGCGGATCTTCAGGCCGAGCCGGGTATTCCCGGCGACCGTCGCCCACGGGAGAAGACCATGATCCTGAAGGACAAGGCCGGTCGCAGGCCGTGGTCTGACCACCTCGTCACCGTCAATCAGAATTCTTCCGGAGAGAGGACGTCTGAGCCCGGCGATCAACAGCAGCAGGGTACTCTTTCCACAGCCGGACGGGCCGGTGATGCTCCACGCCTCACCGCGGCCGACAGCGAGGCTGAAGTCACGATACACCGACTCGTTCTGGTAGCCGAAGGTAAGACGGTCCAGCTCGATCATTTTCCCGCTGCAGGTTGAAACTCGGCGGTGACCGAGCGACTGTACGGCTGCGGACCGGGAAGCAGCCCCTTTGCCGTCATCCATGCGGTGGTATCGTTCCACTGCCTCTCAGACGGCAGCATCGCCACCGGAAAGGTCGGGATCGGGTAGTTGTTAACCACGTTCTTCGGAACCCGGGCGTTTTTGATCAGGGTTGCACGCCACTTTTCGGGATCGGCGTTTATCGCCTCCGCGGCCGCGTTCCACGCACGGACAAAGGCGGCAACCGCCTCTCTCTTTTCGGTGATCGCGGTGTTGGTCAGTGTAATAACCGACAGCGAGAGCGGGTTGCCGAGATCACTGGCCAGCTCTTTGCCCCCGCTGGCAAGCGCAGAAAATCCGAGCGGATCAGGCAGCGTCGCCGCCTTGAGCCGGCCGGCGAGCAGCAGCTGCAAACGCTCCGGGAGCACCGGAACCGAGAGGTAGCGAATCTCCTCTGCAGGCAGCCCCGCGGCTCTGAGCATCCGGTCGCTGATATACTCGATCACCGTATTACGCGACACCCCGACAGCGACCCCGGCAAGCTCTGCAACCGAAGAGATCCCGCTGTCCGGAGCGGCAACAATCCGAAACATCGGCGAGTTGCCCTGCGGAACACGGGCCACCGCGACGATCATCGCGGTCGGGCTTTCGCGGTTAAGCGCAGCGGTTGTCGAGAGCTCGTTGAGCATGCCGTCGACCTGCCCCGCCTGTATCAGCTGGTCCCTCGCCATCGCCGAACCGACCGGTACCACCTCAATCGCAACCCCTTCACGCTCAAAAAATCCGGCCTCAGCGGCGACATGCACCGGCAGCGCATCAGGAATCGGCAGCAGAGCAAGACGCAGGGTCTCAACAGCATATGCCGGAGCAGAAGCAACAACAAGCAGCCAGAAAATGATTGTCTTCATTGTCATCCCCTTTAAAAAAAAAAGAACACCAGCAATCCCGGGCAACAACTATACCACGTCCGGCAGAGGGTGGTCAGCGAAAAAGCAGGCACCGAAAACGCGGGCCGGCCGCTGCAGCTCACCGTCAAGTTGTCGCCGCTCTTTTGATATGGTAGGCTCCGCTGAAAATTCCGCCCGGATTTTTCAATGGCAACAGCCTGATTCTTCAAAGCGCCCTCTTCTTGAGGGAAAGGCAAAACAAAAAATCCATGAGAAATCCCGGGCAGCCCCTTTCATCATCTTCACCAAAGAGGTCCTCCATGGCTCTGTCCATCCCCGTCTCCGCAGGGGAGCTGCTCGACAAGCTCTCAATTCTGCTGATAAAAAAAGAGCGCATCACCAGTGCCGAAAAACTGGTCAATATCGAGCGGGAATTCGCCGTGCTTGATGCGGTTCAGAAAGAAAAAATCCCGACTTCTGCCGAACTTGACGTCCTCTGCGCCGAGTTGAAAGAGATCAACGAGACGCTGTGGGACATCGAAGATGCAATCCGTCGCTGTGAACAGGAGAAGAACTTCGGCAGCCGCTTTATCGAGCTGGCACGCAGTGTCTATATCACCAACGACCGCCGCTCACGGGTGAAGTACCGGATCAACACCCTTCTCGGCTCCGAACTGATCGAGGAGAAGAGCTACGAGGAGTACCAGCGGTGAGTATCCTCATTATCAAGCTGAGCGCCCTTGGTGATGTGATTCAGGCCGAAGGCGCGATCCACGACATCCGTCTGCACCACCCCGACGAAAAGATAACCGTCCTCACCATGCCGCAGTTTCGCCGTATCATGGAGCGGTGTCCGTGGGTCGACGAGGTGGTCTGTGACAACCGGCCATCGCGCTGGAACCCGGTTGCGATGTGGCGGTTGCGCACCTTCTTTCACCGCCGTCGGTTCTCGATGGTGTACGACCTGCAGCAGGTCGGCCGGACGCGTTTTTACTACCGCTGGCTCCACCCGGGCAGGCAGTGGCTCGGCAACGCCCCCGGCTGCGCCTGCTTCCGCCGGCGTCCGCCGGGGACCTCGGCGCCGGATCACTTCCACGCCCTGCTCACCGCCGCCGGAATCACCGCCAGCCACACCCGGAACCCCGATGTCAGCTGGATGGCCGCCGAGGTCGATCAGATTCTCGCCGCGGAGGGGCTCACCGGTAAAGACTGCGCCCTGCTGATCCCGGGGGCATCGGCCGCCCACCCGGAGAAGCGCTGGCCGTACTACGCAGAGCTCGCCGAACAGCTGACAACACGGGGAATCACCCCGTTCACCGTTCCCGGCCCCGATGAACGTGAACTGTGCCGGACCCTGCCGGCAAAGATGCTCGTTCCCCGAAATCAGGAGTCGGGCTGGTACGACTTCTTTTTCCTCGCCGGATTTCTTCGCCGCGCCGCCTTTATTGTTGGCAACGACACCGGCCCGACCCACATCGCCGCCGGTGTCGGTACCGGCGGAGTCGCCCTCTTCGGCGGTCACGCCTCACCGCAGTCGACCGGGCTGACCCACAGCAGCCTGACAATACTGCAGCGGGACCCGTTATCGGCGCTGTCGGTCGCCGAGGTAATCGCCGCAATCGACAGACTGCCGCGGCACTGAGCGAAACCGCCCCGCTTATCGGCGCTGCCGCCACCAGTGCCAGGCACCAATCCCGGCCTTTTCAAGGCCGTCGCTGACCGCAAAGACGGGATGTTTTCTCCGAAAAGTTGGTCTGTTACAGAGAAGCCCTCCCGCCGGGACCCGGCCGAGACCCGGCTCCTGTTCGCTGATAAAACGCGCCACAAGCGCAAACAGGTTCTCCTCTTCGAGCACCCGCCGCCGCGCCTCTCGTATCAACGGCAGACGGTCATGCCACTCATTGCCGTCGACAACACTGCGGATAATATCGCGGGAGCGGGGGTAATCACGAATGTCGATCGCAACAAAACTCTCCTTCGGGAAGATCGCCGCAGCATCGGGATCGCCGAAATAGAACGGCAGCGTAAAACCGAGAAAGGCGTCCGGCAACTTTTCGGTCAGATGGCCCGGAGCCTGATGGTTTTCGATCGCGAGATGAAAGCGGTACGGGTCGAGGATATCGGCCTTGTCATTCATCGGATTGACGCCGTGGCCGTAGATATCAAGGTCGGCGATCTCCTCTTTGAGCCGCCAGGTGAAACGGGTCCGCGCGGCGTGGAGAGTGGTGCCCCCGGACGAGCGGTCCGAGCAGACGGTCGAGATCAGCTTCGGCTTCTCCGGCACCGCCATCTCATACATCTGATCCCAGGTGCGAAAGGTGGTACCGTCGACCGGCATTCCGTAGTACCAGGTAAGGCCCGGATGGTGATGGATCACCTTCGGATGACGCAGCGCCCACGGCTCCTGAAAGGTCAGAACAGTGCCGAACTGGCGCAGCCAGGCGCTGCCGTAGACGGTGATCGAGGAGGGCTCAAGGGTGACCAGCATCGTGCGCTCGGGTGCGCAGGCGAGCCTCTCAACCCCGGGATGCCCGCCAGCCGAAGAGCCGGGCAGATCGTGGTAGACCACGAGCCAGTCATACTCGCTGCAGTGGACATCAAAGTCAAACAAACACTCTCCCCACTGCGGCCGACAGCCGGGAAACTGGCGCAGCAGCAGCCGGGTCTCCTCCGGAGTGCCGTTGCGAATCCCCCGGTGCAGCACCTTCACCTTCCACTTTGGCGCGCCCCACTGCGCCGCAAAATCTGCCGCCGCCCCCACTACTGACCGTCTCCGGGAACATGCGGTATCGCCTTTGCCTTCGTCTCGATCGGCTTGACATAGATCCGGCCGACATTGCTCTTTTTGGCCCGCTTTACCGCCCGTTTCAGCTGCTCAAGAAGAGTGTGGTCCGCTTTGCCGGTCACCTTGAGCCCCTCTTGCCGCTGAAAATCACGGATCGCGGTTCGGCTGCCGGAGCCGATGGCACCGTCGATACGGCCATCATAGTTACCGATCTCGGCAAGAAGCTGCTGCAACTCCAGTTTCTGCTGAAAACCGAGAGAACCCGCCGGACGCGGCCACCGGGTGACCGGCTGCGGACGACCGCGGATGATATCGGCCAGCAGGCAGACGCCGAAGGCATAGGCATCGGCGTTGTTATAGCGCTTGATGACAAAGAAGTTTTTCATCAGCAGGAAAGCCGGTCCTTCCGCTCCCGCCGGCAGCTTCAACTCGGCGCGATCACCGCCGAACGAAAAAGGTCTGCCGTCCGGACGGTGGAAGCCCAGCGCCGACCAGCGGTTGAGGGTCTTTGTCTGTCCCGCATATTTTTTCAGCGCCTTCGGGCCGCCGTCGGCAACGACCTCAACTCCCCAGGGACGGCCACTGCGCCAGTTGTTCTTCTTCAACAGATTGGCGGCGGTGGCAATCGCATCGGGGATGGTGGTCCAGATATCACGACGACCATCACCGTCCATGTCGACGCCGTACGCGAGATAGCTTGTCGGAATAAACTGGGTGTGTCCCATCGCTCCGGCCCACGACCCGCTGAAATTGTTGCGGCTGACATCCCCCGCCTGAAGAATCTTGAGGGCGGCAATAAGCTGTTTTGTCGCGTATTTTCGCCGCTTTTTATCCTTCCATGCCAGCGTTGCCAACGCCTGAGGAACATAGTGAAGCCGCGACCGCTGCGCAAGCGCGGCGCCGTAGTTGCTCTCGATCGACCAGATGGCGAGAAGGATCGCGGAATCAACACCGAAGCGGCGGCTCACCGCATCAAAGGTGGCGCGGTGCTGCTGCCACTGCCGTCTGCCCTCCGCAGCCTTGATGGTATTGGCCCGGCTGTCGAGATAGTCCCAGATTTCGGTCTTGAACTCCGGTTGAAAGGCGGCACGCTCAAGAACAACGGTATCAGCAGACGAGATTCCGGAAAACGCGGTGTCCCAGGTGGTGCGAGTTATCCCCGCCTCTGCCGCCTGCGGATAGAAGTCTGCAAGCCACTGTTGAAACGACGTGGCGGCACCACAGTGATCTGGAAAGACAACAAACAGCAACAGGGCGAAAAAGAGATCGCAGAGCAGAGGCCGCAGCTCTCTGCAGAGGTTTTACTCTCAGGTGAAGAAACTTTTTCAACATTTTACTCTGCACTCCTGGTTTCGGAAATATGCTTTCGGGAAAAATATGCTCTTCCCTCCCCGCCGGCCCCTCTGAAGAAGGACGACAACAGAGACCGCTCCGCCCCTCCTCCGGTTTCACCCTTTTCAACAGCTTTTTAACAGAGTTTTCAACAGGTTTTCACCACTTGACATTCTCTTTCAGAACCGATAGAGTGGGACGTGGCATCGAAGAAAATGCCGCTTCGATGTGAAAGCAGGAAGTGCAGTTTTTTCCTTTTTTCCTTCTTTTTTCTCTCCTTAAAGACCTGTTCTTCGGAACAGGTCTTTTTTTGTCCCGAATGTACCACAACTCTCTCTTTGCCCGCTTTTTCCATGAATTCTCTCACACTTTCAAGCTGTTACCCGACTCTGTTTCACGTGTAACTTTTTCGGAACAGACCGTAGTGAGACTGTCGTTTTTTT
>PDWI01010212.1_pt1 | contig 10553 bp, 8 predicted proteins | sample 1430891 | NCBI WGS metagenome assembly PDWI01 (sample SAMN01162508, study PRJNA174530) | Oral metagenome, whole genome shotgun sequencing project. | biome: Marine environment; feature: Marine mammal; material: Swab sample of the gingival sulcus; isolation source: swab sample of gingival sulcus... | reverse complement strand
CGAAAAAGCAAATTGTATGATATTGGCTCCCATTTTGAGTGCTTCCGACCTCTTTTCTTCGGTGTCATTATGTACTTCTTTATCTTCCCAGCCGTCGCTTAAATCAGATTCGTAGTCGTAGAAGCAAATTAATTTGCCTTTTATTATTATTCCGAATCCTTGTGCCGGTTTCTCATCGTGTTTATGAATTTTAGGTACTCCTTGATTGAAATTATATTTTTGATGATATATTGGATGTTCCCAAGGGATTTCTACAAATTCATTGTCGGGAAACACTTTTTTCATAGCCAATCTTATGTACGGGTCTAATCCGTAATTGTCCGAAATATGCAAAAAACCGCCTCCCATTAAATATGCCCTTAGATTTTCGGCTTCTGCATCTGAAAATACAACGTTTCCGTGTCCTGTCAAATGGATAAAAGGAAAATCAAAAAGTTCAGGTGAGCCGACCTCTACCGTAGCATAATTTTCTTCGATAGATGTGCCCAAATTTTTGTTGCAAAATCTACTTAGATTTTTTAAAGCAGTAGGATTAGCATACCAGTCTCCGCCACCACTGTATTTTAATAGCGCGAGTTTTATCGGTTTGTTATTTTGGAAAGACGAGCCGATAAATAAAGTTAATATTATCAATAAAGTATTTATTTTCATTTGTTTATATTTTTTGGCTTTTAGCTGTTAGCTAAATTAAAAATTAAGAGTTAAAAATTAAAAATTATTCACTTTTACGTGTACCCCTCTAACTCGGTTTAACTGCAAAGTTCGCGAAGCGACGTACTGAGCAGTATCGATGATATTCACTGACCACGTAGTCGAAGCACACGCAAAGGTCGCAAAGCAAATGATTAGTAATTCGTAATTTTCAATTTTTCATTTTCCATTTTCAATTATTTCCGCGTCCGTTAGAGGGCATTAACCATTGACAATTGACAATTAACCATTAACCATTAACCATTAAAACTGCTTCCGTCTCCCGTCTTAATACTTAACTCCCTGCACTCGCCTCACGGGAACTTTCAATTTTCAATTAATTTGCTTCCAACTCCCCATTCATCAACTTATACAACACATAGAAACAAACATCAAATAGTCTTGTTTATTGCAAACAGATGTTTAAGCTTGTGTTAAAACTTCTAACGGTAAAGTTACAATATTTTGACAAATTTAATATATTTGTGTTTTTTTTAATCCTATGAATACACAAATTTAATCTTTAAGATTCTATTTGAATTGATGTTGTACATTAAAAAAAGATTACGGATTGGGGGTAGCGTTTGATAAAGAGGGAGCGTAAATCTTTATTTGTTTAAGAAAAAAAGCAGAAGCATGGGGTGGTTCACAAGATTGAGAAAAGGTATTCAGACAAGTTCCGAGCTTAAAAAAGATACGCCTGACGGTCTTTGGTTTAAATGTAAGGAATGTGGTCATACAACTACCAATAAAGAGATTGCGTCTTATTTTTATGTATGTCCAAAATGTGACAATCACGAGAGAATAGGACCGGGAAAGTATTTTGATATAATATTTGACGGCACTTATAGACGCTTGTTTACTAATTTAAGGTCAAAAGACTTTTTGAACTTTACTGACCTTAAGCCTTATTCGGAAAGACTAAAAAAGGCAGAAAAGAAAAAACCGGGAAGAGAAGCCATAGAGGTAGCTGTCGGTAAGGTTAAACAAAAACCTTTAGTGGTAGCAGCTATGGATTTTTCGTATATTGGAGGTTCTATGGGTACAGTAGTTGGCGAAAAGATAAGCCGGGCTGTAGATTTTTGTATAGAGAATCATCTTCCTTTGCTAATAATATCAAAATCGGGAGGAGCCAGAATGATGGAATCAGCCTTTTCGTTGATGCAAATGGCTAAAACTTCGGTACAATTAGCTCAATTGGCAAAAGCAAAATTACCTTATTTTTCGTTGATGACGCACCCTACAACAGGAGGTGTAACTGCTTCGTTTGCCATGTTGGGTGATGTCAATCTCGCTGAGCCTAAATCGTTAATAGGTTTTGCCGGTCCTCGTGTTATAAAAGAGACGATAAAGCAGGAGTTGCCGGAAGGTTTTCAGACTGCGGAGTTTTTATTGGAAAACGGATTTGTCGATATTATAGTGCATAGAAAAGACCTTAGAGAGACTATAAATGACCTTATAGTTTCTTTTAACGTTAAATCGGATTTTAAATTATCAGAATAAAAGTATTAAAAAAACAGTAATAATTTTGCAAATAAAATATTAATATTACATTTGCTTTAATTTTTTAATTAACAAATATTTGAACGGTGGAATACGGAGATAAAAAGAATTTTGAATCGGTTTATTCAAATAAAGTAAGAGCAGGAAAAAGAAGAACTTATTTTTTTGATGTAAGAGAAACAAGAGGAGGTGACTATTTTATTACCTTGACTGAAAGTACAAAGAAATTTGAAGGTGAGGGATACGATAGACATAAGATATTCCTTTACAAAGAGGATTTCAATAGATTCCTATCTGAATTAGAAAATACAATTAATCATGTCAAATCTAATTTGATGCCCGACTATGATTATGATGAATTTACAAGAAGACAGGAGGAATGGGAAAGACAAAGAGCTGAGGAAGAAGCACAAGGAGGACAAAATAACGAGTCTTCCGATGAGATGACTTGGTAAGAAGAACACAGACATAAAGATGTGTGACTCTCTGATAGACATCTTTATCAGTAGTTTGTCTTTTTTAAGCATTAAAGTTGGGAGTGGAAAGTTTGATGGAGAATTTTCCACTCTTGGTTTTATTTTAATATTTTTAGGCTATTGCCCTGTTGCTGCTGGTTTTGTTTTGCATATCTAATACTATTTGAACTATAAATTGTCGCATATAAATGTGAGCGATACGTCATTTGTGGTCACAAATGGCATAATACTCGTTCAAAGGTTTCTATTATTGAAAAAATTATGAGCACTTCTGTGTCCGGAATGCTCAACTTGGCAGATATTTTTGAGTTGGTCATTACCCCTTTAGATATATAACCTTTATCTCCAAAATCGAATTCCTTAAAACCCAACAGCCCTATCATCGCCACGATAGTCTGCGCCACCTTCCAGTTTGCCAGTGGGAAGCACTAAAATACCTTCTACTTTTCCCAAAATTAGGGTTTCTTTTTCCTTGATGTTATAGCCTTTCCTTTGCAAGGTTTCCAAGACTTCTTTTTTGAATCCGTTAGGCTCAAAAATAACCTCATCAGGCAACCATTGATGATGAAAACGAGGTTGGTTAATCGCTTCCTGCATTGACATCTTAAATTCGTGTACGTTTAAAATCGTTTGCAGTACCGAAGTGATAATAGTGGAACCTCCCGGTGTGCCCACCACCATATACAACTTACCGTTTTTTTCTACGATAGTCGGTGTCATTGAGCTTAACATTCTTTTCTCGGGTTGTATTTCGTTGGCTTTGGCTCCGATTAATCCAAACATATTGGGCACTCCCGGTTTGCTCGAAAAGTCGTCCATTTCATTATTTAAGAAGAAGCCCAATTCTTTACAATATAACTTTGAGCCGTAATTTCCGTTCAAAGTGGTTGTTACCGAAATGGCATTGCCATACTGGTCAATAATACAATAATGTGTAGTTTCATTACTTTCTACGATTTCAATATTTCCATGAGCAACATCAGGTGATGGCGTGGCTTTTTCAAAAGAGAAGTCTTGCATGCGCTTTTTTGCATACGCTTTGTCAAGTAGCCTCTCGCTTGGAATAGTTACAAAATCGGGGTCTCCCAAAAAATAGTTTCTATCAGCATAAGCTCGTCGTTCTGCCTCTGTGATGATTTGAATGGTTTTTGCTGTATTATGCCCTGATTTAACCAAGTCGTAAGGTTCAATAGCATTCAAAATTTCGGCTATTGTAATACCACCACTTGATGGTGGCGACATTGATATAATCCGTAAATCATCGTATTGGAATGTTATTGGTTTTCGCCAAATAGGTTTATAACTCGCCAAGTCTTCTTCGGTGATGATCCCGCCGTTTTCTTGAATGAATTTAGCAAGAGTTTTAGCGGTTTCGCCCTTGTAGAACTCGTCTTTCCCATTTTTCATCAAGCGGGTTAATGTTTGGGCAATAGCTTTATACTTAATCGTGTCACCCGCTTTCCAAGGATGTTCCAAGAGGATTGTATCTTTATTTACCTCTCTAAATATCTTTTGAAATCCGGCAATCCTTTTCGCTTCCTTCTCGGTAACGACTACGCCACGATTTGCCAAATCAATAACAGGCTGTATAATTTCCTTTATAGGCAATTTTCCAAATCTTTTTTGTGCCTCAAAAACTCCGGCAACAGTGCCGGGAACACCGATAGCCATTCCCCCTACTGTACTTTTGTTTTCGATGACATTGCCGTCAGCGTCGAGATACATATCTCTATGAGCTTTTTTAGGGGCTTTTTCTCGATAATCCAAAGCTCCTATCTCTCCGTCTTTAGTGCGGTATACCATAAAACCACCACCACCAAGATTTCCGGCATTGGGATAACATACGGCAAGAGCCAAATCGGTTGCCATCATAGCGTCCCAAGCATTTCCGCCTTTTTTGAGGATTTCTATCCCAATTTTAGAAGCTTCTTCACGAGCAGAAACGACCATTGCTTTGTCTGATACGACACCTACTACGGCTTTTTTCTCTGTTTTACAAGAAAAAATCAACAAGAAAACGCTTGTTATCAATAGTAATTTTTTCATGGTTTATATTTAGATTATTGGAAACCTTTACCCTAAGGAATCCATTTTTTATCAAAATTTGGTTGTCTCTTTTCCAAGAAGGCGTTTCTTCCTTCTTTGGCTTCATCGGTCATATATGCTAATCGAGTGGCTTCGCCTGCAAATACCTGTTGCCCTACCATGCCATCATCAGTTAAATTCATGGCAAATTTGAGCATTTTAATAGAAGTTGGCGATTTTTGTAAAATTTCCTGTCCCCATTCGTAGGCGGTTTGTTCCAATTCATCGTGTGGCACTACGGCATTCACCATTCCCATGTCAAAAGCCTCTTGTGCAGAATAATTACGACCTAAAAAGAAAATCTCACGAGCCTTTTTTTGTCCTACCATTTTTGCAAGGTAAGCAGAGCCGTAACCGGCATCAAAACTGGTGACATCAGCATCGGTTTGTTTGAAAATAGCATGTTCCTTACTCGCTAAAGTCATATCGCATACCACGTGCAAACTATGTCCACCACCGACAGCCCAACCGGGCACTACGGCAATAACCACTTTGGGCATAAATCGTATCAAGCGTTGAACTTCCAAAATATTCAATCTGTGATAGCCGTCCTCACCAACGTAACCTTGATGTCCTCGTGCTTTTTGGTCGCCTCCGCTACAAAAAGAATAAACGCCGTCTTTGGGCGATGGGCCTTCAGCTGAAAGCAATACTACTCCAATATCCGTATCTTCGTGAGCATCTTTAAAAGCATCTAAAAGCTCGGATGTGGTTTTAGGTCGAAACGCATTGCGAACTTCCGGACGATTAAAAGCTATTCGCGCTATATGACTACACTTTTTATAGGTAATATCTTCGTATTCTTTTACAATTTTCCAATCTATTTTATTCATGCTATTTTATGTTTTTGACTAATTTTCCCCAAAAATAATATATTCTATTTATTTTCTTAATTTTTTTATATAAATACTAATAACCTTATCCCTATTCATAAGCACAAATGGTATAAATATTTATTTTGTAATAAGCCAATAAAACGGGGAAGCACAGAGAGTTTTTGGAGTAATAATTATAGCAATAGTCTTTCCCATTGTAATTTTTTTTTAATAAAACTTATATATTACAATAATTTATAATATATTTGCAGATTAATACTCTCAAAATGCTTTGCAAATTTAATAAATATTGTTACCTTTTCACCATATTGTTTGCTTTTTCCGGCGGCAAAATGTTATCACAATCGGTTTACATTCCTGATACTATATTTGTGAGAAATGACACAAAAATGGGATTAGTAACCGATTACGTAATACATAAAGGCAACACCATCTACAGTATTTCAAAATTCTTCAATTCCGATATGTTTGATATATATGCCTTGAACAAAGGTATAGATGCCTCTTCTCTTGAACCGGGAGATACTATTGTAATTTCATTCGACAAAAAACTTTTAAAACATACCGATAACAATAAAAATTCTAAACCGATACCGGTGATATATACGGTTAAAAAGCAAGAAACTTTATTTAGAATAAGTAGAATTTATTTTGATGTTGACATAAAGACCGTAATGAAACTAAACAATATGAGTAGCCCTTCATTGGAAATAGGGCAAAAATTGAAAATGGGGTTTATTTCGAGTAGTAATTCAAAAATAAAAGTAAATCATGAGCAGCATTTTGTTAAGGAGGCTGATAGTAAAATTGAACATAAAGATACTATAAGTGTTAAGGATAGTATTGAAGAGTTAGGAAAGGTTTATCGAGATACGATGAAGTTTGAAAAAGTGGTATCGGATCAACAAAAAGATTATGAGGAGGAGCAAATATTAGAAGATGAGGTTTTTGATGAAGAACCTTATGTTTTAGTCGATGATAGAGGCAAAGCTATTTGGAACAGAAACAGTAGAACAAGGGAGATTTTTGTATTGCACAATGATGCAAAACTAAATTCTATGATGCATATTACAAACCCTATGTACGGGTGTTCCATTGAAGCTAAAGTAGTGGGTAGAATTCCACCAAACCAATATCACGATGAAGTTAAATTGGTTTTATCGCCCAAAGCTGCTTCCACCTTGATGGCTTTAGACTCTGAGTTTTATGTTAAATTTAAGTATAAAAAATAATCGACAATGGCTTTAAAAAGTGGAATCGTAGGTCTTCCGAATGTTGGTAAGTCCACATTATTCAACGCGCTTACATCGGCAGGAGCATTAGCTGCCAATTATCCTTTTGCTACAAAAGATCCTAATGTTGGTGTAGTGACTGTTCCCGACGAAAGATTAGAGGTTTTAAGCAAATTGGTAAACACCAAAAGAACAGTTAACACAACTGTTGAAATCGTTGATATTGCAGGATTGATCAAAGGAGCCAGTCAAGGCGAGGGACTTGGTAATCAATTTTTGTCGAATATTAGAGAGGTAGATGCTATTTTGCACGTCATCAGATGTTTTGACGATGGCAATGTGGTACACGTTGACGGTTCTATAGACCCTGTCAGAGATAAGGAGATCATAGATACTGAATTGCTTCTAAAAGACATAGAAACAATAGAAAAGAGGATTGATAAACTTAGAAAAAATGCTAAAAGCGGAGATAAGGAAGATGTTAAAAAGTTGAATTTCGCCTTAGAAGTGTTAAAGCATTTGGAGGATGAGAATCCGGGTAGAACCTTTGTGCCGTCAAATGATGACGAAGCAAAAATACTGAAAGAGATGTATTTGCTTACTTCTAAGCCTGTATTGTATGTATTGAACGTAGATGAAAGCTCTGTGAATACAGGAAATCAATACACAAAAGCCCTTGAAGAGGCTGTAAAAGATGAAGATGCAGAAACAATTAATATAAGCGCGAGCATAGAAGCTGATATCATCGAATTGGAAGATGATGAAGAAAGACAGATATTTTTGGATGAAATGGGATTGAAAGAACCCGGAGTTAATAGAGTAATCAGATCTAGCTACAAACTTTTAGACCTTATCACATTTTTTACCGCAGGAGAGAAGGAAACAAGAGCATGGACTGTCAGAAAAGGTTCAAAAGCACCTGTGGCAGCAGGACAAATACACACAGACTTTGAAAAAGGATTTATTAGAGCCGAAGTTATCGCCTATGGTGATTTTGTGAAATACGGTTCAGAGGCTGCTGTCAAAGAAGCAGGAAAAATGAGCGTAGAAGGAAAGGATTATATCGTGAATGACGGCGATGTTATGCACTTTAGGTTTAATGTGTAAACAGGTACTATCACGCTTTGGTGGGTAGCGTCCTCGGAGGGATAATACCTACCATTTTGTATCGTCGTATTCTATCAAAAAAGTAGTGATTTCTACGTCGTTTATAGTTTCTACTTGTTCTCTTACTGCTTCGGTTATTCTCGCTCTATTAAGTACATAAACCAAGTAAACAGCTTTGTTTAAACTTAGACTTTTGGCATAATAAGCTAATTGTTCTTTTCCTGTTTCAAATCTTTTTACACCGGAATATATTTTAGTCTCAATCAGATATTCTTGGTTATCAATATTGACAATCATATCGCTTTTGCCAAGCCCTGTATCTGCTTCCCTGTATATTTTTCCGCTTAATTCCAGTACTATGGCAGATATAAAGGTCTCAAAGCTATAAATAAGAGCACTTTCTTTTATAGATTTATAATTACCGTTTTTGTCTTTTTCCATGAAAGGTTTAAAACCTCGTCTTTTCACATACTTTTTATAATTATCGACAAATTTAGAGATATTAAATTTGTTGTTGTCATCATAAAAATCACTTGGAATATATGTTAATCCAATTTCATCTTGCTCTCCGTTAGTATAAGGGTAAAAAGCTTTATAAAGTCTTTTTTTATAAAAAGGAACCCAAAAAGTTACAAAACCATGACCGTCATCTTTTATTAATCCATTTGTATGCAATAATTTTATACTTGGTCGGTCTATATCAAAGGAAATTTTTTGTTCGGTAAATAGCAATCGCTCTACAAAATGACGCTCTTTTTTTGCTTTACTGTGTATATTCTCAAAATTTTTATCTATCGCTATCCTCAAATACCAATCTTCAACTTTGAGATAATCGTCATAAGTCAACATCTTTTTATCAGGATAATCATCCACCAATTTCTTAGCAAATCCATTAACCAAACCGGGCTGATTAGCGGTAATTTCTATAATTTTTTGCTTTACTTTATCTTCAAATAACTGCCCTGTTTCAGACTCGTGTTGCCCCAAAAGTTCGTAAACCTCTTTATCAGTAAAATAGGGAACATTTAAGTTATCAGCTATGTTAAACGGACTTGCATTATCACTAACGACTCCTACGACATTGGATACACCAACAAGAATGACGCTTTTTAGGCAATGATTATTTCTTGTGTGATAAAGATTTCTTACTGTATGTAAAAACTGCCCAAATATATTAGAATTAAGACTTTCAATCTCATCAATAATAATGACCATTTTTTTATCATCACAGTCATTTATCTGTTTTTCAAAATCCTTAAAACTTTGGATATTCCATTCAATTCCCTGCTGCCTCTTTAAATCTGTGCAAAAAGTATCAAAAGTATCGGCGGCAGAAAAATCATTAAATCCTTCGACTGAAAAATATACAGGCGCGTAGCCTAGTTCATTTAATTTTACTGCCAATTGCCTAAAATAAGTACTTTTACCTGTTTGACGTGGTGCCCAAATGGTAAAATACCTAGATTTCTCTACTAAGTCTATTCCCTTTCTTATCAAATCAGTACGCTCAACAGTATAGTGCTCTCTGGGAATATTTGGCCCCGATGTATTAAAGTACCTCATTTATTATCTATAGTTTTTATTTAAATATTTAATCCTGATTATCAACATATATACTAAACACACAAACTTTTTATCCAAGATATTTTTCTAAATATTTACCTATATCCTTAGGGGTTTTTAGAGGAGAAAACCTTGCTATCGGTTGCCCCTCTTTGTCTATTAAGAACTTCGTAAAATTCCACTTGATTTTTTTCGATAATAATCCCTTCTTCTTATCCTTTAAATATTTGTAGAGGGGATGCGCATTATTTCCATTCACATCTATTTTTGAAAACATAGGAAACGTTACGCCGTAATTAAGCAGACAGTTATCTTGAATCGATTGTTCATCGCCCGGCTCTTGATTGGCAAACTGATTGCAAGGAAAACCCAAAATCACAAAACCTCTGTCTTTAAATCTGTTGTACAATTCTTCCAGCCCCTCGAATTGAGGCGTAAATCCACACTTACTCGCAGTATTAACAATCAGTAGAGTCTTGCCCTTATATTTACCGAGAGAGACTTTTTCGCCTTTAATTGTTTTTACTTCAAAATTGTATATACTTTCCATAAACCTTAAGTCAATACTAGAAACCTTTGAATAAGTATTAAAAGGTTGCTACTAATTCTCTATTACATTACCTTTCAAAATACATTTAATATTGTAGTCAGTAACATCAAGTTTTATAGCTTCGGTCATTTCTACAAGTCCATCATCCTTATCTGTGATATAAAACTTAGCTTTATTGCTAATATCTTCATATTTAATTTTTCCCGATAATAACCCTCTAAATTTTTTCACATCATCCATTGTAACTTTACCATCATTATTTAAATCTGCCGACCATCTTTGATATTTATCCATATCTACTTTTCCCAATAGATATTCGACAATGTATTGTGCATCTTTTTCAGTTACATTTTCTATATAATCCCTACCAACAATAAAGTTTAATTTTGCCTCAATATCCGATTCTTGATAAGGGAATGAAAAACGTCCTGCCGTATCCGTTTTTTCTATTAAATATTGCTTATTATCTCCAAAAATACTGACATGAATATCCTCAATAGGTTGGTTACTC
>PDWI01011257.1_pt1 | contig 10554 bp, 9 predicted proteins | sample 1430891 | NCBI WGS metagenome assembly PDWI01 (sample SAMN01162508, study PRJNA174530) | Oral metagenome, whole genome shotgun sequencing project. | biome: Marine environment; feature: Marine mammal; material: Swab sample of the gingival sulcus; isolation source: swab sample of gingival sulcus... | reverse complement strand
GCTCAACGAGCAGACGCCGCCAGACACGTCGAGGAGATCCTCGATGCGCACCCTCTTGCCCGGGTCCTGACCTCAATGCCCGGCATCGGGGTCAGGACCCCCGGGGCCAGGATCTTGCTCGACGTCGGCGACGACACACGCGACACCGCACCCCCTGGGACACCAGTGCCGGCTACGCCGGCCTGGCCCCGGTAACCCACCGCTGCGGCTCATCGATACGCGGCGAACACCCGAACAAGGGCAGGAACAAAAAGCTCAAACGCGCCCTGTTCCTATCCGCGTTCGCGTCCCTGCACGACCCCGTCTCCCGGGCCTACTACGACCGCAAACGCGCGCAAGGCAAGAAATACAACGCCGCCCTGATCTGTGCCTCGCTCGACGCCGCGTCGACGTCCTGCATGCCATGCTCCGCAACGGCACCCCCCTTTACCAGCAACCCGTCCACACTCGGGCCCCAGCCGCTTGACAAACCCCCATAGGGACACCCCCCGACGGGTCTGGCGGGCTACCAGGCCCTTGGCGGCGCATCGAGTCCGCAACCACTCTTGTCGTGAACGGTCCAGCCCAGCCCGGGCAGGTCCTCGACCAACCAACGGGAAGCCCCGTGCGCCCTGGTGCGCCTTCGCACAGGCTGCAGCGACGGCCTGGACCCGGGCTGGTGCCGGTCCCGCTCGGTGAACAACCCGGTTTACCTGCGTGCTTGGTCCTCTGGTCGGCGACGGGAGCGTGCCACGCCCACCGTTCGTCGCCTCCTTGACCCACCCGACCACGGATCGTCCCAAGCAGGGGGCACCACAACCCCCGATCCGCAGCTCGGCGTTCTCCGCCCGTAGCCGCTTCAGCTCCTCGCAAACAGGGTTTGCCCCGGGCTCGTCGCACCTGTCACGAGCTTCCCGGGCACGGGCGACCCAGTCACCCCCCGGGGGGTGCCCTCATTGTTGGCACCCAGCTCACCAGCGACTGCAGCCACCGGCTTCTTCGTCTCTTCAACAACCCGGCACAGCCCCGGTCACGAAACACCGGGTCGTACTTCCGGCGCATCTGCGGCATAGCCACCCCTGATAACTGACGCCTCCACACTCCGGGGGGAACTGCACAACGCCGCCCTGATCTGCCTCGCTGGACGCCGCGTCGACGTCCTGCATGCCATGCTCCGCAACGGCACCCCCTTTACCAGCAACCGTCCACACTCGGGCCCCAGCCGCTTGACAAACCCCATAGGGACACCACCCAACACGACCCCAGCCACCGTCATGAAAGACCGGGGCTAGGGCGCCCCGGCGCCGATGACCGGGGGTCCCGATCGTTGCGGCGTGGTGTTGCTCGGCGGAGTGATGAATCCAGGGGGTCTCACGGCGGACTCTGGTGGGCCGACGACGCCCGGCAGTGGCGGCAGTGGCGGCAGCGAGCGCGTCGCTCCGGGTGCGGTCGCCACCGACTGCCGGCACCGGGTGCGGACTGCCGGGACGACGCCACGGGTCAAGTAGGCGGTCACCGCCTCATCAATGCATGCGCTGCCTCGGCCCAAGGCGGTATGCCCGTCGCCGATCATGGTCAGAAGCCGGGCCCGCCCCAGCTGCCGGGTCAGCGCAACCGAACCAGCATACGGCGTGGCGACATCATGGGTGGTGCCGATGACCAAGATCGGCTTGCCGCGGCCGCGGTAGCGGTAGTCGGCCCACGGAGAGCCGGGGGTCAGTCGTGAGCGAAGCGCAGCGGCCGACAACGCCTGGTAGAGGTGCGCGCGCCCGAAGATCGGCGCCTCCCGATGCGCGCGCCCCCCCAGCTGGCGGAACCGGGAAACGGTGCGTGGGTAGGCACGGTCCAACGCGTTGACGACGGTGATCGCGTCCTTCGAAGACGAAAACACCCCGCCTGCGCCGCGACCGGTGAAGGCATCGGCGGCCTGCTGGGCCAAGGTGCCGTCGCCGGCCCGCGTCTGCGCCAGCATCCGACCCAAGAACGGCCAGCCCTGGCGGGTGTACAGCGCAGCCTGGGTCGCCCGCATCAGCGTCGCCTCCGTCACCGGACGCTCGACGTCACCGGTGGCCGCGACCACCGGTGACGTCCGCAGCCGGTCCAGCAGCCGCACGTAGGCACGGTGTCCGTCGGCGAACTCGCAGGACGACGGGGTCGTGCGGCACCAACTGGTGAAGCGCCGCAGTCCGTGCTCGAAGCCGCCCGCCTGCTGGATCGCCCTAAGCAGCGGGGTCCGGGTCGTCAGCTGTGGGTCCAGGCCACCGTCGAGCACCACCCGGTCAAGGCTTCGCGGGAACAGGGAGGCGTAGGTCGCGCCGAGCAGGGTACCGTAGGAGAACCCGAGGTAGTTGATCCGGGACTCGCCCAGTGCCTTTCGCAACGTGTCGATATCGCGCGCGGCCGTCACGGTTGAGGCGTCGCGCGCCAGGGTTCCCGATCGGACACAGGCATGCGCGTATCGACGCGCCTCCTCGCGCAGTCGCGGCAACGCGGCCGGCACCGGCCGACCCTGCTCGCGGGCCAGGGCGCGATCCTCATCTGCGTCGGATCGGCACCGGATCGGCCCCGACTTGCCGACTCCACGCGGGTCGAAGGAGACCAGGTCGAACCGGGCCGTCAGCGCGGGAAAGAGCAACTGGGAGCCCAAGGGCAGGAAGCTCACACCCGAGGTACCTGGTCCGCCGGGGTTGACCACCAGGGTCCCGATCCGGTCATCGGGCAGGTCCGCAGGCCGCCGAATCACCGACAACAGTCGGGTCGGTCCGTCCGGACTCCGATAGGAGACTGGGACCTTGAGGCTGCCACACTCGAACTCCTCGAGCCCCGCACCGCACGGCGCCCAATCGATCCCCGGGACCGAGGCGGGGAACACATGACCGGACCCCGAGGGGGCAGCGCCGACGACGGTCGGCGTAGCCACCAGCAGCGACCCGACCAGCACGCCATTAAGCACGCTGGCCAGAACCGGCCGTGTCCGGCTCACGAGCGGACCCCCGCGACGCCGCGCCCGCTGTGGTCCGTGCAACCTTCCGCGCTCTCCTCCACGGCACCCACCTGAGCCTGGTACATGGCGGCGTAGCGCCCGGCTTCCCGCATCAACACCTTGTGATCGCCCTCCTCGACGACCCGGCCTTCATCCAGCACGTAGATCCGATCAGCCTGGCGCACGGTAGAGAACCGATGCGAGACCAACACCACGGCGCGATCGCCAGCCATCGACCTGACCTCGGAGAACAGAGCCCGCTCAGCCAGCGGATCGAGGGACGCAGTGGGCTCGTCGAGCACCATGACCTCCGAGCGCCTATACAACGCCCGGGCGATCGCCAAGCGCTGCCACTGTCCCGTGGACAGTTCGATGCCGTCGACGAAGATCGACCCGAGCTGGGTCTCGAACCCCTCGGGAAGGTTGGCCACAAACTCTGCGGCGCCCGCGCGCTGCGCGGCGGATTCGATTGTGCCCTCCTCGCCCGGACCTGAAGCGGGCCGACCTAGCGAGATATTCTCAGCGATAGTGAACAGATAACGGCCGAAGTCCTGGAAGACCACACTACAGACCCGCGGGTCGGCGGCCCCGGACACACCATCTCGCGAGCAACGCGTCACGCTGCCCTCGTGCGGGTCCACCAGTCCGCACATCAGCTTGGCCAGGGTTGTCTTGCCCGAGCCGTTGGCACCGACCAGGGCGACTATTTCGCCGCGACCGACCCGCAACGAGACACCGTCCAGCGCCGGGCGCGTCGCCGTCGGGTAGGCATAGACGACCCGGTCGACCGTCAACGACTCGAACCGACCCGCAACCCCGCGCCCCGACGCAGGTAGCTCAGTTAGCGCGGCGGCACCGAATGCCTCGTAGTCGGCCACGAACAACGAACTCTCGTAGAGCTGGCCCAGGCTTGCGGTAAGGGTGTTCAGTACAGCGGCCAACTGCACGATCGCGATGGCGGCAACGGCCGCATCGGAAACACCGATCCGGCTGGCCCCCACCTGGGCAAAGATCACGCCGATGCTGGCCGTGATCGCCGCCGCCGCCAGGAGGCCACCCACAAGCGCGCGCAGTAGTGCGCGACCGGTCACCCGGCGAAGTCCGGCGAACCGCTCCCGCAGCAGGTCGTTGTGCTTGCTGCGGATCCAGGGAGAGATTCCGTAGGCGCGCGTCTCGGCGATCGTCGAGCGCCCTAGCAGCAAGCCACGCAAGTAATAGCGGCGGCGCTCGGACTCGTTGAACTCCGAGATGAAGCCGTGATAGGTCCGTGCCGCAGCCCGCTGGACCAGCGCCAGCGGCAGCACCATCAACGTCAGCGGCACCAGCGTCCAGACACCGATGGCCAGCACCACCGAGCCCAGCCCGACCACCGACAGCGCCGAGCCGAGCAGGCCCATCAGACCCTGGGTGATCACCAAGGGCCGGCCGCCGGCGTTCTGTGCGCGGCTGAGCCGCTCGTGGAAGTCCGGTTCATCGAACTGCTCGAGCGACGCGCGTTCTGCGGCATCAAGCACCCGCTCGTAGACCTCGGCGGTGGCCCGCTCGATCAGCAGCGGACGCAGGGCGGTGCCAGCAAGCTGCGCCACCGAGAGTACCGCCAACGAAGCACCCAGCCACAGCAGGCCCGGGGTCAGTTCACCAACCCGGCCCGACAGCTGGGCACCCAACCCGGTAACCTCCTCCAGGATGTGTCGCAACGCCAGCAGCCCCATTATTTGCGCTACGGCGGCCACCACGAACAGCCCCACGCTAGCCGTGAGCACCGCTGGCCCAGCTCGGTAGACCACCCGCAGGCACGAGCCGACCAGGCGCACGGTGCCGCGAGGGCTGTGGGGGCCCACCGCGGGCTCCCATCCGATCGGCCGGAGACGCGGGCGCGCAGTCACCGATACCACAGCCCGGGACTGCCTCCGGGGTCGCTGAGGTCGAGGTAGGTGACCTCGCCACGACCGGGGCGCACGCGCAGGAAGTAATCGCACACCGCCGGAGCCCTGAGATCCCGGTACCCCTGAGACAGCGCCGCGGCCAACTCGGCGACGGCGTCGTCGGTCGATCCCGGCACGGATTCGTGGCTACACGCGGTCATCGCCACGCCCATGCACCACCATGAATCGGGGGTCGTGGGTAGGTGGTGACTGGTAGCCCATAGGGCGTCCAAGCACTGCTCGGCGCACCAGGTGCGCAACCACGGCAGGCAGTGCGGGAAGAACCCGTCGCTGAGCGTTATCCCGAGCACCTGCGCAGTTCCTGACGGCGTTAGGTGCTCTGCCACCGGGTCGAGGATCCGGCGGGTGACGTCAAGGCCGTCGGGGCCCCCGTCTCCGACGAAAGGATAGGCGACTCCCTCGGGTATCGGTAGCAACGGTGGGTTCGCGGCGACCAGATCGAACCGCTCGATCGCACCCACGCAGCCCCAAAGGTCGCCGATCCGCACCTCCACCTGCTCGGCGACTCCGTTAAGAGCCCGGTTGACCATGGCCAGAGAGGCAGCCACTGGGTTGATCTCTACGGCGACGACCCGCATACCGCGAGCCGCGGCCACCAATGCCTGGATACCCGGGCCGGCGCAAAGGTCCAAGGCCGCGCCCCCGGCCCGCGTCTCAAGGCGCTGGGCCAAGGCGAAGGAGTCATCGCCGACATACATCGTCGGCGAAGCTTGCTGTGCCTGAGCGATCAGCCAACTGCCCTGGTGGCGGTAAAGCGCCAACCCCGACATCTGGACCCGGTCTCCCGCGCGGACCATGACGCCCGCCGCTTGAAGCACAGGCAAAACCTCGCGCAGAGCGTTCGGCACGGCATCGAGCCGGACCGGCCTGTCCAGCATCAGGAGGTCCAACAGCACTGTGACCCGGGGATCGCCGACGGCGTAGACGTTCGCAACGCTGCACAGTTCGGTGGTGAGTGGGTTAAGGGACGCCACCAAGTCCGCGTAGCCGCAGTCCTGCAGTGCCCAGCGGACCGCAGTCCATTCGTCCGGGTCGGGGAAAGCGCTGTGCGCCATCGCGGACGATGTCGGCAGCAGTGGAGCGCTGGTCACAACGTCGCCAGGCCACGCACGAATCGGGCCGCTGCCACGTCGCGCTGGATGTCGGCGCTGTGCTGGCGCAGCACCTCCACAGCACGGTCGTTTGTGGTCACGTCCTCGCAGATCTCACAGATCGCGGCGTACCGGTGACGGAACTGCAGACCCACGTCCCACTCGCGGGCTCGGTCCATCAGGTACTTCGGACCCAGTACCGAGATCGCGCCGACCAATGGGTCTCGGTTAGCGTCATCGACCAGGTCGATCAGCGGTTGCTCTTGCAGCGAACCGAGGTCCAGAACCGGATTCCCCTCGGCCTCGATTCCACAGCAAGCCACGAACTGATGCCTGGGTGACAGCGCGGCAGACTCGATGGTCCAGGGGCACGGTTGGTTGAGGCTGGACTGGTCCTCGGGGAAGACACAGTAGTCCTCTCGCAGGCGCTTGCCGCGACCGATCCGGTAGACCCGATTATTGGCGATCAAGTACCGGGTACCGTCGCCGCTCGGCTCGGGCAGTTGGGTGGGGTTGCCATCGTCGTCGTAGGACAGTTCGACCTCTTCTCCGAGGGCCTCCATCATCACCCCGGGGGTGAGTTTGCTGCGCGGGCCCGAGCAAAGCGCGATCACCACTGAGGAGAACCCAGCCCCCTTGCACGCGTGCCACGCGGTGACGACGTTTTCGACCTTGATGAACGGCAGGTGAAAGTCGTCGGCGCTGAAGTTGATCTCGTCTAGGCCAGCCTCCCGCAGTGAGCGCACCATTGCCGCGGCTTCCTCAGGGCCGGTTGCCCAGCTGGCGTTGGTCACGATCCGGGTGCCGATGCCAAGGCTGCCGACGTAGGCGATCGCGTCAAGCAGGGTGTCGCCCAGACTGGTCGGCTCGCCGCCGGCGAAAATGACGACCGAGAGCGGCGAGGCGTCGTTGGCCTGGTCGATCAGGTCGACGATCTGCTCGTAGGTCAGGATGTCGTGCCGGTTCGGGCCAGAACTGACCAAGCAATGCGCGCACTTGGCGATGCAGTTGCTGGTGGTCAGGATCGTTAGGCTACCTGGTGTCATGAACGACTCGTTGGCGTACCGGGCCGCCGGCACGGTGTGGGAGGACGTCGGCGTCATCTGCTGCTCCTCATCTTCGGGGCGGTTCGTGGCTCGGGCTTGATCTCCAACTCCCACTGGGCGTCGCGCTCGGCGTTGGCCTCGACGGGCACGGCCAGAGTCAGCGCCTGGTCATCCTCGACAAAGAGCAGCCCGTGCTTCTCCAAGTCCGCTGCGGCGCGCTCCACCTGATTGAGTTCCAGCCCCCGGGTCCGCGCCAGCCGGGGGAGCCCGCACCGCTCGGTGCAGGCGTCGAGCAACAGCACCTGCGTCGGGTCGGCGACTAGGTCTATGGCGAAGTCCTCCCCGCCTGAGATGCGGGCAACCACGCGCAGGTCACCCTCGGCGCGGATCCACAGCCCAGCGCCGGCCTGGTGCTCTTGGCGCCAGGCCGCCATCGCCTCGCCGAGCTCCTCGCGGGCAGTCTCATAGCGCTCGTCGTGCTCGGGTACGTCAAAGTCGAGCTGATAGACCAGTCGCCGCACCGTCTCGTCGTCGGTCTGGTAGATCAGGCGTTGGATGGCGAAGACGCGTACCCCCGTGATCCCGAAGCGCTCCGGGAAGCGATAGTGCGGACTGAATCGATGCAGTGCCAACCGGTTCAAGTCCGCCGGCGGCGGCAGATGCCGCAACCGCCGCGTCAGTGCCGCTAGGGACTGCAACTGCTCGGCGGTCTCTCCGGGCATTCCGGTTATGATTCCGTAGTTAGTGGCGACCCCGTAGGCCAGCGCCCACTTGAGGAAACTGATCTGCTGGATCGCGGTGGTCCCTTTGTTCATCGCCTTCAACGACGGTGTCACCAGCGATTCAATGCCCGGCTGGACCCAGGTGACTCCGGCACTCGCCATCCGGGCGATGTCGCGGCGCCCCATGTTCGACTTGGTCTCGTAGAACACGCTCCAGTCGCGCCCAGCACGGCGGGCCCGATGCATCGCTGGCCAGATGGACCGAGCGGCGTCGGCGGCCACGATCGCGTCGGTGCAGTAGATCAGGTCGGGCTGATACCGGTCGTAGAGTTCGGCGAAGACCTCAACGCTTTGCGGTCCCGAGCGTCTTCGGTAGTCCTCATCGACCGACCTAATCCCGCAGAAGGTGCAGTGATGCTTCTTGCCCCACCAGCACCCGCGGGAGGTCTCTACCAGTAGGCAGGTGCGGTCGGCAGCGTACTCGGAGCGGGCCAGCTGTGCCAGGTAAGAGTCGTAGTTGGGAACTGGCGCCGCTAAGAATGACGCCGTCGGCTTGGTCTCCGCGACCCTCTGGGTTTTATCACCGACCCGGTAAAGGCAACCGGGTACCTGCCCGACGCCGTCTCCGCACTCGATCGCCCGCAGGAGTAGGGGCCAACTGTCGTCGGCCTCTCCCTGTAACACATGGTCGAACTCGGGAAACCGCTCAAGCAAGGCCGCACCCATCTCCTCGTCAGTGCCGGTACCGCCAGCCACGAAGACAGCTCTCTCACCGCGGCCACGCAGCCTTCGGGCGATCGCCGCCGCAGGTAGCTTTTGGGCATCGAAGCCGATCGAGAAGCCGATTAGATCAAACTGATCGGTGGGGATGTCGGCTAAGATTCGGCCCAGGCACTGCTCCGCAGCAACAGTGCCGAAGTAGTATCGCTCATCGAGTTCGTCTATCGACATCGTGTCGCGCACATCGCGCTCAAAATCGGCCCACAGCGCCTGGGCCACCTGCCGACTGAACTGAACCGGATCCAAATCGAAATAGTCCGGCGTGAAGCAGGCCTGTGCCCCGAGTCCGTGGATCAGGTCGCGCTGAAAGTAGCGCGGCTGACGCAGCGGCCCGTGCAGGGTGTCAACGTCGTGGCACTCGGCTCGCGCCTGCGCAGCGAGGTACTCCACCGCAAGGTTGGGCACGCTCGGTTGGCAAAGCGGCGGCGAGATCAGCAGTATCCGCACGGGCCTGCAGTCCTAGACGAAGGCGGCGCTGAGGACCTTGATCTCCCCGCCAGCGAGGTCTGCCTCGACCTGCAGAGTGTTGCCTTGGAAATCGTAAGTGCTAATCCGGTGTTCGCTGCTTCCGGCGCGCAAAGCCTCGCCGTCCAGCACCGCTCGCTTGAGCAGAGCCAGCTGACGCGGACGCGAGAGCCTCAGCGAGCCAAGCGTGTCGGCGACCGCAGACGTGTCGTAGTCATCGAAGACCGTGACAGTTGCCGATGGCGATTCGAACTGGGTGAGATTAGCCATGCCGTTGGCGTTGGCGTTGGCGTTGGCGCCCGCGTTAGCGTTGACGCCCGCGTTGGCGTTGGCGCCCGCGTTGGCGTTCGCCACAGCGAAGACGACGACGAGCATGTCCGGGGACTCGTTGGCGTCTCTCGGGGCGATCCGCGACGACAGGCTGGCGATGGAGCGCAGCGTGGCCATTCGTGCTGAGGACGGTACAGCCGTCATGAGTTGGCTCATCGAGCCAAACCCGGAGCGTTCGGGGAACTGGATGTCGAGATCGTTGCGTCGCAGCACTGTCACTGGGTCATCAATGAAATCCTCGGCCTCACGCGGATTATCCTCAAGATGGGCCACAAACCTACGTATCTGGAGCAGGATTCCCTGCGCCGACCCGCTGTAGCCAACCTGCTTCGCGTCACACTCGGTTGTCATGCGATTCTCCTTTGTATCTGGATACGCCCGCGCCGACCTACTAATGACACCAGCCCGAGCGATGCCGGTTGGGTTATTGATATAAATGCGACGCTAGCAGGCCTTGTGGCCTTTAGCAAGGGTTGGGTCGAGTGGTGAGCTTTCGCCCCGCGGCATTGACAGGCGATTGGTGATTATCCCCAACACCGTTCAGTTAAGGCGGTGTAGTTTGGTGGTATGCCGTGCGCTCGTAGGGAAAAGCCTGAGACCGAGCGCAATTTGTCTTGCCCGGTGTCGTTGGGGTTTTGACTTTTGTATTCCCGCAGGATCTCTCCAATGAGGTGATCGCCGAGGTCGGTCGCACCGAGCAGAGGCATCGGTCGTTGCCGTCGCGGGTGATGGCCTACCACTCGATCGGGACGGCTCGGCACTTGCAGGGTTCATATGACGAGGTGCCTGGTTCAGTTGACCAATGGGCTCATGGGCGTCGGGGTGGGCCGCGACGTCCACGCTGCCGAGCAAGTCGGCGATCTGCCAGGCCCGCTGCTCAGCTAGGTGCTGAACTGCAGTTCCCCCCGGAGTGTGGAGGCGTCAGTTATCAGGGGTGGCTATGCCGCAGATGCGCCGGAAGTACGACCCGGTGTTTCGTGACCGGGACTGTGCCGGGTTCTTGAAGAGACGAAGAAGCCGGTGGCTGCAGTCGCTGGTGAACTGGGTGCCAACAATGGGGACACCCCTACACAGAACACTTGACACCCGTTACCTTGTTCGTGGTCCTGGACCCCGGGGCTGCTGGTCACTGGGATTGGTATGACTGATTGCCCCTGTCGTTGATGATCCGGGGGGTGTTGTCGCCGGTCCTGGTGGCGGGGGTTGACCGCT
>PDWI01010340.1_pt1 | contig 10554 bp, 10 predicted proteins | sample 1430891 | NCBI WGS metagenome assembly PDWI01 (sample SAMN01162508, study PRJNA174530) | Oral metagenome, whole genome shotgun sequencing project. | biome: Marine environment; feature: Marine mammal; material: Swab sample of the gingival sulcus; isolation source: swab sample of gingival sulcus... | reverse complement strand
TCAGCCCCAGGAGCGCCAATGTCCTCGTCAGGACATTGGAATTTATACTTATACCGGTCTCCGGGTAAAAAAAATTATGGAGTATGCATAAAAAATTCTGCTTTATCTCTTCTCTCTTTTCTCTTGAAAAAACCGAACCTGTCATGGGGTCGGTTTTTTCTTTTTGTTCACTCCGCTTCTCTTGCTGCCATCATGTCTGCCACCCCTGCTGTCTCGCTGCTGCCCTGTCACCACTGTGACCGTGAGCAGCTTGCTGGTACTCTTGATCGTCTTCTTGCCCCGCTTGAGCTCGCCGATTTTCATGGCAGGCGGGTCCTGCTGAAACCAAACCTGATCAGCACGACGGGGCCGGCTCTCGCTTCGACCGCTGCCGAAGTTGCCGCCGCTGCCGCCCTCTGGTTTCTGGAGCGCGGAGCAAAGGTTACCCTTGGTGACTCTCCGGCCTTCGGATCTGCAAAGCTGGTCTGCGACCGCCATGGACTGACTGCGGCGCTTGCCGGCCTTGATGTCGAGATTGTCGAGTTTCGCCGGGCGGTTTCGGTTGAACTCGCCTGTGGGGTACGTCTGCCCGTTGCCGCTGCCGCTCTTGAGTGTGATCTGCTGGTCGGGCTGCCGCGGTTGAAGGCGCACCAGCAGATGTATCTCACTCTTGCTCTGAAGAACCTCTTCGGTGTGGTTCGAGGGATAAACAAGGCGATGCTGCACATGAAGATCGGCGGCGACGACGCCCATGACCGCTTTGCCCGGATCATCTTTGATCTTCACCGCCTCTTTCCGGCTCAGCTGCATCTGCTTGACGGTATCGTTGCCATGCACCGCAGCGGCCCTCTCAACGGGGAGGCACTGCCGCTGGGAGTGTTTGCCGCGGCAAAGTCGCCGGTGGCACTTGAGAGTACAGTGCCCAGGCTGCTTGGACTTCCGCCGGAGAACTCGCCGTTGTGGCGGGTGGCGAGAGATCTCGAGTGGCCCGGGTGGCAGGTCGGGGAGGTCGCATTCCCGCTGCGCCGGCCGGAGGAGTTCGAACTGCCGACATTTGTTGCTCCCGAACAGCTCAGTCCGGTGCGTTTTCGTCCCTTTCGCTGGCTGCGAGGTCTCGGACGGCGTCTTTTTCTCGAACCGTTTCGGCGCTGAAGGCCTGCGGCGAGCGCGGTGTGCCCGGAGCTGCAGCGCACAAAATTGAACCGTCTGAGTCTGCAAGTCTGCTGGTTTTTCTCCCCGAAAAAAGTCTTCTGAAGGGCTCCTCGGCTCTTCAGGTTTTACGAATCTTTTTGTTGCAGGTGAAATATATCCTCGAAGGATTCGGTATCCCTGTGGTATATTTTCCCGCACCGCAAGCAGAAACACATTGCAGCGGGCTCGAGCGCACCCGTACGTCAATCCGGCAGAAGTTCTTTCTGCAGATAAACTGGCATGGCCAGGGCGAATCGCCTGTGCGTCACAACGATGAATGAAAATCATCACTTACGGGATATGCACGCCCTCACTTCGACTTGATTTTCGGATAAAAGGAGGATGTTATGCACAAGACAATACTGACTGTACTTTTCGTCTTTTTGAGTGTCTCTGTGGCCCGGGCCCATTCGGTGTGGATTAACGCCTTTCTGGCGGAGGCTCATCAGCCTCCCCACGTCATGCTTTCTCTCGGGTGGGGACATATGCTGCCGATGGACGATGTTCTCAACTCTGCCAGCAACCGGATGGAGATCGACTCTTTTGCGTTGTTCGATCCCGCATTGCAGAAAACCAGTCTTGTCAAACCCTCTCCGGCACCTGTCGAAGCTGCGGTAACGACGAAGGATTTTACTGTCTCTGCAGCTGATCTTGCAGTGCAGAAGGTTGCCTTCAACAAGGATTCCGCTCCGGGCGTCTATCAGTTTGGGCTTACTTCAAAACCCAGGTTTTACACGCAGTACATCGACACCAGAGGCAGGCAGAGAATGCAGCTCAAACCCCGAGATGAGATCAGTGATATCGATACGATCCTGAGGTCGGTAAGATTTACCGCCTTTGCCAAAAGCTGTGTGACGATCGGCGAATGGCAGGATCCAAAGCCGCTCGGGCAGGGACTGGAGATTATTCCCCGCACCGACCTCAGTAACCTCCATTCCGGTGACCTGGTCGAAGTTGACGTTCTCTTTTACGGCAAACCGTTGACCACTACCGCAAAAAACCTTGATTTCATTACCGCTTACAGTGACAGCTTTGGCCAGAGTGAAGGCTTTAAACTCTTCTCGTACCTGGTTGACGGCAGGGCACGGTTTCGGGTGCAGAGCGCCGGACAGTGGATAGTTACGGTCCACCACAAAGGGGATGTAACTGCTGCCGGCCCGTTGAAAGAGTTGATGGGCAAGGCTGAGCAGGTTTATCATAACGCAACCCTGACCTTTACTGTTAAATAGGAGCAGGAAACAGCAGACGCTGTAAACATCCCTGATGCCGGTGTTTTTGCTCAGACCCCGCTGTCCGGTTGTTCCGGTGACGCTGCGATCTTCTGCGAAGGTGGGCTGCGGTGTTCTCTTTGATCACGGTGAAGGGCACAGGACAGAGCTCTCTTCCCCAAAAATTGTCGAGTGATGGCGGCCGTAATCGAGATAAAACAGCTCGGGCATGTCTTCAATGGGTCTCTGATCTATGACAGCCTGAATCTCACCCTTGAAGCGGGCAGAATTTACGCTCTGCTCGGCAAAAATGGTGTCGGTAAAACGACCCTGATCAAGATATTGATGGGCTTTCTTCGGCCGGTCAGTGGCGAGTGTCGGGTCTTTGGCGAACCCTCTCACGCTCTCTCTGAAGCGGCCCGCAGCCGTATCGGTCTGCTCTTTGAAGGTCATCTCGCCTGGGACTTTTTCTCGATAACCGAGATTGCAAGGTTTTACGCCGCCTTTTACCCTCACTGGGACGCCGCGCTCTACTCTCGCCTGGTGGCGTCGCTTCAGCTGTCGCCCGATCACCGGATAAAAAACATGTCCTGTGGGCAACGTTCCCAGGTGGTGCTCGCCCTGTTGCTCGCCCAGCAGCCTGAGCTGCTGCTTCTTGATGACTACTCGATCGGACTTGATGCCGGCTATCGCCGTCTTTTTCTTGATGTCATGCGTGAATTTCACCACCAGGCAGAGACGCCACGCACCATTTTTCTGACCTCTCATATGATTGAGGATATGGTCGATTTTGCCGAGGAGGTGATCTTTCTTGAGCGGGGAGGCAGGGTGTTGAAGACCTCTCCAGCCGATTTTCAGCAGAATTTTCACTGCTATCGTGGTGCGGCCTCTCTTGAGGTCCTGCCGTCACCGCTGATCAAGAATGTCGAACACCACCGCGGATATACCGATATTTTCAGCTTTGCGTCACGGCAGGAGATCGAAGAAGAGACAGGCGAAAAACTTACCGAGCACGAGATGAGTCTTGAAGATGCCTTTATCGGCTATACCGGGAGGTATTGAATGCTGCGGGCTATTTTTATCAAGGAGTACTGCAAAATACGCCGCTTCTGGCTGTTGCTTCTGCTGCTCAATCTTGCGGTGTCGCTGCAGATGGTGGCCGGTGTCAGAAGTTTTTTCCTCTCCGAGCATGCCGAGATTGCGTGGTATCGGGTCATCCAGCTCGGCAATCTCTACTGTGAACAGCTTCGCTTTCTGCCTCTTGTCAGTGGGATTCTTCTCGGGGTTTTTCAGTTTTTGCCGGAGACACGCGACAATCGCCTGCGCCTTGGCCTGCATCTGCCGATTACCCCGCAACGGCTGATTCTCTGTCATCTTGCCGCCGGCTGGGTGATGCTCTCTGGTGTGCTCATGCCGGACATTCTTCTCCTTGCCGGGGTGACGTGGTACTGGTTCCCGCCCCGGTGGCCGCTGACTCTTTTCTTTACCGTCCTGCCGTGGTTTCTCGCCGGGGTCAGCGGGTATCTGGGCAGTGTGCTCGTTCTTGTTGAGCCGGATCTGCGCCTCAAAGGGTGCAATGCCGTTGTCGCTGCCGGCGTCAGCGGCTGCTATCTGGTTCAGCAGACGCCGGGCGCCTTTCAGGAGGATGCGCTGCTGCTTGTGCTGCCGCTGATGCTGATGGTTCCGGCGGTCCTCTATCCCACTCTCCGCTTTCGCTGCAGGAGGAGCGGATGAATGTGACTGTGGCCCGGGGGGCTCTGTTTGCGCTCGTCATCCTGACGGCGTCGATCTATCTGCCCCATTTTTACGATCAGCTTTTTGTTGAACCGGTGGCACGGAGCCATCTTTTGTATTCACCGGTGGCACAGGAGTTTGTCTACAGCGAGAAAATTGTCGGGGCGATTCCGCCGGAGGTCCGCAGAGAGGCCAAAGATTATCATGCTGAAATTGGCTGGCGTACCGCCGGCGGCCGCTGGATCTCCCGCCCCGAATTTGAGCGCCTGCTGCCGTTTATCTATTACAAAAATATGGAGCTGCAGGGGTTGCTGCCAGTTCATATCGCCGGCCGCTCTTTTGATAAAGAGGAGATAAAAAAGGGGCGCCGGGTGATCGAGGTCAAGGCGCGCGAGATGAAGAGACCACGGACCCCGATCTACCCGCTCATCGAATCGAAGCCGGGACGGGCGGGGCTCATCTTCTCGAAGTATCGGTTCTCCGCGACAGCCGACGGTCTCAGGCTGATCAATGCTGACACAAATCGTCAGGACAGTATGCTCTCAACAGCGTTTTCTGCTCGACTGCAGCAGAGAGGGTTCCGCTTTCCGATACGCGCGGTCTTTGGCCGGTTCACCGTACTCAAGCCCTTTGACATGGGGGCGTTTTTACTCGACAGTACCGGCAGGTTGTTTCATCTCAGTTACAGCCACGGCAGACCATCGGTGGCAATGGTCGAACTGCCGGAGAAGGTGCGGGTCAAGTATCTGAAAATTTCCGAAAGCCGCAGGCACCGGTACTGTGGTGTTCTTATCGGAGAGGAGGGGCGGGTCTGGCTGCTTGCGTGTTCTGACTGTCGGTTTGTTCCCCTTCCTGTGCGTGGTTATGACCCCGAAAAAATGGATTTGAAGCTGATTTTCAATCCGGTTTCGGTTACCGCGGTTTTTTCCGATGAGAACGAGATCCACGGACTGGCAATGGACGCAAACTTTGTGCCGGTTGCCTCGCCGGGCGGCAGTGTCTTTGATCACACCATGTCAACCGCGAAACAGACCCCGGCAAAGGTTGCCGGCAAGATTCTTTTTCCCTTTGTTCTCCGATGGCAGCGGGCGGAGAGCGGTTTTATCGATCTCCACTTCAGCAGCAGCCGCTATGCGCCGATCGGCATGCTGCTCTCTCTTCTCCTCTATCGGGGATGGTTGAGAATCCGTGGAAAGCAGGAAAACGGGGTGGCGACAACACGTGCGTCTGTTGTTGTCGCGCTGTTTGGGGTCTATGCTCTGATCGGACTTTTCTGTGTCGACAGAGAGTGGTGAATCAGAGGATGGTTCCGGGCAGAAAACTGCAACAGGGAAGAGCACTGCAGGAGCCATTATTCAAGAACTCTGAAAGGAAAGAGAGTTCCCGCCAACACTCCTCTGCCGTATCCTTGTGGTGAAAGCCAACAATGCTTTGCCAGGTTTCCCCCGATGTTTTGCGGTCTTCTGGCTCAATAATCAGTCCTGACGGGATATCTACGCCCGCATTCCAGCTTGATTTTCCGATAAACCGGCATGGCCGGGACAAATCGCCTGCACACCACAACAACAGATGAAAATGATCACTTACGGGACATGTACACCCTTATTCCAGCTTGATTTTCGGATAAAATGCTATAACTTAAACAGTTATGGCAGCAATCAACTGTCATGATCGGGAGGATCGTGTTGCACCGGAAAATCGCCAGCGTCCGGCTGCAGAGATTTTCCGCCGGAGTGTCGGCATGAACCAGCCGAAAAGGAGTGTGCAGTGAAAAAGAAAAGAGGACTGTCTGCGACCCAGGAGGACTATCTTACCGCGATCTTCCGGATCGAGCAGGAGGATGGTATCATCCGGGCAAACCGCATTGCCGGGGAACTCGGGGTGACCCGGCCTACTGTGACCACAGCCCTGAAAAGTCTTGCGTCTCTGAAACTCATTGAGTACCAGCCGTATCAGCCTGTTGTGCTTACCGAACTGGGCAGGAAACAGGCGATGGCGATTTCACATCGTAACATTGTCCTCTTCCTTTTTTTGCGCGATACCTTGAAATTTTCCGAGAAACGGGCACGGCAGATTGCCTGCAGAATGGAACACTCGATAGACGATGATGTGGTTGTTCAACTCGGCCGTCTGGTTCTCTATCTTGAACAGAGTGGCTGTGTCGCCGATAACTGGCCGGAGCTGTATACCCCTCACGGCAAAAAAGAGATCCTGACCAAAATGCCTTTGAATCTCAGCAGAGAGATTGTCTCTTCCGTTTTAGGGAAAAGCGAACAGGTCCCGTGACCGTAAGCTCGACGCGCAGTGTGGTCGAGACAGTTCTTTGTTTTAGCTCATCTGCTTACGGTAAAAATCCTTTTCAATAAGGTGGCGTAGACGCCCCGTTGCGCGAGACTCAGTGAGAGACCGGCCAGAGCGGGTACAGATCAGTACCGCTCCGGCCGGACCGGGAAGCTGCCATACGTTCTCGACCGGATCCTCTGTTTACCCCTGGTGTTTCATCTTGTCGAAGACACTCTCAAAGTACTGCCGGGCAGCGTTGAAGTCATCTTCGTTCGGATGTTTTTTGGCCTCCTCAATTCTTGCTTTGCGCTCTTTTGTCATCGGATGCGGATTGTTCGGCATCTTTGCCATCATCTCAAGCAGCTCCGGATCAATTTTCCCCTGGCAGAGAAAATGGCCGCAGACCTCATTGTCACGTGCCATATCTTCGGCTTTGCGCATGCACTCTCTGGCATGATCGGAGTCGGGATACGCACCGAGAGTCCCGAAAAAGGCGATCTTTTTCCCGCGTATCTTTTTGAGATACTCTTTGCATTTTGCATCCGGAACACCTTTGTCGACCCAGTAGCCGATGATCAGAAAGTCATACTCCCCCCCTCCGGCAGGCGCCTCTTCGATCGGGCAGAGTGTGGTTTCCGGAGGACAGACCGCACCGATTGCTTCGCCGACCGATTTGGTATTGCCTGTTTTTGATGACCATGTAACAAGTGTTTTCATTGTTTTTCCCTGTGGTTTGTTTTCAGAGTACCGTGCAGTCTTTTGCCCATCTTCTTCGTTGCAGTCGACGATGTCTCCTCGCAATATCAGATACCTGCGGTACATTTTCTCCTGCGTGTTGCTGGAACAAACTGCAGGAGTCTTTACGGCCCCTGTTCTTTGCCGGTCTGCGGGCAGACCTGTTTTAAATTCATCCATGCGGTTTTTACTGCCGGGATGATCTCTCTCTTCTCTCTTCCCGCGTAGATTGCGAACATTGATGTTCCGCTGCTGTTGTAAAACTGCAGCGAGAGACTCTCCAGTCCGAACAGCTGTTTGTTGAGAAAGCAGATCTCGGCAAGGTCGTTTACAAACAGATGACCACCGAGGGGATGATCTTTCTCGTTGAGATTGAAGTACCCGTGCCCGAAGCTCCCTTTCGGCAGTTTCCCTTTATATTCGACAATGGCTCCGGTGCTGCTGACAATAAAGGTGATTTTCTCCCATGTCCGCACCTCGTCCCAGATCTTTTCGAAATGGTCTGCGGAGACAAACGAACGCATCTCCCCGGGCAGGGCGGCAACCACCACTGCTTCAGGAATCTGCAGTTTTCTGGCGAGAAACGCCGGCATAAAGTTTGGATCTTCCTCAAGGGCAGCGCGGACACTGGCCTCTATTTCTGTGGTGACGTGTGAACAAAACATCTCTTTCTCCTGTGATGTTTTTCGGGGGTGTTCTCAGCCCCGGGTCTTTTTAATCGGCAGATGAAGCGCCTGATCGGCCACACCGGCCAGCAGCTCAAGATCGTGGGTGATAAGAAGGACAATGGCCCCCCGCTCTGCGGCCCGGGCGATCACGGCGGCAATCCTCTTCATATTTCTGCCGTCAAGACCACTGGTCGGTTCGTCGAGAATCAGAATCTCCGGCTCCCTGACGACGCCACAGGCGATCACCAGCCGCTGTTTCTCTCCACCGGAAAGTGACTGGGGATGGCGGTCGGCGAGGTGGGCAAGGTTGAACTCCTCGAGTATGGTCTGCAGATTATTCCTGTCGGTTGCAGCTGTTTTTGCGTGGCCGGCCGCTGTTGCAAGCTCTTTGAAGACCGTATTCATATGCAGCTGGTGGTCGGTATTCTGCAGAACTATGGAGGCTTTTGCGAGGAGCTCTTTTGCCGGCAGTTCCCTGCCGGCAAGGCGAAGTGTTCCCCGCTGCATCTTCAGCAGCCCGGTCAGAAGTCGTGCGAGGGTGGTCTTGCCCTGTCCGTTATCACCGATGATCGCAGTTATTCCCTTTCCAAGGGTGAACGAAACATCCTCGAAGACGGTTTTCTCGTGTGAATCACTGCGCCAGGCGCTTTTTTTGTAGGTGAAACTGAGTCCGTCGACAACCAGTTCTGCGTCTGCAGGCGGGGCCGGCAGCAGCTGGCGTTGATCGGAGACATGGCTCTGTCTGAGTCCATAGCGGGTGCAGAACTGGTCATCTTTGAGAATCGCAAAAGGTCCCTCCTCGACAATACGCCCCTCCTCCATCACCACCACCCGGTCGACAACGCCCTCGAGCCAGTAGAGACGGTGATCAACGACCAGAATCGCCAGCCCCATTTTTTTCAGCTCGTCAAACTTTTCGGCAAGCTCAAGGGTACTCTCCGGATCGAGATTGGCGGTCGGTTCATCAAACACCAGTACCTTCGGGCTGAGCGAGAGGATTGAGGCGATTGCCAGCTTCTGCTTCTGTCCTTCGGACAGATCATGGATTGTTGCACCGAGCAGATCGGCAATTCCCATTGCTGCGGCCCCGGTTGTGACAGCCTCTGCAATCTCACTGTGGCTCTCTCCCCGACATTCATGGGCAAAGGCGAGTTCATCCTCGACTCTGAGGGCAAAGAACTGGAGTTCGGGGTCCTGAAAGACCGTGCCGACATCTTCGCCAATCTCGTGGATTGAACGTTCGGCGGTCTCTCTGTTGTCGATTTCGATTTTCCCGCTCAATTCGCCCTTGAAGAAGTGGGGGCAGAGCCCGTTTATGAGCCGGATCAGGGTCGATTTTCCACAGCCGCTGGCACCGGTGACCAGAACGATCTCACCGCTGTTGACGCCAAGAGAGAGATCGCTGACCGCCGCGCTGTCCTGAAAAGGGTAGCTGTAGGTTACCGAGTCAAGGCGTATCACATCATCCCCCCTTCGGCTGTTGTTTTAAAGATCGTTTCAAGGACAGTTGCGACGATGATGACCGTAGTGACCACGAGGAGGGCGATGGTGTCGTATCTCCCGAAGGTGTCGGGTTTGTATGTGGTCATCGTCCGGTCATTACGAAGCCCTTTCAACTCGGCGGCAATCGCCAGTTCGTCGGCACTGCGCAGCGCCCGAAAAAGCATCGGCGCGATCAGCAGACGGACGGTGAGTATCGGATGGCACAGAAGAAAAAGTGGGTTGAGGGCATACCCTCTGGTGCGCATGGTTTCGTGTATCTGCCGGATGTCGTTGATGAAGTCAGGAATGAAACGGATAACCACCACTGCCGGGATATAGAGCCACATCGGCAGCCGCAGGGCCTTGAGCGCTGAGAGCAGTGTCTGTACCCGTGAGGTGAGGGCCAGAACCAGCACGGTGTTCAGCATGATCAGGCTGCGCAGAAAGGGGATCAGTATTTTGGTCAGACTCGACAGCGGGAAGGTGGCTGACACTGCATGGAGCAGATAGACAAAGCCGATCGAGATCAGCCACATGACGATAACCGCGAGATAGCAGATGCCCAGCAGTCGCCAGCGGCCGATGGCAAGAGCGTAGATCGTCGATACCGCAGTAACAAAGAGGAGTGAAACCTCAGAAGAGAAAAAGACGACCAGCGAGGCGAGCAGGGTGATGAACATCCGGCTGCGGACATCAAGAGCCAGAACCGGGTTGGAGGCTGCGCGTGCTGTCTGCTCTTCAGTTTCGGATAATACAGGCATGGCGCAGCTCCTTGACAAAAAGGGTTCCGGTAAAAAGTCCGATCAGAGAGCCGATGTAGCCGATCACCACGACCACTGTCGCCATCACCAGCATCTCCTGCTGTTCACGCATATAAAGCCAGGAGACGGCAAGGGCGCTGCTTTTGTAGAGCAGGTCATAGAGGCCGACACCGATGACGAGATTCAGGCTCTTTCTGTAGCCGCCGAGCAGCAGGATCAATGCTTCTGCAACCACACCGGCAAGGAGCATCGGCGGCAGCAGAAAAATATTTCCTCCCATCAGCAGCAGCGAGACAAGGGTGCAGATGACAACGAAAAGGGTCAGTGTCCCAAACTTGCGGACCTTGTACAGCAGCACCACTGCAAGGGTCGTAAAGACAAGGTTTTTCAGGATCAGGGTCAGCGGATTCATCCCGCCGCCGATCAGGGCGACGAGCAGACTTGAGACCTTGGTGACGGCGGCAAAAACACCGATTGTCACGAGGTCTTCAAGCTGCCAGTAACTTTTTCTCT
>PDWI01010211.1_pt1 | contig 10554 bp, 10 predicted proteins | sample 1430891 | NCBI WGS metagenome assembly PDWI01 (sample SAMN01162508, study PRJNA174530) | Oral metagenome, whole genome shotgun sequencing project. | biome: Marine environment; feature: Marine mammal; material: Swab sample of the gingival sulcus; isolation source: swab sample of gingival sulcus... | reverse complement strand
TTGGTCGAGTTGGATTTAATTTTATGCTTTTTTTCGTATATTTACAACAAAAAATGTTGAAGTAGTTTTTTACTACCCCAACATTTATTATAGAGCCAAAAATTACCCCACTTCAAACGTGGGGTTTTCTTTATATTATTTATACTTAAATTAAAGGCTAACTTCTTCTAGCAATCCAATCTTTACATCATAAAGTTTTTGTGATAAATCCACATAGTAAATTTGTGGATTTTCAAATCTCAAGGTTTCTGCCCAAATTGTATCTACTTGAGCCTTGCAATAATCTCTTATTTCATCAATTGTTGGAAAGTCATAAATACATTTTCCTTTATCAAAAATCTGTACTTGTAATTTTTTCACATAAAAATTACTTAACTTCTTCTTTTTCCAAATTGCCTTAGGGTCAAATATCTCATAACCATCAACTTCTTCAATATTTTCTCCTGCTAATGTGATTACATCTGCTAAAGCCTTATGATTATCTTTATCATAAAGCCTATAAAGACTTTTGAAACCTGGATTGGTTATTTTTTCTATATTTTCTGATACCTTAATCTTAGGTATTATTTTTCCATCTTTTTCCAAAGCTACAAGTTTATAAACTCCTCCAAAAACCGGTTCAGATTTAGCCGTAATTAAACGTTCTCCAACACCAAAAGAATCTATTTTTGCACCCTCTAAAAGAACATCTCTAATAATATATTCATCTAAAGAATTTGACACTGTGATTGTACATTCTTCTAAACCTGCTTCATCAAGCATCTTTCGTGCTTCTTTTGTTAAATATGTTATATCTCCGCTGTCAATTCTAATGCCCATATTCTTCGGTTTAATTTCCTTAAATACTTTTATAGCATTTGGTACACCCGACTTTAAAACATTATATGTATCAACTAAAAGAATACAATTATCTGGATAAATTTCTGCATACTTTTTGAAAGCTTCATACTCTGTTTCAAACATTTGAACCCAACTGTGAGCCATTGTTCCCATAGATTTTACACAGTAATCTCTATCTGCAATAGTACAAGCTGTACCTGCACACCCTCCAATATAAGCAGCTCTAGCTCCATAGATAGCAGCTGATGTTCCGTGAGCTCTACGAGTTCCAAATTCCATAACTTGCTTATATCCAGCCGCTCTTACAATTCTGTTTGCCTTTGTTGCAATAAGACTTTGGTGATTTATATTTAAAAGAACCATAGTTTCTATAAACTGTGCTTGAATTACTGGACCTCTTACCGTTATAATCGGTTCGTGTGGAAATATTGGAGTACCCTCTGGAACTGCCCAAACATCACATTGGAATTCAAAATTCTCTAAATATGTCAAAAATTCTTCTGAAAAAAGTCCTTTTTTTCTCAAAAATGCAACATCTTCTTTACTAAAATTTAATTCTTTTAAATAGTTTACAAGTTGTTCAACTCCTGCCATAATTGCATAGCCACCAGAGTCTGGAACTTTTCTAAAAAACATATCAAAATATGCTATATCTTCTACTATATCTGAATGAAAATATCCATTTGCCATAGTAATCTCATAAAAATCTGTCAACATTGTTAGATTTTTTTCATTAATCATCAAAAATCTCCTTTGATTATCACTTGACTTCTTTTTGCTATTTTTTAAATTGTCTATTTACTATATAAATTTTCAAAAAATAGCGGTGTCTTCTCAAGTTTATCATTTTATAGAGATTCTTTCAATGTTAAATTTCCATCTTTCATTTCATAGCAACTTTTACCATACTCTAAAGATTCAAGTTCGTGAGAAACTAGTATAACAGCTGTGCCTTGATTGCTAATTTTTTGAAAAATTTCTAATACTTCTCTACTTGTTTCAACATCCAAATTCGCTGTTGGTTCATCTGCGATTAAAACTTTTGGATTATTCATCAAAGCCCTTGCTATAAGAACCCTTTTTAACTCTCCTCCTGAAAGCTCATTCGGATAATTTTTAATCATATTTTTTAAACCCAAATCTTCTAATAATTTATAAGCTCTTCCATAAGGGTCGCCCTCTCTTTTGTATAGGTAAAAAGGAAGCATTACATTATCAATAATATTTAAAGTTGGAAGAGTTCCACTTCCTTGTGGAATATATCCCAAGCAATCATTTCTAATAAATGAAATTTCATTATCTGTTCTATTTGCTATGTTTATCCCCTCTATAAAAATTTCTCCAGTAGTTGGAAGCAGTAAACCAGAAATCAAATTTAGAAAAGTTGTTTTGCCACTTCCAGACCTTCCAATTATATTGATAAAATCACCTTTTTTTACCTGAAAATCTATACAATTTACCGCATTGAAGTTTCTTCCACCTCTAAAGTAAGTTTTTGTTACACCTTTTGTTTCAAGTAGCATTAGTCATTCTCCCTCATAATTAAATAAATTTCAGCTTTACTCGCTTTTATCGCAGAATAAAGACTAGAAAAAATCGCTGTTGCAATTGATATTATAAAGCTCAATATTCCTGTTCCAACTATTATACCTATCTTAGGTAGTAAAAATGGTAACTGTATTTTTTCAACCATAACTGGTGCTACTACAAAAATTCCAACACTTGCAAAAATAATACCTATAACAGAACCGTATAAGGCGATAATTCCCACCTCTGTCAAAGTTATTTGAACAAGTTTTTTCTTAGTTGCACCAAGAACTCTTAATATTGCCATTTCTTTTTTTCTTTCGTTAAGTGTTAACGTAAAAATTAATGAAATTACTAAAATTGCAAGAATCCATAATATTGCTAAAATAATACTAATATAGCTTGAAACTAAACCAAGATTTGTAGAGATTTTATTTACAAATTTCTTACTATACATCCCATATAATCCATCTCCTGCATATTTTTTTGTAATCGCTTTTGCAACTGTTTCTGATTCATATCCAGGCTTTAACTTAATCATAATAGTAGAAAATAAACTCTTATTACCTTTTAAAGGTTTCCCTAAACGTTCTGCAACCGCTTTTTCAAGGAGTTTTGCTGTATCTTTTGTTACGAATACAGAAGCATCAAATCCCATACCTGTTTGTTCTAGTTTTCCTACTATTTTGTAATTTCTTCCAAATAGTTTTAGTGATTTCCCAACTGTTCCTTGTACTCTATGACCAATTACGATTTCTTCAAATCCAAGCTCTCGATTTAAATTATCTTCTAGCCACGGCTTTATCAAAAAATCACTATCAAAATCAATTCCTATAATTTGCAAAGGATAAGCACAACAAGATGCTTTAAGTGTTGCAATGTATGTTTGCCCTGTTATTTTATCAATACCCTCAATAGTTTTAACCTTTTCTATTGAACCTTTAGGTAAAGAGAAAGTATTTGGCTTTCCACTAAGTAATATACTATCAATTCGTGCATCATAACCTTCTGGAACAACCATTACATCTGCTCCTAATCTATTTGACAAGCTTTCCATTCCCCTTGATAAACTCATGGACATAATTGTTCCAAAAAAAAGGGAAAAGGAAAACACTACTATCAGTATAATTAGAGCAAAACTTCGAAAACTTCTTTTTCTAATATTTTCTAATGCCAATTTCTTTATAGTAATATTTTTCTTTTCCATATAAATATCTTTCTTTAACTACTTAAACTCCGCCTAATTCCGTCTAATATATAAACTAAATTTTATTTTTCTTTCCTAAGAAAGTTCATAATTACTCCTATAAGATTTATCACAACGATAATGCAAAGAATAATTGGAACGAACTTAACAAAACTTTGTTGGCACTTCATCATATCCATTTTGCAAAGCCCAATTTCCCAGTGCATAGTCATCATATTACCAATCTTAATAAATCCTTTAATGGCTAAAAATGATACACTTGCTGCTACTAAGATAATAAGATTTGTAAAATATGCAAATCCTTTTGCTTTAACTTTTAATGCAACTAATGATAAAATCAACATTCCAATACCAATTGCAACTGTTAAAATTCCTGAATAATAACATTTCATATGTGGTTTTCCTGGCATTGCACTGCAAACTGGGAAAAGCCAAAATGGTGATGCGACTAAAAATAACCCTAAAATGATGTTAATAAAATTTACTATATTCTTTTTCATAATAATTACCTCTTTCTATATTCTTATATTTGATGTTTTTAGTGTTTTTAAAGTTTCATTAAATTTTTTCTTAACCTTATTATTCACTTTATTTACTTATCTTTTCTTTTTAAATACCTTCTTAGTTATTTATTTTTCAGCTTTTTTTAAAGCTTCTTCTACTGCCGCCTTAAACTGTTTAAAGCTTCCTGTTGCACCTGATACAGCATCCATATCTTCTAAATTTTGTGATTTGATTAGCATATCCGGATATTGTTTTGTCCCTTCTACTGCCATTTGTGCTAGTTCATATTTCTTTTCACCAGCTTCTTTACCATAGTCTTTACCTTTGATTTTACCATCTTTATCTCTAGCTTCCATTTTGACATCAGTAATTTTATTATCTTTTATTTTAAGCTCAACTTTCATTGTACTATTATGTTCAGTATCTTTGTATGAACCCTCATAAGTTCCATCTTTATATTCTACTTTTCCACAGCTTGCACAAAATACAACACCTAAAACTAATGTTAATGATAATAATATCTTTTTCATATCGTTCTCCTACTTATTTCAATTAATTATCTCAATTTAATATTTTCTTTGATTTTTCCATATTCTAACATAATCTTTCTATCGGCTTCATCTCCAACTTCTGGATCGTGAGTTACTACAATAATAGTTTTTCCCTCTTTATGAAGCTGATGGAAAATATCTAATACCATCTTTTCATTTTCTTCGTCTAGGTTTCCTGTTGGTTCGTCTGCTAAAATAATTCCTGGTGAATTAATCAAAGCTCTTGCTATACAAACTCTTTGTTGTTCTCCACCTGACATTTGACTAGGTAAATGCTTAGCTCTTTCTAAAAGTCCCACTTTTTCCAAGGCTTTAAGAGCCTCTTTTTCATCTGGGATACTATGATAGTATTGAGATACCATTACATTTTCTACTGCTGTTAAATAACTAATCAAATGAAACTGTTGGAATACTAATCCAATTTTATCTCTTCTAATTTCAGTCAAACTTTTTGCTTTTTCTTTACTAATATCTTGACCATCTAGCCATACTTCTCCAAGAGATGGTCTATCCATACATCCAATCATATTAATCATAGTTGTCTTACCTGAGCCTGATGGTCCCATTATAGAAATCCATTCACCTTTTTTCACTTCTAAATTAATCTCAGATAAGGCACTAACAGTATCATATATTTTGGATACATTTTTTAATTCTAATATATTTTCTGTATTCATATACCCTTACTCTCCTCTCAAAACTATAGCTGGATGTACATCTAATACTTTTCTTATTGGCCAAAGTGAAGCTAAAACTGTAACTAAAATTGCACACATAATAGTTAATGGTGCTAAATACCACTGAAAGTTAATTGCTCTTCCAAACACACTAAGGCTAACTGAATGGGCAAATAAAAATCCTAATATAACTCCAAAAATCCCACCAATTGCCCCTAGTACAATTCCTTCTCCAATAAATTCTTTAACAATTTGAGAATTTTCTGCACCTAAGGCTTTTTTTAATCCGATTTCTTTTGTACGTTCTGCTACCATTGCCATCATTGTTGTTGTAACTGAAATCATCGTAATAATTAATACAATCAAAGTTACAATATAAACTAAGGCTTCTAGTTTATTTAAAACTATATCTTGTGATTGAGTTACTCTTCTTACAGGTCTAGCACTCAAATTTTCTGTATTTTTATCAATATGTTTTGATATTTTTTCTAAACCTTTAAGGTTGGATTCTATGGAACATTCAATTACATCACTTTTAACATTATCTCCAACCAATTTTGAAAGATTATCTATATTCATAAAGATAAATCCTTCTTCTTTTCCACCTGTTGTTACAATTCCTTTTACAATTACCTTTTTAGAAAAGTATTTGCTACCTATATCTTTTTTCTTATTCTCTTCTGCTGTATTTGTCTGTGATGAAGCTGTCGCCTTTTGTCCAACTTTAACACCTTTCATAGTGAATTTATCACCAATTTTTAAATCCAATTTTTGGGCAAGTTCTTTTCCAATCATAACTCCATCGTCATCGATATTTTTTGTCCATTTACCATTGATATACCAAAATGGACTGTTCTTTTTTGCTTGCTCAAGGTCTGTACCTGCAATTATATAAGGCTGTTCGTTTACTCTTGTCGTTACATATCTATAGGGTGCAATTCCTTCAACTTTTTTTTCTTTTTCAATAAAAGTTTTAACTTTGTCAAATTCTTCTTTTACAATTTTACCATTACCTTTTGGCAAAATAATCAAGTTAGCACCATAAGATCTAAACTCTTTACCTAGTTGCCTTGGAATATCGTGATAAATTGTTACAAGTCCCGATAAAGTTGTTGCTCCTATTGTAATTGCAAGAACTGCTATCATAAGCCTTGCTCTTCTTCTAATAAAGGAACTTATAACCATCTTTAAAAACATATGTCTTTTTGTCATAATTTCCTCCTACTTTCCGTGTAAAACTTCTGTTGGTTTCAAATTTAATAAATATCTAATTGCAGGAATACTTCCTACAACAATTACTAAAAATAATACTACTGAAACAATTGGAATAGCCATTGTTGATGTTGGTATACTTGAACCAAACACTGTTTGCCCTATAATTTGAGCAAAACCTAATCCTGCAAAATATCCAACAACTCCACCTACTAATCCTGTTAGCATAATTTCTGTAAGCACTATCGTTATAATTGACCTATCAAAACCACCAATTGCCTTAATTAATCCAATTTCTTGTCTACGTTCAATAACACTTGCCGTAATAAGATTTGATATTGCAAGAGCCGATCCTAAAGAACTTAATATTGTAATTAACATCATCAAAAGACTCGTCTTATTTAATATTGTTCCTTCTGATTCTGCAACTTGTCTAACTGGTTTTGCAACACCATCTCGTACAACTTCTTGAATTTGATGACAAATAGCACTCGCATAAGCTGTGCAATACCAAGTTTCATATTCTGTTGGATTTAAACTTTCTGGATTTTGAGATGCTTTTTTTGCAAGCTCATTATCTGGAGTTGTTAATGCAGATACTTCGATACTATCAACTAAACCTTTTTTATTTGCTAGTTCTTGTGCTGTTTTTAAAGTTGTAATAATTGTTCTATCGGCATCTCCACCATCAAGAAATATTGACTTTACTTTTAAAGATTTTGTTAAATTCTTACTTTTTAACTTAATTGTATCTCCAACCTTTAATTTATATTTATTGGCTATAATCTGACCTACCATTACTTCATTATCATCATTCTGACCTAGCCACTTTCCTTTTAAAGTTCTATGCCACCAATTACGAAGGTTACGCATTCCCGTTTTAACAGTTTCGCCTGTATTTAAATTCGAGGTTTGTTGTACCCAAGTTCCTACAACTTTTACTTTTGTAGATTGATTATTTTTTGCAGTTTCTAATTCTACTTTAGTTTTCAAATATGGTGCAAAATCCACAATATTAAAACCCCAAAAAATTTCTTTTATTTTTAATACATCTTCTTGATATAAAAACTTATCATTTACACCAGCCCCACTATTTAGACCATATAAATCATTAAGAAGAGAGGCATCCTTAGGCATTACTGTAATGTTAGCACCATATACCTTTAACTCTTGGTTTACTTTATCAGATACTCCAAGCATTACATTAATCATTGCAGTACTTAAAGATACTCCTAAGGCTATGGTAATTGCTATCATAAACATTTTCTTTTTTTGGCGAAATATTGTTCGCCTTACCATTCTCCAAAACATAATATCTTCCTTTACTTAAACCTATCTTCTTCTTTTTCTAATGCTGATTTTTCTATATATATTTTTTTATTTGCTATAACATATGGGAACGGTACTGGATTGCAACCGCCCTTAAATCCTATTGTATTTTTATTCATAACAACATCACATCTTTTGCAAATAACATCATCGCCTTTTTCATAGTAACCTGCCAAGCCGCAAATATCACAAGCATCTAGCCCTAATCCATAAGCATTACCTGCTGGTTTTTTAACTGCCAAAAACTTTACATTATAGCCATTTGGAGTCTTATATTCAAATCTATGAAGTTTTCCATCATTTACATCTTTTAATGGTATTACAATTTTATTTTCTTCAATTTGATAAGGCTGTGGTTTTGCAAGTTCTACTTCTTTTGTATCTATGTAATTTACATAAGATAAAATAAATATAACTATAATAGACATAGTAGTTAAAAGATATCCTAATCGTCTTCTATATATAGTTTTTGCTTTAGCCTTTCTAAACATTGCATTATTCGAAAAAGTTCCATTAACTTTTATATTTTTTATAATAGTAAATAAAGAAAAAAGAATTGCAATAGTAAAAATAATATAGGTAAATATAACATAATACTTATCTTGGAATATCAATATATCAAATATCAAATCATTCATTGGTATAATATGTAGCCTATAAAGTGCACTAATCGCCTTTGTAAAATATCCACTTGAATATATAAACATTATAAGCAAAAAGAATATTTGCATAGTCTTTTCTGTCATTTGAAATGATATGTATCTACTACTTATCAAAATAATAATTCCTAAAATTAGACCTAATAAAAATCCAACCCACCTAATTAAAACCATAGTGCTTAGTGCAGTTTCACCAAATCCTATAAATTCTTGTGTATACTGTAAAATTTGTGGTGTTATATAAAAAATTGATATACTGAGCATTAAGGTAATAATATAATTTATAATATTAATAATTGCTTTATTATTTTTTAAAATTCCAATAAAAATACACACAATTGATATTAATGATAAAATCCATATAAAAGTTATGCTATATCTATTTATTTCTATCAATAGCAAATTATATTCTTTTGCACTTAATAACCTAAGCACAAAAAGAATACTCCCTCCAATTATTCCAACTAAGGAGCCTATTAATATAGCTATATTTTTCTTTTTATTTATATAAAGATTATATCCAATGAATAGACCTATAAGTATTGATAACGATGCAATATTTCCAGTTACTGCTATTAGATATTTAAAAATTTCCGTTCCCCCCTTAGTTACTAAAAGGAACCTGCCGAAAGACAGGTTCAACTTTATTTTATTTGTTTTTTATTGGTTTTGTAACTGTTCGCCAGTGTAGTTCCATTCAAATTCAGCTGTTTGAGTTTTGAAGTAATCTTTTGCTCCCTCCTTAGCTGGTACACCTGTTTCATCATCAGTATGAAGTAGGTAATCTTTTGGTGCATCAATAGTTAGCTTTAATGTGTATTTTCCAACTTTGATTAAACCTTTTTTGATATTAGCTCCATAGTGAGGACCATCATCAGCATTCATTGGCATAAAGCTTCCTTCTGCTACCGCTTTACCATCTTTATCAATTACATTATATTTAACTGTTAAATATGCAGGCCAGATGTTATCTCCATCACCAAAACCAAATTTCTTAGCTGCATCTTTTTGTAAGTGAATATCTGCTTCTAAGTGCATATCAGAATCATCTTTTGATGGATTTTTTCCTGCTGGATACATATCAACTGGTTGGAAGTAAACAGCTGCCACATTGTATGGACCAATTTGTTTTTCTTCACCGATGTTGATTTCTTTGAAACCAGATTCACCTGGTTTTTCAGGTTCTTCAGCATCATCTTTCTTTTGTTCTGTTTGCTTTGGTTCTTCTTTTTTATCATCTTTAGCTTTGTCATCATTTCCACAACTTGCTAAAACTCCAAATGATAATGTAAGAGCCATTAATAATACGGATAATTTCTTTAACATAATTTACCTCCTGTAAATTACCATAAAACTTTAACTTTAAAATATATCTAAAATTAAAACACTTTAATTTTGGATCAAAACAAATTTATAATATTACTTATATCTCTATCTAAAGTAATATCAATTTAAAACTATATCAACTAATAATTAAAAATTCTTATTCTTCTTTTATTGTTTCCTTTTATCTATTTCTTCTTTTTTAATAAATGTGAAAGTAATATCCAAAGTGATGCTATTACTAACATAATCTGTGGTATTAAAGTTTCAGCAGTATTAGAAATATTTAAAATATTAATATTTAACCAAGAAAGACTTGGAATTTCTGCACTTCCTATTATTAAATTTGCTTCTGCAAGTTCTTTAACGCCTTTACCCATAAAGGATATACACATCAAGAACAACAATACACTTGTTGCAACAAAGAACGGTTTAATTGGTAACCTCACACTTGTAAATCTAAATAGAACATACACAATTGCAAGAACCACTACTCCAGCCAAAATTCCTAATGCAATATGCCAAGGATTGCTCATTCCTGACGAAAAGGATGCACTATAAAATAATATTAATTCTGCACCTTCTCTAAAAACTGCCAAAAATGCTGCGAAAACTAAAGTCTTTGCACTTCTACTGTCTATGGAATCTTGAACTTTTTCATTAATGTAATTATCCCAAGCTTCTACTTCTGATTTACTTAATATCCAGTTACTCACATAGAATAA
>PDWI01010210.1_pt1 | contig 10554 bp, 8 predicted proteins | sample 1430891 | NCBI WGS metagenome assembly PDWI01 (sample SAMN01162508, study PRJNA174530) | Oral metagenome, whole genome shotgun sequencing project. | biome: Marine environment; feature: Marine mammal; material: Swab sample of the gingival sulcus; isolation source: swab sample of gingival sulcus... | reverse complement strand
TTTTACATAAGAGGTTAATTACAAATTAATTATAATGTATTCATGCGGGTTATTAAATAACTGTAATTAAGCAGGTTATAGTCCTGGTGGGGCTACAACTTTGAAACCTTAATTGTCTTATTTTTAGACGATTAAGGTTTTTAATTATCAGAAATCAACCGGCAATTCACTACTAAAAATTTAAGGAGTAATCTGAAAATTTTCATTTTAAACCTCTTAATTTCGAAAATATTTAAACCCAATAAAAAATACAGAACCCATGAAAGACACTATAAACGAAATATGGCTTAATCGCGACATGCTATCGGATACAAAATACCGACAAATAATCAGAAACGTTGTAGAGCAAGTGGACAAAGGAAAGCTGCGAGTGGCTGAATATAAGCAAGGAAAGTGGACTATTAATGAATGGGTGAAAAAAGCAATTATAATGTATTTTCCCATTCAAGAAATGAAAAAAAGCAATGCCGGAGTATTAGAATTTAACGACAAAATAGATTTAAAGGAAAACTACAATGAGCTGGGTATCAGAGTAGTACCTCATGCCGTGGCAAGATACGGAGCCTATATTGCACCTGGTGTAATACTGATGCCTTCATACGTGAATATCGGGGCTTATGTAGATGAAGGAACTATGGTAGATACTTGGGCAACAGTGGGTTCGTGTGCACAAATAGGTAAGCACGTGCATTTGAGCGGAGGTGTGGGCATTGGCGGAGTTTTAGAGCCAGTTCAAGCCAGCCCTGTAATTATCGAAGACGATTGTTTCATTGGTTCGCGTTCGATAGTTGTTGAGGGAGTTCACATAGAAAAAGAAGCCGTTTTAGGCGCCAATGTTGTAATAACCGGTTCTACTAAAATAATTGACGTATCGGGCAGCGAAGAGCGTGAATATAAGGGCTTTGTGCCTGCCCGCTCAGTGGTGATACCCGGAAGTATTACGAAAAAATTTCCTGCCGGCGAATATAACGTGCCTGCCGCTCTTATCATTGGCAAACGAAAACAATCGACCAATCGTAAAACCTCGCTAAATGATGCGCTTCGGGAATACAATGTAGCTGTATAATAGCCTCTTAGTATATCTGAAAAGCATGCTTAGAAAGTATTTTATTAGAAACGGAAGCGGTGAGTTCGCTTCCATCTTTCAACAAAGTCATATTTCTTTGGCTTTTTTGCTACCTAATCAACAATTTCCATGTCGATTTGCCTCTTAACAATGTCGGTTTTCACTATTCTCACGCGTAGTGGGTCGCCAAGTTGAAACTGATTGCCGGTACGCTGCCCCTCTATGCAAAAGTTTTTTTCATCAAAATAGTAATAATCGCCGCCCAATTCGCGCAGTGGCACCATGCCTTCAATTTTGTTTTCCACAATTTCAACATACATTCCCCATTCGGTCAGACCTGAAATTACGCCATCAAAAATTTGCCCCAATTTATCTTGCATAAATTCCACTTGCTTATATTTTATCGAACTTCGTTCAGCCATTGCCGCTTTTTGTTCCATTTTTGAGCAATGTTTGCAAAATTCTTCATATTCCGGTCGATTTGCCGATTTTCCGCCGTTCATATATCGTTCCAGAAGGCGATGAACCATCAAATCAGGATAACGCCTAATGGGCGAAGTAAAATGTGTGTAGAATGGGAACGACAAGCCGTAGTGCCCAATATTTTCAACATCGTATATTGCCTTCGACATCGACCTAATAGCCAGATTTTCAATAACATTCTGTTCTGCTTTTCCTTTCACCTCGTGTAGCAGACCGTTTATCGAACCTGCAATTTCTTTATTATTTTTCATGCTGATACTATACCCGTATCGTTTTATAAACTCAGAAAATGTATTTAATTTTTCGAGATCCGGCTCGTCGTGAACGCGATATACAAAAGTTTTGGCTTTTTGGTTTTTACCTATCTTGCCAATTTTTTCGGCAACCGATTTGTTTGCCAAAAGCATAAATTCCTCAATTAATTGATGCGCTTCTTTCGATTCTTTAAAATAAACTTCCAGCGGTTTTCCATTTTCATCAATATTAAATCGAACTTCAATTTTATCGAAAGAAATCGAACCATGTTTGTATCGATTATTTCGCAAAATTTGCGCAAAATTGTTTAATGTTAAAATTTCATCTTTAAAATCGCCGTCTTCGCCCTCGATAATCGCCTGAACCTCATCGTATGAAAATCGACGATTAGAATTTATAACAGTTTTGCCAAACCATTTTTGTGTAACGTGTGCTTTGTTATCAATTTCGAAAACTGCCGAAAATGTACACTTCTCTTCATTGGGGCGCAACGAGCAAATTCCGTTTGAAAGTCGCTCGGGCAACATCGGCACAACCCTATCGACAAGATAAACCGAAGTGGCTCTATTGTAGGCTTCTTCGTCTAAAATCGAGCCCGGCTTCACATAATGCGAAACATCGGCAATATGAACACCAACCTCAAAATTACCATTCTCTAACTTCCTGATTGATAGTGCATCATCAAAATCCTTAGCATCATGTGGGTCGATTGTGAAAGTGGTAATATTTCTAAAATCTCTACGCTTTTTTATCTCTTCTTCATCAATTGTATCCAATATTTTTTCGGCATCTTCGTTTACTTTTTCGGGAAATTTGTATGGCAATTCATATTCTGCCAAAATGGCGTGCATTTCGGTTTCGTTTTCGCCTGTTTTTCCCAGCACTTCTATTATTTCGCCTATCGGATTTTTAGCATTTTGAGGCCATTCTACAATTTTACAAATAGCTTTGTCGCCATTTTTTGCACCGTTCAGATTAGCCATCGGAATAAAAATATCGTAAGGCATATTTTTGCCAATACTCAATAAAAATGCAAAGTTTTTTGAAATATCCATAGTGCCGACGAAAGTAGTTTTGTGGCGTTTTATGATTTCTACTACCTCTCCTTGTGGCTGTTTTTTCTTTCGTGTGGCAAACAAAAACACTTTTACTTCGTCGCCGTGTAGTGCACCATTTAGGAAACTGTGCGATACGAAAATATCCTCTTTTGTGCTATCCGAAACTATGTAGGCTGTTCCTCTTCGGGTCATATCCACAATGCCTGTTACGAACACACCTTCGGGGCTAAACCTAAACTTGCCTCTGATAACTTCTTCCAACTGATTATTCTCTACCAAATCATATAGAACATTATTAATCAGCATTTTAGACTGCATGTCTTTTATGTCTAATTTTTTCGATATTTGTTTGTAATTAAACAATCGAGACGGATTATCTCTAAATATTTTCAGAACAAATTTTTTAAGTGTTCGGCGATTGTATGCCGGTAATTTTTTATGTTTATTTTTTTTCTTTTTTCCCATGATAATATGCCGATTGTAAGTTAATTTTGATATAATGATTTAGGCATTTAGCTTTTAGCCCTTTGCTTTTAGTTTTTTTGCCTATGACAAGTACAATTTAATCGTAAAAATACAAAGTCTTTTTAAAACAACCAAAGGCAAAAGGCTAACGTCCAAAATTATAAAACCTTGATTAGTTTATATTTACCAAAGTTTATCTCTTTAATACATGCTCGTTCACATACTTTACTTTATACATTATCCGTTGATGATAAGTTTCGCCGGCTTTTAGTATTGGGCTTGGAAAATTGCTGTGATTAATAGCATCAGGGAAATTCTGCGCCTCCACAGCCATTCCGCCATGAGCGTGTAGTTTTGCAGAACCATGCACACTTTCGCTACCATCAAAGTGCATTCCGGCATATAGCTGCACAGCCGGCTGAGTTGTAAACATTTCTACCGACATTTGAGTAGTATTGCAATACAAACCCATTGCAAAGCCCATTTCGCCCGGAGCCTTGTCTATCACCCAGTTATGGTCTATTCCGCCCACTTGCTTAATTTGCTCATACGAACTGTTGAGCAAATCTTCCACCATCACGCCTTCTCTCAAATCCATATCTGTGCCCTCTACGCTTCTGATTTCGCCCGTAGGAATTGAATTTTCATCAATCGGAGTAAATTCTTTGGCATTTACCACCAACCTGTGGTTCAGAATATCAGGTCCGTTTCCTACTCCATTCAGATTAAAATATGGGTGAGAGGTGAGGTTCACAATGGTTGTTTTGTTCGATACAGCTTTAATATCAATTTCAAATTCATGCTTATTGTTTAACGAATAAATCATTTCCACCTTCAACTCTCCCGGATAGTTTTCATCGCCATCTTCGCTGGTCAAACTCAATTTATAGGCACAGCAAGCTCCCTCTTTTTCGGTTTTTTCTACATTCCAAATCTTTTTGTGAAAACCATTTGGTCCGCCATGCAGAGCATTTGGTCCGTTATTTTGGGCAAGCTGATAACTTTTGCCTTCCAATTCAAATTTTCCTTTGTCAATTCTGTTGGCTACCCTTCCACAAAGCGCACCCAGATATTCATCTCCTTTGGCTGCCTCTTCTGCCGAATTATAACCAACCACAATATTGTAAACCCCAATATCGCTGGGTATTTTAATTGTATTTATCCTACCGCCCAAAGCCATAAATTCAACTATCAAGCCGTAGTCGTTCTCCATTTTATACATTTTATTTTCCATAATGTTTTCTATTTTAATGTGTGTTTTAGTGGATGTTGGGTATTAAGTTTTAGGTTTTAAATGGTTTTGCGTTCTAAAAAAACGTTACAAGTTGTTCGATTTTATTTTTTTAATCAAAAAACTATATGTAGTAATACGCATCTACTGCAATATATCCTAAAACCCAACACCCTGAAAATCAAAGATTAAAGTTCAAGCTTAACAGCGCCTTTGCTTCTTATGAATAATTTGTGGCATTTACCTTGTCCGAATACGCTTTCGAGTGTGGCAACATAGTTGTCTATCAAATCGTTTGGCACGAAAGCCTGAATGGTGCCGGCAAAACCACCTCCGTGTACTCGCCAAGCGCCTTTGCACTGCAACACCATATCGCTGAGAGCCAAGCCAAGCGAAACGCCTTGCTCCTCTACATTGCTACTCGTGAAAATATTTTGATTATACATATAAGAGCTATATCCCGATGCGTTTATAAGTCGCAAGAAATTCTGGAACTCGTTATTTTCCAGCGCATTAACCTGCTCTACCACTCTTTCGTTTTCGTTTTGGAAATGTATAGCTCGAAGAATTGCACGGTCGCCTGTTTTTTGTCGCAAAGCCGGAATATTTTTCACAACCTCATCTAAGCTAAGCTCTCGAAGCACCGTTTTGCCGAGTTCTGCCGCCACAGCCTTCATTTCGGTTGGCAAGGCTGCATAGTCGGCGTTCAAATCGGCATGATTTCCGCCCGTATCGGTGATAACCAATGTGTAGCCGGTTTTACTAAAATCGAAGTCAATGGCTTTCACTATTGGCTTGGCTGTATCCTTGAAATCAATGGTTATGAAGCCGCCCACTGAACATGCTGTTTGGTCCATAAGTCCGCAAGGTTTGCCAAAATAATTGTTTTCTGACCATTGCCCGATAATTGCATTTTGCACGGGGTCTAATTTGCCATCGTTGAACAAATGGCTAAGAATAGCTCCAATCAAAACCTCGAAAGATGCCGACGAGCTTAAACCCGAACCTTTCGGCACACGCCCGTCAATGCAAGCATCGAAACCTCCAATTTTGTATCCTTGTTCTTTCATTCTGGCACAAATTCCTTTCACCAAAGATGCCGAAGTGAAAAAAGCATTTTCGTCTATATTCATATCTTCTATGCTCAACTGAAAGGCAGGATAACCTTCTGATTTAATGTTTATTACATTGCTACCATTTGGTGCTGCTACTGCAATATTGTCTAAATTTACGGCACCAGCCAATACTCGCCCGTTGTTGTGGTCGGTATGGTTTCCACCGATTTCTGTGCGCCCGGGCGAACTGAATAATTCTGCACTTTCGTGTTTAAAAGTGTCCTTAAATTGGTTTACAAGTTTCGTGTAACGCTCAATTTGCTCGTTTAAAACATCTTTGTCAGAGCCATATAATTCAGCGAATATTGCATTATCACTTTGTGATATTTTTTTCAAAAGAATATCTATTTCTATCATAATTCAGAAAATTTTTTATTTATTTTTATAATGTTTTAATGGTAAATTTCTTAGAGTTTCGGCACTTTGTTCTGGCGTAATGTCGCGCTGCGGACCGGCAAACATTTCGTATCCCACCATAAATTTTTTAACAGTAGCCGAACGCAACAAAGGTGGATAAAAATTAAAGTGCATTTGCCAAGTATCGTAAATACGGTCTTCGCAAGGCGATTGGTATAAACCTGCCGAATATGGAAAGGAGGTTTTAAACAGATTGTCGTATTTTATGGTTATTTGTTGATAAATTTCGGCAAATGCTTTTATTTCCTCAGCGTTTAGTTTTCCTATATTTTCCCTCTGCTTGCGTGGCAAAATCATGGTTTCGTAGGGCCAAGCTGCCCAATAAGGCACAAGGCATACAAAATGCTCATTTTCAAGTATAATGCGTTCTTTGTTTGTTAGCTCTTCTTTTAGATATTCTACCAACAAAATGCGGTGGTGAAATGTGTAGTATGCTCTTTGTGTTCGGCTTATTCGTTCCACCTCCGACGGAATTGAGCGTTGCGCCCAAATTTGCCCGTGAGGATGCGGATTGCTACAACCCATTATTGCACCTTTGTTCTCAAAAATTTGTACGTAATTTATCATCTCGTCCTTGGCGAGTTGTTTGTATTGGTCTTGCCAAACCTGCACAACATTCTCAACATCAGCAAGTTCCATTTCAGGAATTGTAAGGTTGTGCTTAGGCGAAAAACAAATTACCCGACAAATTCCTTGTTCGGTTTCTGTTTTGAATATATCAGAAAGGTAGGAATTTCGACTGGGAGTATCGGGCTTAATAGCGGCATAATCGTTGTCGAAAACAAACACGCCTTTGTAATCTTCGTTGCGCGCACCACCGGCTCTTTCGTTGCCGGGGCATAGATAGCATTTCTCATCGTATTCGGGCAGACTATCTTTTACAAGTTCTTCTGTTTGTCCTTGCCACGGACGCTTTGCCCTATGTGGCGACACCAATACCCATTCTTCCTTCAATGGGTTAAATCTTCTGTGTGGATGATCTTTAAAATGTATCATTTTTGTAAATTTTTAAATATTGAAATATCTGTTAAGTTCCGATGTTTACGCGGTTGTAAGACGCTTAGGCTTTTTCATCGCAGTGTTTCGATATGTGTAAGCCAAAAAACAACCTGCTATAAAACCGAACAAATGTCCCTCGAAAGACACATTAGGGTCGCTCGGCAACACACCCCAAATTACACCTCCGTAGATGAAAAAAACTATTATTGCTATAATTATCGACATGGCATTCTTCCTAAAAATTCCACTTGCCAGAATAAATCCTAACAGCGAAAAAATTAGTCCGCTGGCTCCGATATGGAAAGCCGAACGTGCAAAAAGCCAAACCAAAATTCCACCAATTAGCATCGAAAATATTATCACTCGTATTGCCAATTTGGGATAAAACAAGAACAACAACACGCTCAAAACAAGTAACGGCAGGGTGTTAGACACGATGTGAGCCAAACTACCATGTAAGAACGGCGAAGCTACAATGCCCACAAGCCCCGAAGTATGTCGCGGATAAATTCCAAACTGACCTAAATTGAAACCTATTGATTGCAAAGCAAATACAATCCAAATTATTGCCACTAAAATGAAGGGAATTAGAATTTTTTTCATACTAAACCAAATTAATGCTGCGTGAGCTTTGCGCAAAGATAAACAATAAAAGCTTTCCAACAAATATAAAGTTTTAATAATTATTGTTTTTTTTGCAAACTACTACGCAATAAATTGATTTACAACAACATATAAACAGTACCTAAATTTAAGCGGAAACCTATACCTGATGTTTGATAACACACAAAATACTGAAATCTCAAAGTTGATACACCGAAGGCTGTTAGCAGATTAATTGCGCTTACAAATTTTGCGAATTTCATTCAAAAGCATATCTTTGTCGGAAATTAAGGCAAGTTGATGGAACAAAAAGATTATATTTTACGAGAAATTGAAAAAATTGGCACAATTATACAATACATTAGGCAAAAACTATTTGGCGGAAATACTGCGCAAACAAATAATAGTGAAATAAGTGTTGATGATATTACCCAAGTCGTAAAAAATGAGTTGAATTTTGATATTCAAAAATTAGATAGTTTGAATGATGATGAATTAGAAAAATATCTTCTAAATTTTAAAGGCTTTAATACTGAAAATATAGAAAATTTAGCCAATTTGCTTTATTATGTAGCTGATAATAAAGACATTGAAGATAAAAAACCGTATTTTAGAAAATCGCTGCGTTTGTATGAATTTGTGAATAAAAAGACTAAAACATTTTCGTTGCAACGCGAAAATATTATTTCAGAACTTAAAGGGAAATTTTAAAAGTATCAATTCAACTTGAATTATAATTATGTATTATAACATAGTTATGGGCACTCAAAGTACAATAAAACAAGAGTTTATAGAACGGAGACATAACACCGCTATGGTGAAATAAAGTATTAATTTTTTTTCAGAATTTTATGTACTTTCGACTTTTATAATATCAAAATATATATGCAAGAACAACAAAATATAGAATGGAAAGAAACTTGGCGAGACGAATACCTAAAATGGATTTGCGGTTTTGCTAACGCTCAAGGTGGTGCAATTTATATCGGGAAAAATGACAATGGTGAAGTAGTAGGCGTTTCAAATATCAAAAAACTGCTGGAAGAGATACCTAATAAAATAAAAGACACTATGGGTATTATATCTGAAGTCAATCTACTTGTGTCTAATGATAAGGAATATATAGAAATTATAGTTAATCAAAGTTCTTACCCTGTAAGCTACAAAGGAGAATATCATTACCGGAGTGGAAGTACTAAACAACAATTGCGAGGCTCATCTTTAACCGAATTTTTAATTTCTAAAACAGGTGCAAAATGGGATGCTGTTGCAGTTGATAATTTCACAATTGAAAGTTTAGATGCAAACAGTTTTGAAATCTTCAAAAAAGAAGCTCTAAAAAGTGGGCGAATGACAAAAAAAGACCTTGATATTCCAACACAAGAATTGCTTAACAAATTAGGTTTACTAACAAACGGCAAATTAAAAAGAGCTGCAATAATGCTTTTTCATAAAAATCCTGAACAATTAGTAACAGGTTGTTTTGTTAAAATTGGGAAATTTGGAAAAGGTTCCGATTTACAGTATCAAGATGAGCTTAAAGGCTCATTATTAAACATTGCCGATAAAATAATGGAACTTATTTATCAGAAATATTTAAAAGCAACGATAAGTTACGAAAAAGAAATAAGGGTAGAAACCTATCCTTTTCCACGAGAAGCAGTGAGAGAAGCTATTTACAATGCCCTTATTCACACTAATTTTTCAGATAGTATTCCTATCCAAATCCGTATTGAAGACAAAGCTATGTATATAAGCAATAGCTGTATATTACCAAAAGGTTGGTCAGTAGATACTCTAACATCTAAACATAAATCGCGCCCCTACAATCCAGATATAGCTAATACCTTTTTCAGAGCAGGTTATGTAGAGACATGGGGACGTGGCGTTGAAAAAATTTGCGAAGCGTGTCAATTACACGGCATATCTACTCCTGAATACCAAATAATAGGTAATGATATTACAGTGAAATTTTCAGCTAACAAAATATCCAAAGCCTCAAATATTAAAAATGACGCTTTAAATGATGCTTTGGAAGATGCTTTGGAAGATGCTTTGGAAGATAAAATAAAACTGCTTATAACACTAAAACCAACAATAACACAAAAAGAAATAGCCGATTTATTAGAGGTGTCAAGAGCGACAATACAGCGAGAAATAAAAATGATGTTAAAACAAAGAAAAATAGAACGAATAGGTAGCAAACGCTTTGGTTTTTGGAATGTTATAGATAATAAATACATTTAGAGTTAAGCTGTAAAACGTTGATTTATTCTTTAATTTGAAATGCTTAGAACTTGTCATAACTATTTTTTTGAAAGTTTTAAACATACATAAAAAAACAAAATTCCCCAAAGCACCAAAATGAGGCTTTAAATGAGGCTTTGGTGATGCTTTTAATGATGCTTTGGAAAACAAAATTTATACCCTAACACACAAAAACAGCACAAAATTATGATAAAAAAAAATCGCAGATTAATCATTTTAACCACAATTATTGCAATTTTCACATCTTGCCAAAATAAAAAATCGAACGATAGCAAAGCTAATTTTTCTAATATTGATTACACAAAATTTGTCAATCCTTTCATCGGGACGAGCAAAATGGGACACGTATTTCCCGGAGCTACTGCGCCTTTCGGAATGGTGCAACTTAGTCCGCAAAGCAACTTCCAACCCATACTAAATGCTGACGGCACATACAACAAGAAAACTTATGAATATTGCGCCGGCTATCAATATGCCGACAGCACAATTATTGGATTTGCCCACACCAATTTTAGTGGCACCGGACATGCCGATTTGGGCGATTTTCTGATAATGCCCACAGTTGGCAGCTTGGTTTTAGACCCAATAAAAACC